>ENA-UOUL01002736-UOUL01002736.1-bioreactor-metagenome-genome-assembly--contig:-NODE-2736-length-19890-cov-3.243073_pt1 | contig 19890 bp, 17 predicted proteins | sample MGYA00249838_ERZ747220 | MGnify/ENA primary metagenome ERZ747220 (study PRJEB28778, sample SAMN05720191) | bioreactor metagenome | isolation source: Anaerobic biogas reactor | place: USA:Washington...
ACGACCTGCTTGCACTGCACCGCGTCAAAGCCGGGGGTCTGAATGTCGAGGGTCTTGATGTCGGGCGCGATCTTCTTGAACTCGGTGATCGGGCCGTAGGTGCGCGCAAAGTAGGGCGAGGTGCCCGCGTTGTGGGTGATGTAGCAGATGCCGCCCTTGTTGCCCAGCGCTTCCGCCAGCCTGCCGGCCAACAGCCGCATCTGGCCCCAGTCGTCCGGGCCGGTCCAGGAGATCATGTACTTCATGGCGTCGGAGGTGGGCAGCGTGTTGGTGCCGAACACCGGGATGCCCGCCTCGTTGATCTTGCGGAACTGCTGGGTCGCGGATTCGGCGTTGAGCGGGATCAGGCCGATGGCGTCCGGATGGGCGTTGATGGCCTGGTCGATCAGCTGGTTCTGCACGTTGACGTCCCAGTTCGGGCTCCATGCCTCGAGGGTCATGCCGAAGAATTCGCAGGCCTTCGTGGCGCCGTTGATGAAGGCGGTGGTCCAGGGGTGATCGCCGTGGACGATCAGTATGATCTTCTTGCCCTCCGGGCCGTCGATCCAGCCCGCGCTGCGCGATCCCGTCCCCGTCGATCTGCAGGTCGCCCACCTGGCGGTGCATCTCGCGGATGGCGGCGCGGTTGCGGGCCGGATAGTCCGGGATCTTCGAATAGCGCCGGGCGAGGACCGCGTCGGCGTATTTCATATCCGGCATGTAGATATCGATGATGCCGTCGAGCAGGGACAGCCCCGCCAGCGAATCGTAGCCGCCGGTGTTGTAGACCAGCGGGACCGCCAGCCCGGCCTGGGCCGCGATCTCGACCGCGGCGATGATCGGGGCGATCACGTGGCTGGGCGACACGAAGTTGATGTTGTGGCAGCCCATCGCCTGGAGCCGCAGCATCAGCCCGGCGAGCTCCTCCGGCTCGACCGGCTCGCCCGCGTCGGTCTGGCTGATGTCGTGATTCTGGCAGAACTGGCAGCGCAGGTTGCACCGCGCGAAGAAGATCGTGCCGGACCCGCGGCGCCCGGTGAGCGGCGCCTCTTCGCCCATGTGGGGGAACGCGCTGGCGACCGATGCCCGCGTCCCGGTGCGGCAGACCCCCAGCCCCTGGGTGCGGTCGATGCCGCACTGCCAGGCGCAGAGGTTGCATTCGGTCAGAGCGGCCTGCGCCTGCCGGACGCGTTCCGGAAAGCCGCCTTCGCGCAGCAGGCGCCGGTAGGCGGGTTCAAAACCAGTCATCGAAGTTCCGTGCCTTCACCGTCTTCGCGCGCTACACGCATTGTAGCATAGGTTACGGTATACTTGCGGCAAATCATGTCCGCCCGCTCACACCTACGGATCTGCCCATGATTTTCATCAGCCACTCCAGCCAGAATGACGCGTTCGTGACCCGGCTCGCCACCGACCTGCGCGCGCAGAACCTGCCGACCTGGGTCGATCACGAAGACATCCTGCCCAGCCAGGACTGGGATGCCGAGGTCCAGGCGGCGCTCGAAACGGCGCGCGCCATGATCCTGGTGCTGACGCCCGCCTCGGTCGGCTCGAACAACGTCAAGGTGGAATGGAGCTTCTTCCTGGAGCTGGGCAAGCCGATCTATCCGATCCTGCTCGAAGACTGCGAGATTCCCTTCCGGCTGCGGCTGGTGCAGTACGTGAACTTCGCCACCGGGAGCGACGACGCGCTGGCCAAGCTGATCGCCGCGCTGCGCGACAAACGCGGGCCGCAGGTGACTCCGCCCTCGGCGCGCCGCCGGAGCGCCGGTCAACTGCCGATCACGCTCGGCAGCGCGCGCCAGATCGAGACGCTGACTGTGCTCAGCGGCCACCGCGAGAGCGTCAGGGACGTCGCCTTCAGCCCCGACGGGACGGTGCTCGCCTCGGCCTCAGAGGATAAGAACATCCGCCTGTGGAACGCCGCCCGGCACACGCGCATGAAGACGCTGATCGGCCACGAGCGGGCGGTCAACGCGGTAGCCTTCAGTCCCGATGGCGCGATCCTCGCCTCGGCGTCCGACGACCGCACCGTGCGCCTGTGGAGCGTCGAAAAACGCTACTGCCTGACCGCGCTGATCGGGCACACCGGGCCGGTGCTCAGCGTGACGTTCGACGCGCATACCGGGCGGCTCGCCTCGGCCTCCGAAGACGGGACCGCCCGCCTGTGGGACCCGTCGAGCCGGGCGGCGCTCGCCGTTCTGGACGCGGGCGCCAAGCCGGTCACCGCCGTCGATTTCAGCCCGAACGGCGAGACACTCGCCGCGGCCTATGGCGACGGGGCGATCCGGCTGTGGGATGTGCAGCGGCGCGAGATGACCGCCACCCTGCCGGGGCAGGACGCGATCCGGCGGGCGGTCTTCAGCCCGGACGGCACCCTGCTGGCCGCCGCCCTGGAAGCGGGCGGCGTGGTCGTGTGGGACGTGGCGACCCGCGCCCAAGTCACCGCGATCCGGTATGCGGACTTCAACGCCAACACGGCGCGCGGGCTGGCTTTCAGCGCGGGCGGCGCGCTGCTGGCGCTGGCCTCGCTGGACGGCAACCTTCGCCTGTGGAAAGGCATCGACCTGGCCGGGCAGACCCGCGCCTTCCGCGTGTTGAGCGGCCACGAGGGCGGGCTGTGCGCGGTGACGTTCAGCCCCGACGGGCGGCTGCTGGCCTCGGCCTCGCACGATAACACCGTCCGGCTGTGGGGCGTGGTGGAGACCTGAACGGGGGAGGCTCGACATGAACGGGGATAACGCGTACGGGATTCGGGAGCACATCGGCGTCGCGGTCGATGGCGGCGGTGTGCGCGGCGCGATCGTCGCGCAGGGCATCATCGAGCTGGAGCGCCTGCTGGGCGTGGACCGGCTGATCGACTCGCCGCGCGTCAAGGTCTTCGCGGGGACGAGCACCGGCTCGCTGATCGCGGTGGCGCTGGCGGCGGGGCTGTCCGGCGAGGAACTGCTGGCCTTTTACCGCTCGCTCGGCGCGGACATCTTCGCCCAGCCCGGCCCACTGCGGCCCTTCGGGCGGCAGATCCCGCTGCTGAGCCGGGTCCGCCTGCCCAACCGGCTGGCCGCGCTGCTGGAGCGCCTGCCGCTGGGCGATATCGTCCTCTACGCGCTGCTGCCCGCGCGCTATTCGTTCGACCCGCTGCGCGCGGTCATCGCGCGCATCTTGCAGGACCACCCAATCCCGAACGCCGATCCGACGCTGGGCGAAGCGGGCGACTATCTCCGCCAGACCACGCACGGCCCGACGGTGATCATCACCGCCACCGAGGTCGCCGCCCGGCGCACGCATTTCCTCAAGACGACGGCCACCGAGCAGTACAGGCACATGAAGCTGATCGACGCGATGCTGGCCTCGTCGTGCATCCCGACCTATTTCCCGCCGATCGAGCTGCCGGCGGGCGAGCCGGTCAAGCGCTGGCTGGTCGATGGCGGCGTGGGCATCTTCGGCAACCCGGCGCTGGTCACCGCCTGGGAGCTGTGCGATCCGCGCAACCCGGACGACACGCGCCGCTACAATCCCGCCCAGACGACCGTGTTCTCCTTCGGCACGGGGACGGTGCCCGCCGCGATCTACCAGCGGACTTTTGGCGATGCGTCCCGCTGGTGGGCGCTGGAATGGATCGAGCGCGTGATCGACATCTTCATGGATACAGCTATCCGCCAGCAGTCGCGCGATCTGGTCTTCGCCTATCCGGAGATCGACCTGCGTCGCTTCCAGGTGGCGCTGCCGGAAGTGATCGACCCGGACCGCTTCGACCTGATCGACACCGTGCTGGACGACAAAGGGCGCGAGCTGCGCGAGCTGGTGCGCGAGAATCGTCACGCCCTGCACCCCGACCCCGCCCAACGCTACGATCCGGAAGGCATCTGGCATGATTTCCTCGCGGAATACCTGCCGGAGTAGCCGGTGACCGCCTGCGACGTGATCGTGATCGGCGGCGGCGCTGCCGGGCTGATGGCCGCCGGGCACGCGGCCCGGCTGGGCGCCAGGACCCTGCTGCTGGAAAAAATGAGCCGTCCCGGTCGCAAGCTGCGCATCACCGGCAAGGGCCGCTGCAACCTGACCAACGTCGCGCCGCTGCCGGACTTTGTCGAACATTTCGGCCCCAACGGGCGCTTTCTCTATTCCGCCTTCCAGCAGTTCTTCACCGACGACCTGATCGCGTTCTTCGCCGGTCTCGGCGTGCCGACAGTGATCGAGCGCGGAGGGCGCGTGTTCCCCGCCAGCAACGAGGCGGGCGAGGTGGTCGACGCGCTGGCGCGCTGGGCCGCCGCCGGGGGCGTCCTGGTCAAAGTTGGCGCGCCGGTCGAGCGGCTGGTCGTAGAGGCGGGGCGCGCCGCCGGCGTCGAGGTCGCCCCGCCCGCCACCCGGCGCGGGCAGTCGCCCAGGACACCGCCCGCCGCGGGGCTCTACCGGGCGCCGGTGGTCATCGTGGCGACCGGCGGCGCGTCGTATCCCGGCACTGGCTCGACCGGCGACGGCTACCGGCTGGCCGAGGCGGTGGGCCATACGGTGATCCCCGTCCGCCCGGCGCTGGTCCCGCTCGAAACCGCCGGCGACGTCGCGCCCCGGCTGCAGGGCCTAAGCCTGCGCAACGTGCGCGTGACGCTCAGCGTGGACGGCCAACCCCAGCCCAGCGCTTTCGGGGAATTGCTGTTCACCCATTTCGGCGTGTCAGGCCCGGTGATCCTCAGCCTGAGCCGGGCGGCGGTCGACGCGCTGGACGCCGGGGGGCGCGTCCGGCTGACGATCGACCTCAAGCCCGCACTGGATGAGGCGGCGCTCGACGCGCGCCTGCTGCGCGACCTGGACGCGCACGGCCGGCAGCAGTTTCACACCGTGCTCAAGGGCCTGCTGCCGCGCAAATTGATCCCGGTGTGCTGCGAGCTGGCGCGCATTCCGCCCGACAGGCCCGTCCACCAGATCACCGCCAGGGAGCGGGGGCGTCTGCGCGGGTGGCTCAAGGGTTTCTACCTGGACGTGACCGGCTACCGGTCGTGGCACGAAGCGATCATCACCGCCGGGGGCGTCGACCTGCGCGAGATCGACCCGCGCACGATGGAGTCACGGCTGGTGGCGGGGCTGTATTTCGCCGGGGAAGTGCTCGACCTGGACGCGGACACGGGCGGCTATAACCTGCAGGCGGCCTTCTCGACCGGCTGGCTGGCGGGTCGCTCGGCAGCGGGCGGCTGAGCGATCTCAGTCGTCGTCCGGCCCCAGGTCACTGCCGCGCTGGACGGCGTCGCTACCGAAGCGCTCGCGCAGCGCGTCGAGCGTCGACTGCAGGCGGCGGTTCTGCTCCATCGCGCCTCGATCGTCCCACAGGCCAAGCTGCCGGTGCGGCGTCTCGAAGCCGCTGATCCCCACGCCGATCAGCCGGACCGGGCGGCCCGGCGGCCAGTGCTCCTCCAGCAGCCGCAGCGCCACCTCCGCGATCTCGCCGTCCTGATCGGTGGTGTGGTCGAGCGTCACCTGCCGGGTGAGCGTGGTGAAATCCTCCCAGCGCAGCTTGATCTTGATCGTCGTGCCGCTCAGCCCTTCGTGCCGGACCTGCGCGCCCACCCCGTCCGCCAGCCGCCGCAGCGTGCGCCGGAGTGTGGCCGCGTCGCTCACGTTGCGGGCGAAGGTGGTCTCTTTGCTGATCGATTTCGTCTCGCGGACCGTCTCGACCGGGCGCTCGTCGATCCCCCGCGCGCGCTCGGCAAGCTGCTCTCCGTGCTTGCCGAAGCGCCGGACCAGGTCGCTTTCCGGCCAGCGCGCGATGTCGCCGATGGTGCGCAGGCCCAGCCGCGCGAGCTGCTCGGCCGTCTTCGGCCCCACGCCCCACAGCTCCTCGACGGGCAGCGGCGCCAGGAACGCGGCCTCTTCGCCGGGCGGCACCACCTGGATCGCGTTGGGCGGGTGGCCGGTCCGGGCGCGCGCCTTGCCGACCGTGTTGGCGATCTTGGCGACGAGCTTGTTGGTCGCCACGCCCAGCGAGCAGGGCAGCCGCAGATCGTCGTTGATGGTGGCTTGCAGCCGCCGCGCGATGTCCTCGGCAGGGTCCGGCAGCATGGTCACGTCGAGGAACGCCTCGTCGATCGAGAGCTGCTCGACCAGCGGCGTCAGGTCGTTGACGCGATCCATCACCGCGTGCGACGCCTCGCGGTACGCGCCGAAACTGTGCGGAACGACCATCAACTCGGGGCACAGGCGCAGCGCCGTCGCCATCGGCATCGCCGAGCGCACGCCGTAGGTTCGCGCCGCGTACGAGCACGACGCGACCACGCCGCGCCGGTCCGGCTGGCCGCCGACCGCGAACGGTTTGCCAGCCAGCGACGGGTCGCGCTGCTCTTCGACCGCGCAGAAAAACGCGTCCAGGTCCAGGTGGAGAATCTTGCGGGCCATTGGCTGTTCCGGGTATGCCAGTGTCCGGAAATCGTAGCGCCGATGGGCCAAAAGCTCAAGGGAACGCAGGCCGGGCGGCGCGCGACAGGCGGGGGAACGTTGCCCCGGCGCTGCCTGCCGGGCGCCGGAATGGTCTATACTGGGATCATCTGCCATCCGATCCAACCACACAGGAGGGCCTGACCATGACTCGCCGAAGGTACCGCCTGGTCGCCGCCGTGCTGGTGGCCACGCTCGCCGCCGCGCTGGCCGCGCCGACCGTCAGCGCCGGGGGGAATGTCTCGCCGCGCGGCCTGCTCGACACCTACTACAGCTACATCAACAGCCACAACTACGCGATCGCCTATAACCAGTGGTCCATCCCGCCCCAGACCTACGACAGCTTCGTGGCCGGTTACGCCGACACGGTGCGCGTCGATGCCACTTTCGGGGGGTTCCAGCCGGCCAGTGCCGGGGCGCTGGTGGGCGCCGTGCCCGGCGTGCTGATCGGCTACCGGGCCAACGGCAGCGTCGCGGCCTTCAACGGCTGTTACGAGCTGGCGTACACCGGGACCGCCAGCGGGATCGGCCAGTGGGCGATTGCCGGTGCCGATTTCGCGCAGCTTCCGCTGGTGCCCAGCCCGGAGATGATCGCGCCGTACCTGAATATCAACTGCTACCCGCACGTTACGACCGACGGGTTGTATACCAGCGTTCAGCAGCTTCTGGTGGCGTACTACAACGCGATCAACCGGCGCGACTTCACCGCGGCCTACAGCCTGTGGATGAACCCGCCCCAGACCTATGAGAGCTTCGCGTCGGGCTTCGCCGACACGACCGAGGCGGTTCTGTTCTACGGCGGTTACCAGTGGAGCGGCCAGACCTACGCGCTGGAAGCCGGGCGCATCCCGGCGGTGGTGTTCGGCTACCGGACCGACGGAAGCCTGGGGGTGTACCGGGGCTGCTTTCGCGTGAGCTATAACGCGCTGGTGCCGCAGCGGTGGAGCATCCTGGGCGCCAACCTGGCGCCGGTGGCCTACACGACCATCCCGGACGCGGCCTCGCTGCAGATGGCGCTGGGCGCCGCGTGCTACTGAACCAGGGCCGCACCGTTCACGCCTAATGCGGCGCGAATCCGCGCGACGAGCGCCGCCCGCTCGCCGTCCGGCAGGAACGCCGCCCGCGCCGCGTTGACGATGTTCTGCCGGATGGCGTCCAATGACAGCCCCAGGGCAACATGGGCTACCATCAACTCGTCGGTCAGCGCGATGTTGCACAGCGCCGGGTCGTCGGTGTTGATCGTGGTCAGGACACCCTGCGCGGCCAGATCGATCAGGGGATGGGTGGCCAGGCTGCCCACCACGCCGCTGTAAAGGTTGCTCGTCGGGCACACCTCGAGCGTGACGCCGCGCTCGCGCACCAGCCGGATCACGGCCGGATCTTCGGCGATCCGCACGCCATGCCCGATGCGCTCGGCGCCCATGTGCCGGACCGCCTCGCCGACGTTGTGCGGCCCGTCCCACTCGCCGGCATGGACGGTGAGGTGCAGTCCGGCCTCGCGCGCCCGGCGGAACAGCGGCTCGAACGGGCGCACCGGGTATCCGATCTCCTTGCCCGCCAGGTCCACCGCCACCACTTCGCGGGGACGCAGCGCCAGCGCCGCCTGGATCACCGCGCGCGCGGTGTCCACGCTCTCGTGGCGGTTCACCGAGACGATCAGCCGGACCGTGATGCCGTAGGCGGCCTGGGCGTGGCGGGCCGCGTCGCAGACCGTGCCGATGATCGTTTCGTAGTCGTGGCCGTTGTGCCGGGCCAGCGCGGCAGGTGTGAACCGCAGCTCCATATAGGTGACGTTGTCGCGCGCGGCGTCTTCGATGGCCTCGTGCGTGATACGCCGCACCACGTCCGGCGAGTGGTAGAACTGGCGCAGCGTCTCGAATTTGCTCAGGAAGACGGAACAGGTCGGCTCGTCGTCGTCGGTGATCTGCACCAGCGGGCGCAGCCGTTCGGGATCGGTGGACGGCAGCGGCAGGTCGAACTCGCGCGCGATGTCGATCAGCGTCGACAGCCGGATCGAGCCTTCCAGGTGGCGGTGCAGCTCGACCTTCGGCCATGCCCGCAGGCGCCCCCACAGCGCGCTGTCGCGATCAATCACCGTCCCCACATTCAAACACACCACGCGCTCACCCTTCCCTCACTGGCAGCGCAAACGAGAATGTGCTGCCCTGGCCTTCCTGGCTGTCCACCCACACGGTCCCGCCGTGCGCCTCGATGATCTGCTTGACGATGTACAGCCCCAGCCCGGACCCGCCAAAGCGGTGTTTGATCATCCGGTCGCCCTGGTAGAAACGCTCGAACAGGTGCGGCAATCTGTCGGCGGGGATGCCAATGCCCTGGTCCGTCACGCTCACGGTGACGCGCTGGCCGTCGGCGCTGCGCATTACACGCAACGTGATCGTGCCGCCATCCGGCGAGAACTTGGCCGCGTTGCCCAGCAGGTTGTCCAGCACCTGGCTCAGCCGGTTGCGGTCGCCGTCCACCCAACACGCGCTCGCCTGCAGATCGAGCTCGAAGGTCAGCGCTTCGTCGTGGTGCACCAGCGACATCCCTTCGACGGCGCACGCGCACAACTGCGCGAGATCCACCGTCCCCAGCTCCAGCGTCTTGGGGCTGATCTGCTCGGCGGCCAGGATGTCGCCGATCAGCTTGGTGATCAGCTCGGCGCGCTGGTCGATGATGTCGAGAGCCTCCACCTGCTGCGGGATGACCTCCCCCAGCTCGCCGTCGCGCAGCAGGCCCGCGTAACCGCGCACCAGCGACAGCGGGCTGCGCAGCTCGTGGCTGACGTCCTGCAGCAGCTTGGTGCGCAGCTCATCGAGCGCGGCCAGCTCGGCATTGGCCGCGGCCAGCTGCCTGGCGTGGTGGCGCGTCTCGTCCAGCAGGCGCACGGTTTCGATCGCGGCGGCGATCTGGCTGCCCGCAATGGTCAGCAGGCGCTCGTGGTCGGACGTGAACGCCCGCGGTGTGGCGCTGTCGATGCTCAGCGTGCCGATGGTGCGATCCTGAACTGTCAGCGGCACGACGAGCAGCGAGCGCAGGTCAGGATCGATCAGGCGGAAATTTGGATCGGCGTACGTGTCCGGCACGTAGATTACCTCGCCTGTGGCGACCACCTGCCCCGCCACGTATTCGCCCAGGGCAAAGCGCGCCTGCTTGAAGTGCTCCTCTTTGAGGCCCACCGCCGCGCGCATCACGACCATGTTTTCGTCCGGATCGTAGAGGGCGACGCCGGCGGCCTTGCAGTGGAAAATGTCGTGCACGGTCTTGACGACCAGATCCAGGATCTCATCGAGCGTCTGGCTGCTGCTGACGCGGCGAGCCAGCTCGTGCAGCGCGGCGGTCTCGTTGAGCTGGCGGCGTAACGTAACCGTGTATTCGGCATTTTTGAGCGCTGCCGCCACCTGGATGCACAGCAGGTCTAGCGTGCGCAGCAGGTCGCGGCGGACGATCTGCGGCGTGTCGTAGAGCAGCGCCAGCACGCCCAACTGGTCCTGGCCGCTGCGGACCGGAGAAATCGCCGCAGCCTCGACCGGCCAGGGAGTGCCGAATTCAGCCTGCCGCGGGGGCTGGTCGCGCAGATCGCCGAGCACGACCGGCTGCCCGGTGGCGCGCGCCTCTTCGACCAACCGGCTGGCCGCCGGGCCGCCCTTCGCCGGGATGATCGACAGCGCGCCCGATTCGGCCACCGTCGAGGTCCACGCCTGGGCCGGCTGGGCCGGGCGCGGGTCGAGGATGAACTGCACCTGGGCGGGCCGGGCCAGCGCGTGCGCCGCCGTGATGACCAGCTCGGCGATGACGTCCGGGCTTTGTGCATAGGCCAGTGCCAGCGCCATCTGGTGCAGCGTTTCGAGCGCGCCCAGGCGGCTGGCGGTCTGGTCGTACAACTGCGCGTTGCGGATCGCGGAGGCCGTCGCCCCGGCGATGCTTTCGAGCATCGAGATATCTTCGGCAGTGTAGGCGTGGGGGCGGTAGCTCTGCACGGACATCACGCCGACGATCTCGTCCTGGGTGGTCAGCGGGACCATCAGCACACTGCGCGGCATCTCGTCCTGGATGATGATCTCGGGAGGAACAGGCTCGCTCTCTGTATCGTTCAGGATCAGTGTCTGGCGCGTACGTAGTACCAGCCCGGTGATGCCCAGGTCGGCGGGCTGCGACTCGTCGGGGCGCGGCTGGCCATGATCGTACGATCCAACCAGGTGGACCAGCCCGGCCTCGGCATCGTACAGGCCGATGAAAAAGGTCGATGTATCCATCAGGCCGCTGGCTTTGCGATACACCACTTCCAGCAGGCTCGCCAGGTTCAGATGGCTGAGGGCCAGGTTCACATCGTTGATCGCCTGGAAGCGCCGGGCGCGCAGCAGTTCCTCGTTGTAGCGCCGGGCGTTGTGCAGCGCCACCGCGGCCTGGCTGGCGAGCGCCTGGGCGAGCTGCGCATCCTCAACGGTGAACGCGTTGGGACGCGTGCTGTCCAGGTTCAGCACGCCCAAGAACTCGCCGCGATAGATCAAGGGCGCGCCCAGCCAACTCTTGATGTAGGTCACGGTCGGATCGTGCGTCCAGCGCGGATCGTGGTCGCAGTCGTTGATGAACAGCGCCTGGCCGGTCTCGCGCATGGTGCGGACTGTGTCGAACTCCATCTGCTGCGTGAGCACCACGTCCGAGAAATCGTCCGCAGAATGGCCGAACGAGCGCGCGAACTCGAGCTTGCCGGACGCACCCAGCACGAAGAGCGTGCTGCTGCCGGTGGGGATCAGCCGCTGGGTTTCGCGCAGCACGATATCGACGATCTGGTCCGGATCGAGTGTGCCCGACACGGCCGTCAGGACTGAATACAGCGTTTGGAGGCGGTCGCGCACGACATCGAGGACATGGTGCGCCGCCAGAAAGCGGTCCCCACCCGGCAGGCGCCAGATCGACACCCGCGCCGGGACTTGCCCCCCCGCCGCCGTCCGCACGCTGACATCGAGTTCGGCGGACGAGCGGCCCGGATTGTCGCGCATGGCGCACCACCACTGGCGGACCTGCTCGACGTCTTGCGGGGCGATGTACTGGTCCGCCGGCTGCCCGATCACCTCATCGACGGTGTACCCGTACACCTGGGCAGCGACCGGCGTGACAAACTCGATGGTGCCATTGGCGGCAATCACGATTACGGCTTCACGGAAATTCGCAGCAGTCATAGGAGTCAATTCGGGCGGGAGGGTCATCGTACGCTGCCAGATCGTTTCGTCGCCGGAGCGGACGCCCGCGCCTGATCCTCGCGCGTGGTCACCAGCCAGCCCCAGTAGCGCCATACAATGACCACCGCCAGCGTGACGCTGAGCGCCGCCGGGCCGTTGTGCACCAGCGCCTCGAGCGAATTGCCGCCCAGGCGGTCGTTCTCGCCATCGGTCAGGCCCATCGCCAGCAGCCGCGTCACCAGGGGAAAGACCCACAGAGCCAGGGCCGCGTAAAACCCCCGGTAGAGCGGAGGTCGCTGGGTGACTTCGCCAAAACGGCGGCTGATCTGCGCGAGAATCCACAGGCTCATCATGGTCGCCAGAGGAGCCGCTACGCCCAACAGCGTCAGCAGATCGGTTGTCATGCTATTTCCCCGCTATCCGGCCTTCACCGCCCACTGGTCATCAAGCGATACATATGAACGCAGAGCGCGGCCAGACTGAGTCCCCCACACAACAACAAGACATCCCCCCACCCATCGCCGGTGATGCGATTCAGGTGAGCGAAGCGCGCCGCCGCACCCCCAAACGCGATCACCGGGACGGCGAACAACCGGTAGTGCGTTCGCTGGCCCGACAGCCGCTCGTAAAACCGCGCGATAAGGGCCAGAAATGCGATCAGAATGCTCAACCCGATCCAGATATAAACGGTCAATACGTGGTGAAGGCTGATGGCATCCACAGTCCGCTGTAACTCCATCATAATGACAAAAAATTAAGATTGCAAGGAATCTTCATGCAAAATTTCGAATTAGCGCGTGCCAGTCTCCGAATCACGGTGTGCCCGGCGACAGGAACGCCGCCACGAACGCCTCGGCATGCGTCATCGTGGCGGTGCCGCTCATCAGGCCCTGGGTGCCTTCGAAACGCTGCCGGACTTCCAGGCCGTGGGCGGTGATGGCGTACTGGCGGATGTCCTTGTGATGATCGCTGCCGCGCAGTTTGAGCACGACCAGCGCGCGGTGCACGGTGCACTGGATCTCGACGTAGCGCAGCATGATCACCGAATCCGCGACAAAGGCCAGCTCTTCCTCGCTGTCCGGCGTTTCACCCAGCAGCGCGGCGTTCTCGCGGGTGAGCACCGCGGTCAAACCCAGGCGCTTCAGCCCATTGATGAACTCGTACGTGATCCGGCGCAGCTCGACCGGGTCGGCGCTGAGCCGGTCGAAGTGGCTCAGGCTGTCAACCAGCATGCGTCGAGCGCCGATCTGGCCCGCCACCCTCTCGAGCCGCCCGTTGATCTGCTGCAGATCGGCGCGCGTGACCTCCGGGCTGGACATGATCACGCGCAGGCGGTTCTGTGCCTCGTGGGCGGGGAAGTCCCAGCCGAACGCACTCGCATCGCGGTAGTAATGCTCGGGGAATGCTTCGAAGGTGAGGATGATGCCCGGCTCGCCCCGCGCCGCGATGCCATGCTGGATGAACTGCATGCCGAGCGTGGTCTTGCCGGTGCCGGTCGCGCCTTCGACCAGGTTGGCCGTCTGCGGGAGGAAGCCGCCGTGCAGCATCTCGTCCAGGCCCGCGATTCCGGTGGGAACTCGTTGTGACTCCATGAAGCGGGCCCTTTCAGCGCAGGCTGCGGATCACATGGTAGATCGCTTTGACGCGAAACTGGCGGTCGTCGCACGCGCGGATGAACGACGCGATCAGATTGAGCGTGTCGCGGTCCTCGACCAGCGTGTAGATCCGCATGCCAGCCAGTTCTTCGACCTCCAGCACGTCGTCGCGCGCAAGCTGGAGCAGCTCCGGCTCCACGATGCGCACGTCGCGCCCGGTATAGCGGGCGATGCTGTCGGCGGTGTCGGCGGTGTGGGGGTTATCGTGGAAGAAGCGCACCAAGTCCCATTTGATGAAGGAGTTGATGCGCGTATGGATGAGCTCGAGCAGGCGGGGATCGATGTCGTTCATCAGGCTGGCAGCGAAATCATCACCATCAGGCATGGCGGCCTTCCTTGCCGTGCTGTTTCCTGGATTCTCCGAGCGGCGGGCGGTGACTACGCGCGAGACGTCCTCACCCGCCCGCCGGGTATAACGTGCTCAGCCTTGCCCGCGCCCTAGCGCCGCCGGCGGCCCGCCGTCCGGCGCACGGCTTCCGGCGCCACCGTCTGGCGCTGCTTTTGAACCTCGGCGTAGTGGCAGTGTTTGAACTTCTTGCCGCTGCCGCACGGGCACGGATCGTTGCGCCCGACATTGTCGTACATCCCCAGATTGCGCACCGGTTCCGGCGGGGCTTGAGGGCCAGCCGGCAGCGCGCCGCGCCCGGCCTGGATGTTGCTCAAGCGGAGCCGCGTGGGGATGAGCTGAGCCTCTTCGCGCGGGGCGACGCGGAAAATGTCCCCCACGACCTTGTCCTGAATCTCCTGCTGGAGCACGGTCCACATCGCGTAGCTTTCGCGCTGGTACTCGACCAGCGGATCGCGCCCGCCATACCCCACCAGGCCGATCCCCTCGCGCAGAATGTCCAGGTCGGTCAGGTGGCGCTGCCACATCTGGTCGACCGCGTTGAGCATGACTTCTTTTTCGGCGCGATCCATCCACTCGGCGCCGAACTGCTGGATGCGTTGGTCGTAGACTTGCAGTGCCCCTTTGACCAGCACCAGCTCGATCTCGTCGGGATCGTCGGTCTCGGCCAGCGTGTCGGGCGTGATGTCCCCCGGCACGGGGTAGATGTTCAGCGCGGCACGGTGCAGCTCCTCCAGGTCCCAATCGACCGGATCGCCGGACAGGTGCTGTTTGACCAGCGCCTGGACCTGCTCGGTGATCATGCGCTGGATCTGGTCGCGCAGCTCGCCCGGCTGGGAGGTGAGGATCTTGCGGCGCTGGCTGTAGATCGTCTCGCGCTGCTTGTTGACCACATCGTCATATTCGAGCACGCGCTTGCGGATGTCGAAGTTGTGGCCCTCGACGCGGATCTGCGCCTGCTGGATCGACTTGCTGATCATGCTGTGTTCGATCGGCATGTCTTCGGGCATGTCGGCCCACTTCATGAAGTTCTTGACGCGGTCGCCGCCGAAGCGCCGCATCAGGTCATCTTCCATCGACAGGTAGAAGCGGCTCTCGCCCGGATCGCCCTGGCGCCCAGAGCGCCCGCGCAACTGGTTGTCGATGCGTCGCGCCTCGTGGCGCTCGGTGCCCAACACGTACAGCCCGCCCTCGTCGAGCACTTTTTTGCGATCCTGGCCGGTCTCGGCTTTGGCTTCGGCCAGCACCTCGCGCCACTGCTCGTCGGTGGCCTCCGTGATATCGACGCTGTAGCGTTTGCGCAGCTTCTCGCGGGCCAGCCCATCCGGGTTGCCGCCCAGCAGGATATCGACGCCGCGCCCGGCCATGTTCGTCGCGATCGTCACCGCGCCGGGCCGCCCAGCCTGAGCGATGATCACCGCCTCGCGTTCGTGCTGTTTGGCGTTGAGCACCTGGTGCTCGACCCCCGCGCGGTCGAGCAGCTTGCTGAGCCGCTCGCTGGTCTCGATGGCCGCCGTACCCACCAGCACCGGCTGGCCCCGCGCCTGCCGCTCTTTGATGTCCGCCACCACGGCTTTCCACTTCGAGTTCTCGGACATGTACACCAGGTCCTGCTGGTCTTCGCGGATGCAAGGCAGGTTGGTGGGGATGACGGTCACTTCGAGGTTATAGATCTCCTCGAACTCGCCCGCCTCGGTGGCCGCCGTGCCGGTCATGCCGGCCAGCTTCTTGTACATGCGGAAGTAGTTCTGGAAGGTAATGGTCGCCAGCGTCAGGTTTTCGCGCCGGACCTCGACGCCTTCCTTCGCTTCAATCGCCTGGTGCAGCCCTTCGGAGAAGCGGCGCCCGTGCATCATGCGCCCGGTGAACTCGTCGACGATGATCACCCGGCCGTTCATGACCACATAGTCTTTGTCGCGCTGGAACACCACATGGGCGCGCAGCGCGTTGTCGAGATAGGGCAGCATCTCCGAGTTTTCGGGCGCGTACAGGTTATCGCCCTGCAGGTGTCCCTCGCGCTCGAGCACGCGCTCCATCTTCTCGACGCCGCGCTCGGTCAGGTAGACGCTGCGCGTGCGCAGCTCCTCGACATAGTCGCCGTCGGGCTCTTCCAGGTCGATGCTGTCCTGGCTGCTCGGCTTGAGATCGCGCACCAGCCGGGCGAACAGCCGGTAGAGATCCGAGGGCTGGTCGGCGTTGCCGCTGATAATCAGCGGCGTGCGGGCCTCGTCGATCAGGATGTTGTCGACCTCGTCGACGATGGCGTAATAGTGCCCGCGCTGCACCAGCCGCTCGAGCGAGTGGACCATGTTATCGCGCAGGTAATCGAAGCCGAATTCGTTGTTGGTGCCGTAGGTGATGTCGGCCTGGTAGGCCTCGCGCCGGTCGACCGGCTCCAGGAACTGGAACCGCGCGTCCTCGCTGTTCCACTTGGGGTTGAAGCGGAACGAATGCATGGTATCGGTCTCGCCCCGGCTCTGGATCACCGCCGAGGACAGGCCCAGGAAGTGGTAGATCGGGCCCATCTGCTGCAGGCCGAACTTGGACAGGTAATCGTTGGGCGTGACGAGGTGCACTCCCTGGCCGGTCAGCGCGTTGAGATACAGCGGCAGCGTGGCGACCAGCGTCTTGCCTTCGCCGGTCTTCATCTCGGCGATTTTGCCCTGGTGCAGCACGATGCCGCCGATGAGCTGCACGTCGAAATGGCGCTGGCCGATGGTGCGCACGGCCGCCTCGCGCACGACGGCGTAGGCCTCCGGCAGAATGTCGTCCAGCGTTTCGCCCTGCTCCAGCCGCGCCTTGAATTCGCCGGTCTTGGCGCGCAGCTCGGCATCGCTGAGTTTCTGGACAACCGGCTCCAGGGCGTTGATCTGTTCGACAACTTCACGGTGACGGCTGAGCTCGCGCTCGTTCGGATCACCGAAGACGGTTCGGACGATTGACTTGAACATCTCGCCTCACAATGGCCGGGTTCTGTCTGGCGAGGAACCCGGCGCCTCCATGATCAATTTCATTCACTGTAAACCACGTGGAAATTATAACATATCCGGCGCGCGCCGGAACAACGAGCGGCACTGCGAGGAGTCTTCGGCGGGGCGCCCGCCTCACATCACGCTGAGCGCGAACACGCAGGCCAGCCCGATCGCGATCACCGCGCCGATCGCCAGGGTAACCAGCAGCACGATCCCCCACCACGGCACCGGGCCGGGCACAGGGACAGGCTCGCGGTCGGGTTGAGAACGGGACGCGCGCGTTGGGGAGACAGCCCGGCGCCGCAAGCGCCCTCGCCGGGGAGACACCGGCAGCGGGCCCAGGCCGGCCGGGCGCTCGTCCGGTTGGTCGTCGAGCGGATCTCGCTCCACGCCCAGGCGATCGCGGTCTTCCCACACGTAGCCCGCCGCCAGGTCTTCGAGCTCAACCGCGTCATCGTAGGCGTCGTCTTCGTCAGCGGCGGCCCAGGCGTCGTCCAGCTCACTCTCGCGCCAGTGCGCGCGGCGGCGCTTGCGTGGGGGTGGGGTATCGTACAGGTTGCCCAGATCGCCAGGCTCGAAATCGTCCATTGCCGCGCCCCCTCCGGGGGGGCCGCCTCAGCCCGCCCGCTCGATTAGGTCCGGGCTGTCGACCGTCGGGACGTTCACGCGGCGCGACACCGGGTACGCGCTCATCCGCTCGGCGGGGTACGGCTGGAGCAGGGGCAGGACGCGCGCGCCGTCCGTCTCGGATGGGTCGAGCCAGGCGCTGTAATGCTCCGGCGGCAGGATGACGGGCATCCGGTTGTGGATCGGCTCCATCAGGGCGTTGGGCGTCGTGGTGATGATCGTGCAGGACAGCACCGCCTCGCCGCTCTCCGGCTCGGTCCAGCGCTCGTACAGCCCGGCGAAGCCGAACGGCTGGTGGTCGTCCAGCGTGATGTACATCGGGATCTTGGAGCCGTCACGCTGGGCGCGCCATTCGTAGAAGCCATCGGCCACCACCAGGCAGCGCCGGTAGCGCAGCGCCTGGCGGAAACTCGGCTTCTCGGCCAGCGTCTCGGAGCGGGCATTGATCATCTTCGAACCGATCGACGGGTCTTTGGCCCAGTGAGGGATCAGCCCCCAGCGCATGACCAGCAGCGCGTTCTCGTCCGTCTCGGCGTCGCGCACCACGGTTGCCACCGGCTGGGTGGGTGCGATATTATAGCGCGGCGGCAGGTCCGGCACCTCGGGCAGCGAGAACGTCGCCGAGAGCAGATCGGGATCGAGTTGGGTGAGTGTGAATCGTCCGCACATGTGTTCTATTATACCCCCGATCAACTTCCGATGCAAGGAATATAACCCTATCGCGGAGCGGTTGCCCACATGATTCAGATCGGCGAAATCGAGATCCACCTGATCAGCGACGGCGTGGTGATGATGGACAGCGGCGGGCCGTGGGGCCTGGTGCCGCGCGCGCTGTGGAGCAAGTACCTGGCGCCCGACGCTCAACACCGCGTGCCGATGATCCTGACCTGCCTGCTGGTGCGCGCCGCCGGGCAGACGATCGTGGTCGACACCGGCCTGGGCGATAAGCTCGGCGAGCGCGAGATCGCCATCTGGGGGCTGGAGCGCGCCCGCGGGACGCTGATCGATGGGTTGGCGCGGCTGGGCGTGGCGCCCGCCGACGTGGACATCGTGATCGACACGCACCTGCACGCCGATCACTGCGCGGGCAATACAACGCTGACCGCGGGCGGCGAGGCCCGCGCCACCTTTCCCCGCGCGCGCTACGTCGTGCAGGGCCGTGAGTTCGAGGACGCCATGCATCCTAACGAGCGCACGCGCGCCACGTATTTCCCGGTCAACTACGAGCCGCTCTACCGGGCGGGCCAGCTCGCGCTGCTGGAGGGCGACGCGGAGATCGCGCCGGGGATCACGGCGGTCGTCACGCCGGGGCACACGCCCGGCCACCAGTCGGTGCTCTTCGAGAGCGAGGGCCAGCGCGCGCTCTTCGTGGCCGACCTGGCGAGCTATGCGATCCATTTCGAGAAGCTCGGCTGGATGACGGCCTATGACGTCGAGCCGCTGGTCACGCTGGAGACCAAGCGCCGCTGGCAGCAGTGGGCGCTGGAGACGGACGGCCTGCTGATCTTCCAGCACGACACAGTCATTGCAGCGGGCCATTTCCGCCCGGACGACCAGGGCGGGCCGCGCATCCAGCCGGTGGCCGTGGCGTATAGCTAGGCGCCCGCATTACAGGGCGCATACAGGAACTGGTCCGGCTCACCGCCAGATTAGGCCGCGCTCGGGTGTTTTGTGGGTAAGCGACCTGTTGCATAGCGTTCTGTATACTGCGAGTCAAGCTGTCATTCGTAGCCTTACTCACGCCTGGGGAAGCCGCAGGGATCATGATGGTCAGCTCGTCAGAAATCGCGTGGCCGGTCGATCAACGACCCGTGCAGTGCGCCCAATGCGGCCATTTCTGCCGCCCGGACGACACCTACTGCTCGTACTGCCACGCGGCGCTACACACCGAGCCGATCCACGGCCGCTCGACCCGGCTGCTCAACCGGCGTCCGCTGGTCGTGACATCACAGAGCCACGGCAGCGACTGGTTCGAGGGAGCGGCCTCGGCCCTGCTCCAGATTCTCCCCTCGGGCGCCTGCCTGCCGCTGACGGTCACCACGCCGGTGACGCTGGGCCGGGCTGCACCGCACAATGGTACCAACGATGCCATCGACCTGACCCCGTACAACGCGCACCAGCACGGCGTCTCGCGGGCGCACTGCCTGCTGCGCCGCCGCGACAGGCGGCTGCTGGTCACCGACCTGGGCAGCACCAATGGCACCTATCTCAACGGCGAGCTGCTGCTCCCGCACCGGGATTACGTGCTGGCTGACGGCGATCACCTGGTCCTCGGATCGCTGCATTTGATCGTATTTTTCAACGCCACCAAGCCCAACTGACCCCGATCGGGGTTGAAAATGCTTGCATGCTGGTAAGCAGGATGTTGTGCAGGCGTGCACCGCCCGCGAAGAACTGTGCCGCGCCCAGGCAAAGGGCGGGATGTGCGGGGCGTCAACGGTCTGACGCGGGGGTTATCAGTCGTTCGGTTTGGCTTCCTCGTTTTCTTGCTTGCGACAGCAGCCGCTAAACATGAAGAACGGCAGCGCCAGCCGGTTCATCAGTTCCATGAAGCGCAGGCGCGCGGAAAAATCGGGATCGCGCGCGACCATCGCGCTGGCCACGAGCATCGCCAGCCCGCCGCCGAGCCATGCCATGGCGGCGACGACGTGGACGAACTTGACGACGAGATACCAGTCCATGGGAATGCGGCCCGGAGAAGA
>ENA-UOUL01002738-UOUL01002738.1-bioreactor-metagenome-genome-assembly--contig:-NODE-2738-length-19855-cov-4.116089_pt1 | contig 19855 bp, 15 predicted proteins | sample MGYA00249838_ERZ747220 | MGnify/ENA primary metagenome ERZ747220 (study PRJEB28778, sample SAMN05720191) | bioreactor metagenome | isolation source: Anaerobic biogas reactor | place: USA:Washington...
GATTTTGCAAGCCGGCCTCCGGCCGTCCCCGGCGGATAAAAAAACGACGGCGAATCAGATGGATTCACCGCCGTTCATTGACCGGACCGCATTGCACGGGCCGGCTTCGAGGGAAGAATTACTTCTTCGCCTTCTTGGCCGGAGCCTTCTTCGCGACCTTCTTGACCGCCTTCTTGGCCGGAGCCTTCTTCGCTGCTTTCTTTACTGCCATGGTGTATTTCCCCCCCTTCCGTCCTGACGCTCAAAGGCGGTCAGGTTATTTAGAGTGTTCATTTGAGCCATTGTCCTGTGCTTCTTGTTCGCTTAAATCGCTCTTCGCGCTGAATGGACCGGCCGGCCGCACGGTCATCGGATTTCGGATGCTTCGCCGTTTTTCACACTCTCATCTCGTTGATTCAGACACTAATGCGAAGTTATTAACAACGTCAATCCCTTTCCGGATTTTTTTTCACTTTTTTTTCGCGGCGATTTTTTCGAGCCACGCGATCAAGCGGGCGGCGCAGACGGTTTTTCTGGCGAGAGGGATGCGCCGTTGGGATCCGTCGGCGAAGAAAACGGCGAGTTCGTTGCGGTCGCGATACAGGAACTCGCGCATGTCCTTGTTCTCGACGCCGGCGTCCACGAGCTGAAGCTCTACCACGTGAACCTGAGCAACCAGGGCGGGGCGGTGGCGGCGTGGGGCCCGCCGGCGGCACGCTACATCCATGTGATCTCGCCCAACGACTTTTTGCCGACGGCCTCGACCGAGGTGGGGCGGGTTGAGATGCAGGGACGCTCCTTTGTGGCCGATTTCGCCTACCGCCAAGAGTCGTTCGCGGTCGTCGACAGTTGGGAGATCTACCTCTACGAATTCCAAGCGGTGGCGCCGGAGCGGCAGCGGAAGGTCGAGTACATCTGGGACTTCGGCGACGGCCAGACCCTCGAAGGCCAGAAGGTCAGGCATGTCTACCTAAATCAGGGCATCTTTGATGTGACCTTGAGAATTCGGGCGGGACTTCGCTCAGCCGAGACCAAGGCGAAGGTCTACGTCGGTCCCAACCTCGCCGACTGGCGTGCTGAGCCGGTGAGCGTTCGGGACTATCTGGCCGTGTTGAGCACGTACGACTTCGCCAAGCTCCCGATGGTGCAGGCTCTCGGCTTGATGAGGCTCTACCTTCTGGTGGAACGGCCCGATCTGGCGATCCGGACGGGACAGGCGGTCCTCCAGGATGACCGGCTCTCCGGTCTGCCCGAGGTCGTGGTCCGTGCGTGGGCCGGCATGTTGAGCGATCTTCTGATCGACTACCAGGACTCCTACGAACTGGCCGCGACGGTCTATCAGCGGGCCGCTGGGGCGGTTGCAGCGAACAAGGATTTCCAGGCTGAGTTTTTGGCCGAGGCCGTGGATCTTTTGGTCAACAACCTCGGTCGCGATCAGGAAGCTGAGGGTCTGCTCATCGGGCCCGGAGTCCCAGCCAGTCAACCCGCCGAGTCCCTGCCGCGACCGCTGATGATCGCCTGGGGCGATCTGTTCCGCTACCGCGGCGACCGCAACCAGGCCGAGCGGTTCTACGCGATGGCGGAAGAGAAACGCGAGGACGCCCAGGACATGGCCCGCAGCGGAGGGTTCTCGGTCGCCGTCGAAGACTTTCTGCGGCGAAAGGAGTACGCCGAGGCTGAAAAGCTGATCCGCCGATGGCAGCGGGAGCTTCCGAGCCAACGGTTGGGCGGCTATAGCTGTTACCTGCTCTATCAGGTGTACAAGGCGCGAGGACGGGAGGATCAGGCCCGCCGTCTGGCCCAGATCATCAACCGGATCGATCCGATGGGTGTCTACGCGAGAAAGATGGCGGCTGCGACCACGCAGGACGCTCCGTAACGCCGTCCTCAACTCTCGGTCGGCTGGGTCGTCTCCGGCGCGGCCAGGGCCCGAATCTCCTGAAGGATCCGTTCCTCTTCCTGCCGATCGCGGGTCACGGTGGTCCAGACGTTGCGCTGTTCGGCATCGACGGTTGCGTCGCGCAGGGCCGATTGCTCAGCCGGATAGTCCGTCCGCTCCCGCTGATAGGCGAACGCCCGGACGGCTGGCGTATCGAACCGCTGAACCTCCACCCGGACCGAGGCGACGGTCTGGCCGGTTCCCGTCCGGTCCACGTGGATGGTGACCACCTTGCGATAGAGATTTTCGCCGGGCAGGATGCGGTCGCCGATCCGCTCCTGGCCTTCGCGGCCGCGGAACTCCTGCGGCACGGTGCGCAGGAACTGGGTAGTCCGATCGACCTCGGCAAGGTCGTAAGGCCCGCGGATGGCCCGCTCCGCCGCGGTAAACACCTCGTCGGGACCGGCGGTCTCAAAGACGGCCAGACTGCCTCGTTCCCGAGGCACGGGCGTCTGTTGTTCGGCGCAACCAGCGGTGATAAGCAGCAACAGAGCGAGCAGGGCGGCTGTGCGTGTCATCTTCGTGCCTCCAGAAACGTCCAGTGCTCCGGGCCGGCCAGCCGGGTCGCCTCCGTCGGCTGGGGCCGAAAACCACGCCCCTATTCTAGCAGCTTCAGTGCGTCCTGCAAATGATAGCAGCAGTGAATTTTGGCCTTGTTGCGTTTGCCGCCCGAGTCGTCGTCGAGCTTGAAGGCGCCAGCGGTGATGATCTGGCCGAAGCCGTGCCGCGAGGCCTCCGCGACCCGCTGGCCCCCCAGGTTTACCGGCCGGATCTCGCCCAAAAGCCCCAATTCGCCAAAGACCACCGTCTCATCGCTGAGGGTCTTTCCGGTATGCGCCCCAGCCACCGACAGGGCCAGGGCCAGATCGGCCGCCGGCTCGGTGACCCGCACACCGCCCACCACGTTGACGTACACGTCGTGGCTCCCAAGCCTCAACCCGGCATGGCGTTCCAGCACGGCCAGGATCATCGAGAGCCGGTTCGAGTCGACCCCGGTGCCCTTGCGCTTGACCACGCCCGGTATGCTCGATGAGGTGAGGGCCTGGACCTCGACCAGCAGAATGCGGCTGCCCTCGCTGGCGGCCAGCGTGACCCGGCCGGGGCGCAGCGGGTATTCCCGGTGCAGGAACAATCCCACCGGATCGGCCACTTCCTTCAGCCCGCCTTCGGTCATCTCGAAGATGCCCAACTCATTCGTCGAGCCAAACCGGTTCTTGGCCGCCCGGACCACGCGATAGGCATGATGGCGGTCACCCTCGAAGTACAGCACCACGTCCACGATGTGTTCGAGGATCTTCGGTCCGGCGATCATGCCGCGTTTGGTCACGTGGCCGACCAGCAGCACCGATACGCCCGTGGATTTGGCCAGCCACGTCAGTTCCGTCGCGCACTGGCGCATCTGGTTGACCGAACCCGGCGCCGACGAGAGCCCCGGTTTGTAGATGAGCTGGACCGAGTCGATCATCACCACCGCGGGTTTCTGGTCGCGGATGTGGTTGAGGATGATCTCCAGGTTGGTCTGGGCGTCGATCCAGATGCCGGCACGATCGAGGCCAAGCCGTTCGGCCCGCATCGCCACCTGGGCCACCGACTCCTCGCTGGTCACGTAGATGACTTTCTGTCCGCTTCGCCCGAGCATGCCCGCCAGATGCAGCATGAGGGTGGACTTGCCGATGCCCGGCGCGCCGCCCAACAGCACGGTCTGGCCGGGCACCAGGCCGCCGCCGAGCACGCGGTCCAGTTCGCCGAACCCGCTGACGATCCGGGCCGTCCGGCTTGGCCCGGCCTCCACCGCCTCAGCCAGTCGGATCGGACCGGTCGGCTCGAGCGGCATGGTAGGGCGGTGCAGGTCCGTCGAGTAGGTGCTGACCTGCTCGGTCAGGCTGTCCCACTCGCCGCACTCGGGACAGCGGCCCACCCATTTGGGCTGACGTGCGCCACAGTTGTTGCAGACGAAAAACGATGTCTTTTTCGCCACGATCTTGCCTTTCCCGTCGAAGGGTCCCCAAATCCCAGTCGCGCCGCCGGCCGGCGTCAGCGGCCTTCGGCGTCGTGCCGGCAGTCGTCGCCGACTCCCGCCTCGTGATTGGCCCAGCGGGCGGCGGCAAACAGCCAGTCGCTCAGGCGGTTCATGTAGGCCTGAATCTCGGGATGCACCGGAGGGTCCACCTGCGCCGCCAGGGCGGCCAGACGCCGCTCGGCCCGACGGCAGATCGTCCGCGCCAGGTGCAGGCGGCAGGCCAGCTCGCAGCCGCCGGGCAGCACAAAACCGCTCACCGGCGGCAGAGCGTCCCACATCCGCTGGATGTCGGCCTCCAGGCTCGCCGTGTCCAACTCCGACGACTCGAACGGCCTCCAACCGCCCAGAACCGCGCCCACGGCAAAGATGTCCCGCTGAAGCTGCAGGAGCCTGGCCGACAGATCCTTCTGCCCCGCGCAGGCGGCGCGAGACCATCCGACGGCGCTGTTGAGCTCGTCAAGCGCACCGACGGTCCGGAACCACGGATCGTCCTTGCCCGTCCACTGCCCGCCCGGACGCTCGGCGCGTCCGGCGTCGCCTTGTGAGGGATACTCCTTCACGCCTGCCATCCGATCAGTTTGAGAAACTCCAGAGCCATCAGGGCGTGCCCGGGCGGCGTCGGGTGGACGCCATCGGGCATCCAGAAGTCCAGCCATCGCTGTTGTGTCGCTTCGGCAAAGAGCTTCTGGGTGCGGATCACGCCGACCAGACGATTCTGAAACTCCCGACCCAACTCGTGGACGACCTGAATATACCCGTCGATCACCTCCGCCACCCTCGGATCGTAAGTCTGACGCGAGACGAAGTAGAACGGCTCCCAAAGGATCAGCCGCCCGGCTGTCTTGCTCACCACCTGATCGAGAAGCTCGCGATAGACCCGCCGGTAATTCTCGGGCGAATATTCCTGATTGCCGGCGACGAAAGCGTGGGCGTCATTGACCCCGACCAGGATCGAGACCCAGTCGCAGTCCAAATCCAGGCAGTCATCCTGCCAACGGCTGCGGAGGCTCTGCACGTTGTCGCCGCCGATCCCGCGATTGTACCAGGTCAACTCCAGTTCCGCGCAGCGGGCGTCGATCAGGTTGGCGGTCATCGCCGCGTAGCCCGTTCCCATTGGCGTCTCGGGGTTCCGCCGTCCGGTGTCCGTGATGCTGTCGCCGATAAAGAGCACTTTCTGCCTGGCTGAAAAGAGCATCTGCCGTCTCCTTGAAGCTTGTCTGGATAACGAGCAGGCATTATACCGGCCGGCCTGTCCGCCGCCCATTTTTTTCGGGCCTTGGCCGCCGCCGGCTCTATAATTGTGGCGCCATGGTGGCTGAGATGATCACATATCGCTGTCCGAACTGCGCCCGCGAGGTCAGGGTGGCCCGTAAGGAGGATCTGCCGACCCGGCCGTTCTGCTGCGAACGGTGCAAGATGGTGGACCTCTCCAAGTGGTTCAACGAGGAATACCGGATCTCGGACCCGCTGGGGATCGACGTGGACCAGGAGGATCGGCAGGGCGGTTAGTTGGCAACCGCCTTCTGAACCGCGTCGCTTTCCGCCGCCGCTCCGTTCGCGCCGTTCGACTGGTACTGGGGAACGATCCGCTTGAGCGCCGCGCGGATCTGGCCGCCGTCCATGCAGTTGGTCAGCCCGCCGAGTTCCTCAACCGCCGCCTCGATGAACCGCCGGTCCTTGGCCAGGTGCTTCCAGATCGCGATCTTCTCGTGGCTGGTGGGGGCCATGTCCTCGCCCTTGAGGGAGAGCTCCTCGAAGAGTTTTTCGCCCGGACGGGTGCCCGAGAATACGATCTCGATATCCTCGCCGGGCGTGAACCCGCTGAGGGTAATCAGGTCGCGGGCCAGATCGACGATCTTGACCGGCTCGCCCATGTCCAGCAGGAATATCTCGCCTCCCTTGCCGATCGCCGCCGCCTGCATCACGAGCTGGGCGGCCTCGGGAATGGTCATAAAGTACCGCCGCATCTCCGGATGCGTCACCGTTACCGGTCCGCCACGGGCGATCTGGTCCTTGAAGATCGGCACCACCGAGCCATTTGATCCGAGCACGTTGCCGAATCGCACGGTCACAAACTGCGTGCCGCCGGGATGTGAAATGCTCTGAATGTACATTTCAGCCACCCGTTTTGAGCATCCCATCACGCTGGTCGGGTTGACCGCCTTGTCCGTCGAGATCATGACAAATTTCTGGCAGCCTGACTTGGCGGCGGCGTCGGCACAGTGCTTGGTGCCGAAAACGTTGTTCTTGATCGCCTCAGAGGGGTTCAATTCCATCAGCGGAACGTGCTTGTGGGCGGCGGCGTGGAACACCACCGACGGCCGCTCCAGCGAGAAAATGTGCTCGATCCGGTCCTTGTCGTAAATGTCGCAAATGTACGATTTTATCTCAAGCTCAGGGAACAGCGCCCGCAACTCCCGCTCGATGTGGAACAGGGCGTTTTCCGCCTGCTCCACCAGCACCAGCCGGGCCGGGTGAAACTTCCCGACCTGACGGCACATCTCTGATCCGATGGAGCCACCCGCTCCAGTTATCATTACGATTTTGTTCTGTGAATACTCGCTGATTGCCGCCGTGTCCAATTCGGCCGGGGCTCGTCCGAGTAGGTCATTGATATCCACGTCGCGAATCTGTGAGACCTTAACCTTGCCCGCGATCAGGTCGGCCATGGCCGGAAGCGTCCGGAACCGGATGTTTGTGCCGGAAAGACTTTCGACAAGCTTCCGGACCGTCCGTGGCGGGGCGGTGGGCATGGCCAGCAGGACTTCATCCACCCCGTGACGTTCGCACATCTCCCGAATCTGATCAGTGCCTCCCAGCACCCGACAGCCGAGCATGGTGGCCCCGTGTTTGGTCGGATCGTCATCCAGGAGCCCGACCACGTCGTACTGCTCGACCGGCATGCGATGGATTTCGCGTAGGGCTAACTCGCCCGCATTGCCCGCCCCGATGACCAGGACACGGGTCAACCGCCCGCCGGGCAGTTGGCGGAATTCTTCGTGATAGAGCCGCACCGCCAGCCGCACCCCGCCGACCAGGGCGATCGTGCACAGCCAGTCCAAGCCGTAGATGACCTGGCGGAAGCTCTCGTAGGCCAGCGGATCAATCAGGTTGGGATAGCGTGCGGGCAGAACGTAGCCCGCGATGGTGAAGAAGGCTACGAAGAGGAACAGACCGACGTAACTGGCCAGCGTGATCCGGATCAGGTCCTGGAGCGACACGTAGCGCCACCAGCCGTGGTACATCCCAAATGCCCAGAACACCACCACCTTGATCACCAGCACCCCCGGCAGAAGGGGCAGATAAAGCCGCCGGAGCCAGTCATCGGAGTTGCGGAAGTTGTAGGCGATCGCGAACGCCAGCAGCAGGGCCAGCGCGAACAGCACTACGTGGACCAGGGCGATCAGCACCCGGCGGTAGCGCAGGAGCAGCGTCAGGCTCTGGTCCGCTTTGGCCTGTTCGGTAAGTGATTGGGCCGCCTTGATTTTCGAACGCGATAGTTCGGACGGTTTGGCCACGAGAACCTCTATTCGTTTCCAACATCCATGTCCGGAGCCGCTTTGCGATCGTCGCCGGCGGAGAAGTCCGGAAACCGGCCGCCACAGGGGCAATTCCGCCACTAATCAATTATCGGCCGCATTGTCCCATACGATTAGGTACGAGTTTAAGCCGTGGAATGTTCGTCTTTCCAGCGTCTGCCGGGGTGAATAGAACCGATGGAGCCCATGCATGGGGAATTGTACCTGGAGACGATGAAGTCTGCAAAACATTCTATTCTGGTTCTTGCCGTCCGCAGCGGTCCGGTTATAATATTGAGACAACTAAGAAAACCAAACGTCCCCGTGGCACAATTGGATAGCGCGTCAGCCTCCGGAGCTGAAGGTTACAGGTTCGAGCCCTGTCGGGGACGTTTCTAAACCCTTTTCCCCGCAGTGTTTGGGAAAAGGGTTTTTCTTTTGGGATCGCCGGTGGCGGACGCAAGGGGTGATGCGGCAAAAGGCCTGGACCGATCAAGCGGGAATTGGGCTTTCTGCAAATTGTCCTGTGCCGCCTGCGGGAATATACTGTGACTATATCCACCGACTCAACCGACGCCCCTCGCATCGATGCGGAGAATACCTTGGACGTAAAAAAACGCGAGTTGACGGTTCATTACCATGAGGGCCGGCTGACCGGCGATCCCCGGCGAACCATTATCTGCTTCATGTGGCTGGGCAGTCCGGCCCGGGCCCGACAGATCATCGAGCGGGTCGCCCGGCTTGACAAGCCGCAGGTCTCGCAACTGGTCGGCTCGGTCCTGGCCGACTTCGGGCCGCGTCACCCGGACCTGGAGACGTCGCTGCTGGAGAACTACCGGGAGGCGACGAACCGGGCGGGCGTGACGGCGGGACAGACGACCGCCGAGAAACTGCTGATCGGGGCCTACTTCACCATGGAGTACGCCTTCGAGTCCGCCGCCCTGTTCAACCCCTCGATGGTGCCGGCCCTCGACCAGAGCGGCCTGAAGTCCGAATCGATCCGGTTCCTGATGAGCCTGCGGGCGGTCGGCGAGGGCCACCTCTCGTCGATCGTCTTCCGCCGCGGCGTGATCAATCCCGAGGGCGAGATTCATCTCGAACCGGTTTCCCCGCTCTCGCGGCGGATGAAGATTCATGAGGACCGCCTCTACGAGAAACATCTGTTCCGGATCAAATTGACAGAGATGGGCGGCGACGTCAAACCGGCCGAAACGGTTTTCGGCCGTTTAAAGGAGAAGTTCACGTATCCGGACCTGCTCGCCGCGGTCGAGCAGGTCGCCGGGCGTGAGAACGGGCCGCAGCGCGAAATGGCGGACCGGATGGTGTGGCTGGCCCGGTCCAACTATGAAATCCGCATGCCGCGCAACGCCAAGCTTCCCGAGCTGGTCATCTTTCCGAACTCGGAGACCGAGAAGCAGGGGATGGAGGACATGCGCCTGGTCCGGTTCGTCGAGCCGAACGGGACGGTCCGCTACTACGGCACCTATACCGCCTTCGACGGGCACCGCATCCTTCCGCAGATCATGGAGAGCGAGGATCTCGACGTGATCCGCGTGCACACGCTCAACGGCCGTTTCGCCCAGAACAAGGGCATGGCCCTGTTCCCCCGCCGCCTGGACGGCAAGTTCGCCATGCTGGCCCGGATCGACGGCGAGAACCTTTACGTGATGAAGTCGGGTAACGTGCACTTCTGGAACGAAGGCGTTCGCATCCACGGCCCGCGGCGAGCGTGGGACCTGGTGCAGATCGGCAACTGCGGTTCGCCGATCGAGACCGAGCACGGCTGGCTGGTGCTGACCCATGGGGTCGGGCCGATGCGGCGGTACTGCATCGGGGCCATGCTGCTGGACCTGCACGATCCGACCAAGATCGTTGGTGAACTCGAGGATCCGCTGATCGAACCGCACGCGGGGGAACTCGGCGGCTACGTGCCCAACGTGGTCTACTCCTGCGGCGGCATGCCCTACAACGGCCGGTTGGTCATCCCCTACGGGATCAGCGACGCGGCCACCGGCTTTGCCAGCGTGTCCATGACCGATCTGTTGGATCGCCTGCGGTTCGGCGGCTGATGGAGGAGCGGCGTGAGGATCCAGGCCGCCGGCGGCTACTCCTCTTCGATCATCTGATCGTAGAACGCGACGATGTCCTCGCGGCTCTCGCCCGCCCGCCACTTGATCGCCGACCGGGGATGGCGGTTCAACTGGCCGGTAATCATGTACGGGATGTGATAACCCCACTCCATCTTGCCGCGAAGCGGCAGGAAGTGATCGCGGATGCACTTGAGAATGGGGCGAAGCTTGAACTTGGGATTGTGCAGGAAGCCCATCAGCAGTTCGAGCGGGCAGTTGCCCGCCCCGCGCCCCATGCCGTCGATGGTCGCATCGAGCCGGTTGGCGCCGACGATCAGGGCCTCGAGGGTGTTCGCGTAGGCCAACTGCTGGTTGTTGTGAGCGTGAATGCCCACCTCCTTGCCGGTCCCTTCGACCGCCCGCATGTAGGCCAGCGTCAGGTCGCGAATCTGCTCGGAGTAGAACGACCCGAAGCTGTCCACCAGGTACACCACGTCGGCGGGCGTCTTGGCGAAAGCCTCCAGCGCCTCCTGAAGCTCGCGTTCCTGCACGGTTGAGACCGCCATCAGGTTCACCGTGGTTTCATAGCCCTTGTCGTGGGCGTCCTTGAGCATATCGATCGCGGTGGGCACCTGGTGAATGTAGGTGGCCACGCGGATGCAGTCGATGACGCTCTGGTCTTTTGGGAGAATATCGTGGTGATAGTCGGTGCGCTCGGCGTCGGCCATCACGCTCAGCTTGATCTGCCGCGGCTCGTCGCCCACCACGCGGCGCATATCGTCCTCGTCGCAGAACTTCCAAGCCCCGGACTCGGATCGGGAGAATATCTTCTTGTCGCCCTTGTAGCCCAACTCCATGTAGTCGATGCCGGCCTCGGCCAAGGCCCGATAAACCGCCTGGACGAACCCGTCCTCGAACATGTGGTCGTTGATCAGCCCGCCGTCGCGGATCGTGCAGTCGTGCAGCTTGATCTCCGGACGGTATGATACCCAGGTTCCCTTGGCGAACGTGTCTTTGTAATGTGGCATCATCATCAGAGTCCTCGGAAGAAACCGCCGCTGCGGCGGGAGGGTTACCGCCCAAGTTACCGGATTCGCGGGTTTCCTGTCAAGACCGGTCCGCGCCGCGGATGGAAAAACGCGGATTCTTATGGCGGATCGGCGGGTCGGGCGATACAGTCTTTCGGGGCAGGCATCGGAATTCACCGACGCCGCCGCGAGAGGTTCTGGCGAGGGTAACGCCGATGGACGAGACGACCTCACAACAGGGTCCGTGGAACCTTGACGCCCTCAGTGCCGCTCCGGAAGTGTATCCTGCGGATGGGTTTGCGGCTGAGGGAGTCCGGCCCCTGTTCTACCGCGGACCGGACTGGCAGGGCCGGCCGACCCGCGTATTCGCCTGGTACGGCGTGCCCGAGCAGCGAACCGACCGCAAGCTCCCAGCCATGGTCCTGGTCCACGGAGGCGGGGGCACCGCGTTCGACGACTGGGTCCGCCTCTGGAATTCACGCGGCTATGCCGCGATCGCCATGGACACCTGCGGCTGCGTCGCCGGAGGCGAGCACGCCAACCGCCCGCGCCACGAGCACGGCGGCCCGCCCGGATGGGGCGGGTTCGAGCAGATCGACCAGCCGGTCCACGACCAGTGGCCCTATCACGCGGTGGCCGACGTGATCCTGGCCAACTCGCTGCTGCGGTCGTTTCCCGAGATTGACCCGCAGCGGATCGGGGTGACCGGCGTCTCCTGGGGCGGTTATCTGACCTGCATCGTTTCGGGCGTCGACTCCCGTTTTCGGTTTGCCGCCCCGGTCTACGGCTGCGGATACCTTCACGAGAACTCCGGCTGGCTCGACACATTCGCACAGATGGGTCCGGAGAAGGCCCACAAGTGGTGGAGCTTGTGGGACCCGTCGGTGTATCTGCCGCGGGCCGCGATGCCCATGCTCTGGGTTTCGGGCACCAACGACAGCCACTACCCGCTCGACTCGCTGCAGAAGTCGTACCGGCTGCCGGAAGGCCCGCGGACCCTCTCGATCCGCGTCAACATGCCGCACGGCCAGGACGACGGCGCTCAGCCGGGCGAAATCGCCGCCTTCGCCGACCACCACCTGCACAGCGGGCCGCCGCTGCCGTCGTTCGGGTCGCAGCGTCCGGAACGACGCCACGTGTGGATCACCTTCTTTTCCAAAACCCCGATCGTCCGGGCCGAATTGAACTACACCACCGATATGGGCCCGTGGGTGGACCGACAGTGGCACAGGAATCCGGTGGACCTTGACCCGGGCCAGGGGCGCGTGATCGCCCCGCTCCCGGAGGCGACCACCGCCTATTACGTGAACCTGATCGACAACCGGGACCTCGTGACCAGCGGCGAACACGTCGAACTCGCGTCGCATCGCCCGGACGAGGAACCCCTTTCATCACAGGATTGAGGAACGCCATGATCATCGACCGAATCGACAACGCCTCGCTGTACTACGGACTGATGACCCGCATCGGCGCGGGGCTTCGCTGGCTCCAGAAGACCAATCTCGAGACGATCCAGCCCGGCAAGCACAACATCGACGGCGCCAATCTTTACGCCGTGGTGGCTGAGTACCAGACCAAACCGGTCGCTCAGGGTTTCTGGGAGGCCCATCGGCGCTACATCGACATTCAGTACGTGGCCGACGGCGTGGAACGGATCGGCTACGCCAACCTCGACGACCTACGCGAAGTCGAGCAGTACGACGAGGAGAAGGACTTCCTGAAGCTCCAGGGGGCCGGCGACCTGTTCGTGGTCCGGCCCAGGACGTTCGTTATCTTCGGCCCGCAGGACGCCCACATGCCCGGCATCTCCGTTGACGAACCGCAGGCGGTCAGGAAGGTGGTGGTCAAGGTCCTGATCGACTCGGCGGTGTGAGGCGCGGCAAAGCCCTTTATCGCAACGGCGGCCGGTAGACCTCGATCGACTCGATGGGCACCGGACCGTCGCCGTTCGGGATAATCTCCAGCGTGTGCCGGGCGTTCGAGAGCCCCTGAACCAGCGTCGTGCGGTGGACGCGGACGTCCGGTTCGACCCGCGGCGGCTGGTACTCGTCCACGAACATCGGCGCCACCGACCATCGCACCTCGAAGCCGAGCGGGCAGAGCTTGTTGCGGTAGGTGCGGGCGAAAGTCATGGCGCCGAAGTCTCGCGGTTCGATCACCACGCGTCCCGAATTCGAGACGAACCGCTCGTGATTGGTTCCGCCGCCGTCCGGGCCGGTGCGCGAGCCGCTGACCTCGAACGCGATGTCCGTGGCCTCATCGTTGATCGACGTGATCCGCAGCGTCCAGTCCTCGACCAGCAGGGGGGCGGCGTGGCCGATCCGCTGGATGGCTGGCCACCAGACGTCGAGCGCCTCGCTCGGCCGAGTGATCGCGTAGGTTCCCGCAAAGCTGGAAGGCGGCTGGCCGTCGATCAGGACCCGCGCCGTGCCCAACGCCGCGTCCTGACAGGCCCCAGCGATCGCATTGACGCGGTTCCCGTCGAACTCCAGGCGCAAGACGCCGTCCGCCTTGCGGCCGACCGCCGCCGCTCCGTCGCGCTCCCATCCGCCGCCGGTAAAGACAATCTCATCTGACGCACTTTCGTCGAGCGCGCGCTTGGCTTCGTAGGTGCGCACGGTATCGAGCCACCGGTTCGGCCACAGCGTATTGAGGCGGAAGTGTCGGCTGACCAGCTTCGTGAACAGCTCGTTGCCCGCCTCGTTGGGATGGACGTGATCACCCAGGAGCTGGCGAGGATCCAAACCGTAGGTCTGAAGGTACTGCTTCCACGCCTCGCGGATCTCGACCAGTTCGGCGTCGTACTTCTGTGCCAGGTGTCGGATCACGTCCGACGACTCATCCTCCACTTGCGTTTGCTCGGCGAAGGCGCGGGTCTCTGTCTGGTGAACGCCGACCACGTGGTGGGTCAACAACATGATCTCAGCCGTGGTGGTCCGGCGGATGTTCGAGATGATCCGCTCCAACTCGCCGGTGTACTCGCCGTCGTAGACGTGGAAGATCACCAGGTCCGGGTAGAACGGGTACAGGTCGTGCACCGCCGTCCGGACCAGCGCCGGAGCGGTAAAGCCGCCGATCGCCCGGTTGACATACTCCAGCTCGGCATGCGGAAACGTGCGCCGCAGGTACTGCTCGATCTGCCGCGTCCAGGCGCCTTGTGTGATCGACTGGCCGTAGACCAGTATCCGCACCGGATGCCGCCGCTGCGGCGTGCTCGTGGCCAACAGGGTCATCGTCCGCTGAATGCGGCCGCCGAAGAACTCCTGGAAGGGGGCCGGCGGCGGGTCTGGAATCGGCGAGGCCAGGGCGGCCGGCGTCTCCTGGGCGAATCCCACATGGGTGCAGAACAGCACAGCCGCCAGAAGCAGACCGAGAGAAAGCATGACGTCCTCCTCGAAGTAATGACGCCGACCTTCGGGCGTCTACTGGGCGACGCTGAGGGTCTCGCGGACGATCTTCTCGACTTCGGCCAGGGCTTCGGGAAGCTTGTCCGGCAGCTTGCCGCCCGCCTGGGCCAGATGCTCCTTGCCGCCGCCGCCTCCGCCGACGATCGGAGCGGTCCGTCGGACGATCTCGCCCGCGGAAAGGCCCTGTTTGATCAGCTCGTCGCTGACTGCGGCCAGCAACAGCACCTTGCCGTCGCTGCGGGTGCCGAAGAAGATCACCGGATTGTCGAGCTTCTTCTTGAGCCGGTCGACCTGGGCCCGGATTTTATCCACCGGCGCCGAGGGCAGTTCGCCGACCACCAGCGTGGCCGGTCCGATTTTGACCGCGCCGTCAACCAGTTGATCGACCGCCGCGTTGACGTCGACGCCCACCGGACCGTCCTTGAGCTGCTTCTTGAGCTTGCGATTCTCTTCCATCAGGGCCGCGACCCGCTCGCCGATCTGCTCCGGCGCAGCCTTCAGAAGTTGCGAGAGCTGCCCGACATCGCGGTACCGCTCGTGCAGAAGCCCGCGCAGCGCTCGGCCGGTCCGGGCGGTGATGCGCCGCACGCCGGTCTGAAGCGACTCCTCGCGGATGATCTTGAAGTCCATGATCTGGGCGGTGTTGTCCACGTGCGTTCCGCCGCACAGCTCCCGCGAGAACGCGCCTTGGAGGCTCTCCAGGTCGGCTGCGCCCACCGCGATCACCCGCACCTGCTCGCCGTATTTTTCGCCGAACAGGGCGGTCACGCCGCTGGCCAAAGCCTCCGCCAGCGTGCTGTCCTTGGCCACCACCGCCGCCGACTCGTCGATCCGCTGGAGCACCAGTTGCTCGACCCGGTCGATCTCCTTGTCGCTCAGCGCCTTGCCGTGCGTGAAGTCGAACCGCAGGTATTCGTCGTTGACCAGTGAACCGGCCTGCTTGACGTGATCGCCCAGCACCTGACGCAGACTCCACTGCAGCAGGTGCGTGGCGGTGTGATTGTTCATCGTATCCAGCCGCCGCCGCCGATTCACCTCCAGCCGCACTGCCTGGCCCGGCTTAAGCTGGCCGACGACCAGCCGCCCCTGGTGCAGCACGGTCCCGTCGCCCGCCTTCAGAGTGTCTTCCACGACGAACTCCGCGCCGTCGACGATGATCCGGCCTTTGTCCCCGATCTGCCCGCCGGACTCGGCGTAGAAATTCGTCCGGTCGACCACCAGCGCCGCCTCCTGGCCTTGGCGAAGCTCGCCGCTGTCGCTCCACTTGCCGTCGGCGATCCAGCCGAACAGCCTGGCCTCAAGGGGCGAAAGGCTGTACTTGGCACTGTCGTCGGTCGCGGGCAGCGAGAGGTCTTCCGCCAGCGCCGCCTTGACCCCGGCGCCCTTCGACGCCTGACGCGCCCGCTGACGCTGCTGGTTCATCAGTTCAGCGAATTGCTCCTCGTTGACCGTCAACCCGCGCTCGCGGGCCATGAGCTGCGTGAGGTCCAGCGGGAAGCCGTAGGTGTCGTAGAGCTTGAACGCCTCATCGCCCGGGAACGTCGCGCCGCCGGACGACTGCACCCGCGAGGCCACCTGCTCAAAAATGTCGATGCCGCGATCGAGCGTTCGCCCGAATGCCTTCTCTTCCTCGTGGATCGTCTCGGTCACCAGTTGGGCCTTATCGGCCAGTTCCGGGAACGCCCCCTTCATCATCTCGACCACGGTCGGCACGAGCGTGTGGATGAACGGCTCCTGGACTTCCAGCTTGCGGCCGTACCGCGCGGCGCGGCGAAGCAGACGCCGCATCACGTAGCCGCGGCCCTCGTTCGACGGCAGCACGCCGTCGCTGATGGCGAACGTCAGCGTCCGCACGTGGTCGGCCAGCACGCGGCAGACGATGTCCACGATGTTTTCCGTGTCGTCGCTGTCGTATCGGTCGGCCAGATGCGTCCGCGTCGAACCGTAGGTGCAGCCGGTGATCTCCTCGATCTTCCGAATAATCGGGACGAACAGCGGCGTCCCGTAATCCGAGAACGTCGCCGGCTTGCCCTCCGACCAGAGGTTTAGCAGCTTCATCGCCGCCCACGTCCGCTCCAGGCCCATGCCCGTATCGACGTGCCTGGCCGGCAGCGGCGTCAACTTGCCCGACTCGTCCCGATCGAACTGGATAAACACCAGGTTCCACAGCTCGATCACCCGCGCGTCGCCCTTGTTGACCAGCGAGCCGCCGGAACCGTCCGGCGTCAGGTCGATGTGAATCTCGCTGCACGGACCGCACGGCCCGGTCTCAGCCATCTGCCAGAAGTTGTCTTTCTGGCCGAACTTCTTGATGTGCGACGGGTCGATGTCCGTCACCTTCGCCCACAGCGAAGCCGCCTCGGCGTCCGGAGCCAGCCCCATCCCTTCGTCGCCCGCGAACACCGTCGCGTACAGCCGCTCTTTCGGCAGGCCCCACACCTGCGTCAGCAGCTTCCACGCCCACTCGATCGCCTCGGCCTTGAAGTAGTCGCCGAACGACCAGTTGCCCAGCATCTCGAAGAACGTGTGGTGGTACGTGTCGCGCCCCACGTCCTCCAGGTCGTTGTGCTTGCCGCTGACCCGGATGCACTTCTGGGAGTTGACCGCGCGGTTGTACGGGCGCGCCCCGATCCCCAGAAACACGTCCTTGAACTGGTTCATGCCCGCGTTGGCGAACAGCAGCGTCGGGTCGCCCTGCAGCACCACCGGCGACGAGGGCACAAACGTGTGCTTCAACGTCTCGAAATAGCGAATGAACTCGCCCCGGATATCGACCCTTGACGTCATGCCTGATCCACCTTGTCCTAGTCTCTGTAATTATAGGAACCGACGGCCGTTGCCGACTCGGCAGGGGAGTGGGCGGCGTGGACGAAATCCCGCCGCGCCGCCACCACCAGCGTCGCCTGCAGGAGTCTAGCATCCCGCTCCAGCTTTATCGAGACTTTTGTGCCCGGAACGGTCAGGCCGATCAGGCGGATCAGGTCGTCCACGTTGGCCACTTCTTCGTCGTCATACTCCACGATCAGGTCGCCGACCTCGATGCCGGCCAGAGCGGCGGGGCTTCGCCCCTTGACCGTCTCAACCCGCGCCCCGGCCTTGCCGGCTGGGTTGCTCAGCGAGAGCCCCAGATACCCATGGTCGATCCGCTCGCCCGCCCGGAGCTTCTCGATGATCCGTTTGGTCCACTTGCAGGCGGGAATGGCGAACGCGGCCGGTCCGCCCACCACCTCGGTGGCCGAGATGATCGTGTTGATCCCGATCACCTCGCCGTCGAGATTGAACAGCGGGCCGCCGCTGTTGCCCACGTTGATCTGCGCGGTGGTCTGGATGAGATTGCCGTAGTAGCGGTCGGTCTGGCTGTCGACGCCCGGTACGTAGCGGCCGATGGACGAGACGATGCCAAGGCTCACCGCCGCCTGCCCGTCAAAGCACAGGCCCAGCGGATTGCCCATGGCCAGCGCCCACTGGCCGCGGCGAATCTTGCCGATGTCGCCGAACTTGGCCGTCGGCAGGTCCGCCGCTGCGATCTTCAGCACCGCCAGGTCGCTCCGCGGGTCGCCCGCCACGAGCTGGGCCGCGTACGTCCGCCCGTCCCACAGCGTCACGCGGATGTCCGTGCACTGGCGCACCACGTGCTCGTTCGTGAGAATCTCGCCGTTCGACGAGATCACCAGGCCGCTGCCGCGGACCGGCGCCATCACCGCCGGTTCCACCTCGGCCTCGCCGCTGTCGTCCGACCAGGGCGTCGGACGCTGGCCCTCGATCGCCACCACGGTCTGGCCGAGGCGTTCCGTCAGATCTACCAGTTCTTTCTCAACGTCGCGCAGGAGCAGCAGGCCCGAAAGGCCCTGCGGCTCCGACACCACCGCCTCCGCCGAGACGATCCCCGGCAGAAGCGCCACCACAACCATCCATCTGCACGCGCTTCGCATGGTCTTCCACCACTCTCCAGTTGTATGAACACGGCATCATTTGCCTTTGCCTTTTCTGGTGGAGATCGCGACTTCGTCCCCGTCATCGTCGCCGCCGAGCTCCTCGTCGGACGCGGACGGCACGGCGGCTTCGTCCACGCCCTTCTTGTCCAGCACCTGCTGGCGGATCTCCGCCATCACGTCGGCGTTGTCCCGCAGGAACTGCTTGGCCGCTTCGCGGCCCTGGCCGACCTTGGTCTCGCCGTAGGTGAACCACGCGCCGCTCTTGTCGACGATCTTCTCCTCAACGGCCAGATCCAACAGGTCGCCCTCCGGGTCCACGCCGCGGTCGAACATGATGTCGAACTCGGCCATCCGGAAGGGCGGCGCCACCTTGTTCTTGACCACCTTGGCCCGCACCCGATTGCCCGTCGTTCGCTCGCCTTCCTTGATCGAGCTGATCCGGCGGATGTCAATCCGGACCGAGCTGTAGAACTTCAGCGCCATCCCGCCCGGCGTGGTCTCCGGGTTCCCGTACATCACGCCGATCTTCTGGCGGAGCTGGTTGATGAAGATTACGCACGTGTTCGACTTGTGAATCGCCCCGGTCAGCTTCCGCAGCGCCTTGCTCATCAGCCGCGCCTGGACGCCGACCTGCTGGTCGATCATCTCGCCTTTGATCTCGGCTTCCGGAATCAGCGCCGCCACCGAGTCGATCACGATCACGTCCACCGCGTTGGTGCGGACCAGCATCTCCGCGATGTCCAGGGCCTGCTCGCCGGTGTCCGGCTGAGAGACCAGCAGGGCCTCGAGGTTCACCCCCACCCGCTTGGCCCACGTCGGGTCCAACGCGTGCTCGGCGTCGATGAACGCCGCCACCCCGTTCTCCCGCTGGGCGCTGGCGATGATCGCAAGGGCCAGCGTCGTCTTGCCCGACGACTCCGGCCCGAACATCTCGATCACCCGGCCCTTGGGCACGCCGCGACCGCCCAGCGCCAGGTCAAGGCTCAGCGATCCCGTCGATATCCCCGGCACCGAGGCGATCAGATCGCTGTCGAGCTGCATGATCGCGCCTTTGCCGTACACCTTCGTGATGTGCTGCAAGGCCTGCTGGAGGACCTCTTCCTTCTTCTGACCGTCGTCGGCCTGAATCTGCGGTTTGGCTTTCGCCTTGGCTGCTCTGGCTGCCATGGAGTTCTCCTTGCCCTAGAGGGTCAATCTTACTTTTTTGACGTCCAAAATGCAAATTGCCTGCACCCGTCTGCCACTCGGAATATAATACGGGCGCCGGTGCTCTACAAGGGACATCAATTATAGGCAAGGGTGGTTCGTTTGTGAGTCTTAAAATCGTACCAATTATCGGACGTCCGAACGTCGGGAAAAGCACGTTGTTCAACCGCCTGGCCGGGCGGATGATCAGCATCGTCGACGCCAAGGCCGGCATCACGCGCGACCGGCTTTCGGTCATCTGTCACGCCGACGACCGCTACTTCGAGCTGGTTGACACCGGCGGCTACGGCATCGAGGACCTCGACGCCCTCGGCCCGGAGGTCGAGCGACAGATCCGCTTCGCCCTGGACCGGGCCGACCTGATCATTTTCCTGGTGGATGTCCAGTCCGGCATCACGCCGCTGGACCGTCGCGTGGCCGACATCCTCCGCCGCGAGCAGGTCCCGGTGCTCGTCGTGGCCAACAAGGTGGACGACCGGGTCCACGAGTACGCGATGCACGAGTTCGAATCGCTGGGCCTGGGCGTGCCGCAGCCGATCTCCGCCCTCCACGGCACCGGCATCTCCGACCTCCTGGAAGAGGTGGCCCGGCGCCTGCCTCCCTCCGACGAACAGGCCCCAGCCGAACCGATCATGCAGATGGCCATCGTCGGGCCCCGCAACGCCGGCAAAAGCACGTTCATCAATACCCTGGCCGGCGAGGAACGGGTCATCGTCAGCGAGATTCCCGGCACCACTCGCGATGCCGTCGATGT
>ENA-UOUL01002741-UOUL01002741.1-bioreactor-metagenome-genome-assembly--contig:-NODE-2741-length-19843-cov-5.104978_pt1 | contig 19843 bp, 18 predicted proteins | sample MGYA00249838_ERZ747220 | MGnify/ENA primary metagenome ERZ747220 (study PRJEB28778, sample SAMN05720191) | bioreactor metagenome | isolation source: Anaerobic biogas reactor | place: USA:Washington...
GGACCCATTTCGGTCGTGACGGTTTTCGTTTCTGAGCCGTCATGAGCCCTCGTTCACGCAGAATGCGATAAACCATCATGTGCGGGATAACACGACCGGTCCCGGTGACGATATGCCGGGAGAGGGCACGGGGTCCAAGCTCGGAGATCCGGCGATAGACCAGGACCAGGAAGACCGTGTCCCACGGCGGTGGTCGTGGCCGCCGCCCGGAACGCTGCAGGACCGGCGGGCATCCGTGGATCCGGGTGTAGCGAAGGATCTGATAGACCCGTTCGCGGCTGATGTGGTAACGTGCGGCGATGGACGAGACATCCTCGCCACGATGATAGGAGGAGACAATCTCCCCGGGATCATCGGCCGCTAACTTCTGCATACACCCGGTCTCATCGGGTGTCAAGTAATTATGAGATCCTACATCAGGCGGCAGGCTCCACGATCGGACTGGCACGCGGGTTGAAGGGATTCGTCCTGACGGCGAGCGAATAGAGGTACGGGAAATGCTTCTGCAGGTAACGGAGATGGTCGACCCACTCGCCCAGAAGCCTCAGGTACACCCGTTCGCAGTCGACCGAGAGATGGGCCAGGTCGCTCTGCGGAAGCTCGTCGAACGAATCCCTGACCTCGAGCTCCTCGATCAGGTGAAAGACCGCGCGGAGCAGCTCGGTGAACGCTTCGTGCTCCTGGATCATCGGGTTCTCGAGGAGCCGGATCATGAGATCAGTCCGGTCGTGCAGAAAGGCCCGGAGATCGTCGAGGTTCCGGGGGGTAGCACGCACAGCGAACTGAGTCCCGGAGATGCAGGAGGTGAGCGTTTCGAAGTCAGTCTCTGTCCATCCTGTCTCGGCCTGCAATCCCTCCGAGTAATTCCCGAGGTTCCTGTCCATCTGTCCCAGCCGATCCAGGAGGCCGTACCCGACCGACGAGAAGAAGGTTCCGATGAGGATCCTGAGCTTCTCGAGCCGCTGCCTGTAGTCCCTGAGCTCGAGCAGCCGTTCCAGGACGAGGGTGACGACAAGGACCGATATAGGCAGAAAGGCGAAATCCTGGAGGATGTAGAATTCCGTGTTTCTTGGGTCGCCGAAGATCGCCAGCTGGGTTGAATAAAGGACGGCAGAGAGGCTGATCAGGGCGACGGCGAGAAGGATGTCTGACGGGCGCCACCACCGCATTATCTCAAATATCGTCGTATTGAAGAGAAAAAAGCTTTGATGATGACTTGTGGCCTGATGTGCCTACGAGCAGAGCGACCGGTAGAGGTCGGCGTGGCGGTCGGCAACACTTCTGATATCGAAGGGTAAGGTCGATGCCCGTGCAGCCGCCCGGTAATGAGCGAGGGTTGCCTGGTCGCGGAGAAGGACGTCCGCTTCCTCGAGGTTGGAGAAGTACAGGACCCGGTCGCCGAAGATCTCCCGGAACTCCGGGATATTTCTAGCGATGACGGGTAGCCCGGAGGAGAGGGCCTCGAGGATCACCAGGCCGAAGGTCTCGGCACGCGAGCCCATGAAGAAGATATCGGCAGCCGCGTACGGGGCCTCGATCCGGTCCACGTATCCCGTGAACAGGACGTTTGGACCTGCGCGTCTGCGCATCTGGGAGATGCGGACATAGTCCTGTGAGAAGACGCCGTACGGGAGTCCACCGACCCAGACAAACCGGGTCTCCGGGTTGCGGGATGCAAGCTCCATGAAATCGTAGATCCCTTTCCGGGGAGTCATCTGGGCGACCGAGAGAACGACATGCTCCTCTTCTCCGATCCCGGCCTGCTCACGGAACTCCGCGCCGAGCCCCCGATCGGGCCGGAACTGTTCGCGGTTGACTCCGTTTGGGATCAGTGTTGACGGGGTTTCGGGGACCATCGTACGAATTTCATGGTGGCATGCCCCGGAGATGGTGATGATGTGGTCAAACGAGGCGTAGATCGTCGGGTAGAGCCGGTTGACCCGTTGAGAGAGCACGATATTGCCGTCGTTTATCCTGGGGGTGGAGTGGGCGGTCAAAACCGAGACCCCGGGGGCACGCCAGCGTTTGAAGAGCGCGAGTGGCCCGAAGGTGTGGAAATGAACGAGGTCCGCTTCACCGGTGCCGTCCTTCCAGTCCATCTCGATCCCCGCTGATCCCGAGAGGGCACGGTAGAGCGTGCGGGCTGCCGTGGAACACCCGATGTACCGCAGGAGGAACTGATCCTCGACATAGAAACTCACGCGCACGCCCGGCGCCCCCGGACATAGTCGAACGCATGTCGGATGCACCCGTCCATATTCAGGTACTCGAACTCGGCGAACCGACCCACCAGATCGATACCGCGGGCTTCAACGTGCTCACGCACGATCCGGATAGACCGGCAGTAATCCAGATCGTAGACCACGTATGCCCACGGATTCCGGGAGACGCCCACGTAGACGACGTCGTCAGATCTCAGCACCCCCGCAGCCGCGAGCTGCTCGATCACGGTCTGCGCCAGCTCCCCGTCATCCAAGGAGTCCACGGGATCTCCTGTCCGGTACGTGCACTCCGCGAGGATGGACCCGCAGCCCTCCGGCGCCATGGCATGCGCATAGTTCGAGGGGAACGAGATCCGGTTCGGGAATCCCAGATCGGGCGAGGGAAGATATACCCAGGAGTACGAAGGAACCGCCCGTTTCAGCCCGATGAAGACGCAGGCGACCGCGTTTGATACGAGCGCCCCGGCCGCATCGGCGACCTCTTCCGGGACATCGTCGAGCGCATCGACGAGGCACGGGAGCGGGATCGTCGAGATGACCCGGTCTGCCTGGATCTCCGTGCACCCATCCGAGACCCGGAAGAACCCGTCCCGGTGCCGGACCCCGGTCACCCTGAATCCGCACCGAACCCGGTCCAGAACCGGGCTGGCGATCGCACGGATCAGGGCCTCGATACCTCCACACGACGGATAGGAGAAGACGGCCTGATGGAGGTAGCCCTCGGTGGAAAGGCCGCAGGCCGACCGTATCACGTCGGACAGCGGGGGGCGGGGAACGCGCCCATCGACCCAGTGGGCCGACATCCGTTCGAGCGGATACTTCCAGATCTTTTCGTTATACGGGACCATGTAGCGATCGGCTATGCCGTCGCCGAACGTCCGGCGGATCCATTCCAGAAAATGCGCTGGGGGGGCAACATCCCCCCTTGCATCGGCGAGCTCGGCTTCGACGGAGGCACGGACAAACCCGTCGAGGCAGGCGAAACGGTCCTCCGGTGGCAGGTCCTGGAGGCCGTTCTCAAACGGGTACTTAACGTACAGCCCCTTAAAAAGGCATTTTGTCTCGCGCCGTCGTTCCTCGCGGTTCATCCCGAGCACATTCCGGACCCAGTCGAGCACCTCCTCGTCGCGGGAAAAGATGATGTGCGAGCCACCGGTGTCAAACGTAAACCCGTCGGCCGTAAACGACCTGCAGAGTCCCCCGGGGGTATCGGCCGCTTCAAGCACGACGACCTCCTCACCATCCTCTGCCAGCAGGCGGGCGAGGGTGCAGCCGGTCAGGCCGGCACCCAGGATCGCGGTCGACACGGCGCTCTCTCCCCCAATCTCCGCAAATCGCTGCTCCCGGAAACCCCGGGCTCAGTAGCTCCGCCCGATCAGGGCAGTCGTGCCGGGTTTTCCGCAGGCGATGCAGACCCCTTCGTCCTGGGTGACCAGGTCAGACCTGATCTCCACTCCCAGGACTGCCCCCCCTGTAACCTCCTCGATCCGGTCGGCGCAGGGCTGTCCGCCGCACCAGTTCACTATCGCGACGCCCCTTTCGAGGACCTGGGCGAGGTCGTTCATGGACGATGCCGAGGCCACTGCTCCGGCGAGGCGGGCGTCGGCCGATGCCCGGAGGTCACGAGCGACTTCTTCCAGGAGCTCCCGGACACTCCGGGGGGCTTCGGAAAGCGGAACGGCCCTCTTTACCCCCCCTGTCCTCAGCACGCCCGTGGAGACGTTGCTGTCGAGGTCACGGGGACCCAGCTCGAGCCGAACGGGCACCCCCCGCAGCTCCCAGTGGTAGTACTTCGCGCCGGGACGGAGATCCCGGTCGTCGAGTTTCACCCGGATTCCTGCCGCCGCGAGGTCGTCGGTGAGCTGACGGGACGCCTCGAGCACTTCATCGCCCCGCTTCCCGACGATGATCGGCACCACGACCACCTGCACAGGTGCGACCTCCGGCGGCAGCACCAGCCCCCGGTCGTCGCCGTGGACGGCGATCAGGGCGGCCATGCACCGTTCGGAGATGCCGTAGCAGGTCTGGTGCGCGAGTCGCTGTTCCCCCTCGCGGTCCTCGTACGAGATCGAGAAGGTTCTGGAGAAGTGGTCGCCCAGGTGATGGACCGTTCCGATCTGGAGGGTCCGGCCGTCGGGCATCACGCAGTCGACCGCGATCGTATAATCGGCGCCGGGGAACTTGTCCCAGTCCGGTCGTCGTGAGACGAGAACAGGGATCCCGAGGCGATCATAGAATTCCCTGTACCGGGCAACGGCGTCCTCCACCTGGGCCGCCGCGTCCTCCCAGGTCTCGTGCACGGTGTGAGCCTCCTTGAACGAGGTGATCTCGCGCAGCCGGATCAGCGGACGGGTGTGCTTGGTCTCGTATCGGAAGGTGTTGACGACCTGGTAGAGTTTCAGAGGCAGGTCGGCGTGTGACCGCACCCAGAGCGAGTACATCGGATAGATCGCCGTCTCGCTCGTCGGCCTGAGGGCGAGCTTCATGTCAAGGGGGGAGAGTCCCCCGTGGGTGACCCAGTATACCTCGTCCTCGAATCCCTTGATGTGCTCGGCCTCCTTCATGAACTCGTGCTCCGGGATGAGTAAAGGAAAGAGCGTCTCCTCGTGGTCCCGGTCGAGCAGCTCGCGCAGGATGCCGTAGACCCTCTTCCGGATCCCGAACCCATACGGGAACCAGACGTAGAGCCCTTTGACCGGGTAACGGACGTCCATGATCTCAGCTCGCCAGAGCACCTCGTTATACCATGCGGAGAAGTCAGCCTGTCGGGGGATGGTCCCGGTGTCGTCATCCATCAGATACGAACCTCTATGACATCAACTGTAGGAGATGGGGCGTAATAAACGCCTCGACCGCGGCTGCCGCGGTGATGAGGGGGACAACGATCCTAACGAAGAAACGGCCGTATCCCCCTGCCACGCCGGCCACATCGACGTCGTTCAGGACGAGCTCCCTGATCAGCCCCTCCCCGAGCAGGAGACCGAGGCCGGCTGAGAGGATCACAGAAGGGATCTCCAGCAGGCCGTGAGGCAGCAACGCAGCCAGGACGAAAATGATCCCCCTGTCCGGCCGGATCGTCTCGAAGATCCCACCGATCACAAGACCGTTCATGGCGAGCACGAGCAGGGGGAGGAGTCCGAATGTCGCGCCACCGATAAAGAGCGCGATACAGGCGACCAGGTTGTTGATCAGGATGGTCAGGAAGAGCATAACGCCGGAGTCCGAGGGGAACCCACCCGAGACCTGTTCCTGAAAGGCGGCCACCATCTCGGTTCCCAGGGCCGGGTCCTCACGGACGGCCAGGATGCCGCCGAAGAGCGCGAACGCGAAGACCAGGGTCGCGAAGAGGGTCGAGCGCGAGAGTCGCCCGTCAAACATAGAGCATTATTCCCCCATTTACGGACGGATAACGAGCGGAATTTATATACTCTTTGACGTCCCATAGCCTCTCATGGTGTTGGCGGCAACCACACGAAACGGCGTCGGGATCGACCCGGTTTCTAAGTTTCTCAGGAACCTGAAGACAGAGCATACCCGCAAGAATTACGTAGGAGGGCTGAAGAAGTTTTTCGGCTATCTCGAGCACCCCGGCGAGCCCGTCAAGCGCCCGCGTGAGGCATGGACCCGGAACGATGACGACATGATCGCATCGTGGGACGAGCTAGGGATCGAATACCTGACCCTTATTCGAAACGGTGACCGCTCGGCAGCGGACGATCTCATCGACTTCATCGGAGCGATGACCCGTGAAGGGTTCGCGCCATCCACAGTGCACAGCTCTCGTGCGGCTGTCGCCGGGTTCTTTGAGTCCAACGGCGTGGAACTATCCCGCCTCGAGGAGCGGGTCATCAGGAAGCGGCTCCCGAAGGCCGCGACCGTGGCGAAGGAGCGCCCGATCACCATGGAGATCCTGCAGAAGTTCCTTCCATACATGCGGGTGCCCTATCAGGCCGTGGCGCTCGTTATGCTCGCGACCGGCGCCCGAGCCGACGAGGTACTGCAGCTCCGGGATCGAGACCTGGACCTGGACGCCGTGCCGGCCCGCGTCAACTTCCGGCGGGAGACCACCAAGACAAAGAAGGCGCGGTTCTCGTTTCTCACCCCGGAGGCGGTTGGCGCCGTTCGGACGTGGGTTCAGATCCGGTCCGAGTTCTTGGAGACGGCGAGGGCGCGGGCCCGGTCTCTTCATCCCGACGGCTTCCCACGAGCGAAGAAGCCGGACGATCACCTGTTCCCGTTCGAGGAGACGGTGTATCTCAAGAACTGGCGGAACGCGCTAACGAAGGCTGGCCTCTACGAGCGGTGCGAGGAGACTGGCCGGGCAACGATTCACCCTCACGGGCTCCGAAAATTTTTCCGCACCTACTTCGGAGCAGCGGCCGGCGTGGATGTGGCGGAAACCCTCATGGGGCACCAGGGATACCTGACGAGCGCGTACGTCCGGCTGACCGAACAGGACCTGGCCGCAGCCTACGCGGCGAACTCATACGTTCTGACCGTCAGCCAGGGCGGCAGCGGCGATCTCATGCGGAAGATGACCGACCTTCAGGCGCGGAACGACGCGCTCGAGCAACAGTTACGCGACGTCCGACAGGTAGTCGACGAACGAAACAGCGCCAACGAACAGATATGGAGTGATCCCAGGTTCCAGGCCAAGCTCGATGAAGCGGTACGGCGCATGCACAGTGAAGCGAGCTGAAGACCTCGCTTTTTTCCTGGTGTGTGTCCATGCCGCACCGTATCGGCGGTCCCAATTGGGTGGTTAATCGCCATCTTCATTGTCACAGTCCATGGCCGCAGCCCACATATTCTGCGTAATCACTGGCTCGAGGGCGAGTTTTTCACATTCAGCAACCCATTCCGCGGTTAGATTGTTCCGTTCCATAACTCGGCGCCCCGCTTCAGCCTGGACATACAATCGGTAATTATCACCGATCACCCGGGATTCTTTCTCATTGAAACGATGCGGAATCTGCTCAATAAACGAAGGACTGACTGCAGAAGCAAACGCGGCCCCATCATCGATCGAATAGTACGTTTGGGTCTGGTTCCGGGTCACGTGTTTTTCAATGCGCTTGATGACCCCGTATTTTACCAACCCCTGTATGACCCGATCAGCGCTGGTCGGGTGGTCAAACCCCTGAGGCACGACACGATCGATGAGTTCGGACCACCGTAATCCAGGAATCCCCTGTTTTTTCTTTTTATCATCACTATCCCATCTCATCAGGACGGAGATGATGAGCGAGGCGCGCCTTTCTCGCCGCGCGTCCCCTTTGATCACTGCCTGTCGATAGATCCCGTACGGTGACTTGCCGACAGGAATCACATACTGCCAATCCCCGGGATCAACGGGATCGATGACCTCCATCGAATATTCGGCACACACAGAAATACCTGGGAATTCATTTCCATCGCGGCGGGTATATACATAACGGCGGCCTATTTTGATAGCAGGAGGCATTGGCCGCGATCTTCGCTGGCGCTCCTCTGTGTGTGAGAAAAATATGAGAACGCAGGTCTGTGTCTCGATTCCTGTCGAGACAAAAATCAAGGCATCCGTCCACCGGCTTCCATTCAGCGCAATCATGAATGAAGCCCTGCTGGCGAGAATCGAAGACCTGGAGCGGGAAGGCGGCAACCGAGTGCCCGCTACCAGGACACCACCGCGCGAAACGGAGGCAGATCCGTGTTAGCCTCACCGCCTCTTAATTCCAACGTCCGGTTAATTCGTGGGTTCGAAATTCGTCAGCGCACCCTTGCGAGCCTCGCCCCGCTTGAGAGGGAATGGGCGAAGAAGCTGATCGCTGAAGGCACCTGGGTGTTAGTCCCCGATCGTGAGGCGGCTCTCTGAACCTCCGTCGGATCTCCATCGGAAACGTCGCGACCTGCTCGAAGTGTGGGGGTGCATGTCGGGACCGGGGTTGTTTCGATCCCGATACCCGCGACACTACCGCCGGGACCGCCGGCGGGCTCGTGTCGACCGCCTCGACCGTTCAGGGCGGCGCCGGCGGACCACAGGAAAAGGGGAGTGTTCTCTTCAAGCATCGGGATTTCAATTTCGAACTCCAGCGTTCTGAAGTGGTTTACGGAAATCCCGCTTGATCTGCCTTCTTTGTAACGTCGTGATCAATTGTTCTAATACTCCAACCCGGAAGGAGGCGAGATACTGCCGTAGAACTGCATGATAACCGCAAAATTTTCATTCTTTTCGAGAATCAAAGACGACCACGCCAGCGGGCCCGCCTCCATCCCCCGTTTTCCCAATACCGTCTTGGGGGAGGCGCCGCACTTAAAAAAAGGAAAGACCGAAGGACCCTCCGATCCTTCCCCCATCACCCATCTCCCGTGCATTCTTCCCTGGGCATCGGTCCGTCCCGGGCCGCTCCCCAGCCCCGGTCCGATCCGATCCCCAGCCGCCGCAGGACCCAGATCACCAGGAACCCCACGACGGAGCCGATACCGATCCCCACGGGATCCATGGTCCTACGCCAGCGCCGGCACCGTGTCCGCCCAGGTTTCGACCGCGGTCCGGATCGCGTCGTTCTCGTAGGACGAGATCGTCACGCGGTCGCGGGTGAACGAGACCGTGTAGATCTCCCCGTTCGCGTCGTGACACCGAAGGGTCGCCGAGAACGAGTCGTCCTCGAGCGCGTGAACCGGGGTTCCGCCCATGGCGGTTCCGAGCGCGGCGTTCTCCATCACCGCCGTCACGTTCGCGCCGTACGCCGCGACGGTCGGCGACCTGACCGTGACGGTCCCAACGGTTTTGGCCTCCAGGTCCTGGTAGGCGATCCGCGCCGTGTAGGCCTCGCGGGTCTTTTCCACCGGGTCGAAGGTCTCCGAGCCCGACTGGTAGGACGTGCACCCGAACGGGTTGGTCGTCAGTACGGCATCGACGATCGCGGCAAACGCAGCGATGGTCTCGATCGGCGACGCCATGGTGCGAACCGCACTCTTGGTCACCGACTTCTGGACAAAATCTCCCATCTCTTTTCCTCCTGGTGCAAAGCACCTCGATTACTATTATACTTCATGGTATTTATTACGCTCAATCATAGAATCGATCCCGCGCCATGCACGATGGTAATCGGGCAAGTACAGCACCATCACCCACCCGTCGTGACCATTGCCGGCTCGCTCCCGATCCATTACGCTACCGTATCCCGGGGGGCGCCTGTCCGCCCCCCCGCGCCCGGCTCCGCCGGGCTCCCCGTGACAGGGTGATGCCTCTGCAGGATGGGCGTCCCCGGCCAGCGAGCCGGACGAGGTCGCGCATGAGCGCGGGCGAGGTCGCCGAGCGGTCGCCTATCGACGGGACCCCGCCCCGGCCGGCGACGACGGCCGGCGGCGCGGTCGAGCAAAGCGAGACGGCGCCGAGGAGTCGCCCGAGCGCGGTGCGGAGCGCGGCGCGACGGGCAGAACCGGGACCGACGATCCACGGCAGACAGACAGGCGCGAGGTCGCGATCGAGCGCTCTCGAGAACGCGAGGAGCGAGGCCGCGCCGTGGTACCGCAGTGCCGCGTGGGGTTCTCGAGCGAGGCATCGGTGTCGACCGAACGCCAATCTTCGTGAACGCGGACGAAATGGAAATGCCTATGCCGTCCTGTTCGAAAGGCTTGCACACGAGGCACTGTTCACATGTCGATCTGGGACCGGATTCGAACCGCAATTACTGGTCTACCACCCGAATTCCAGGAACCCTCCTCCACGGCACCGGGCGATGAGTGCCTCGACCCGGTGCAGTCGCTCGACGCGAACGAGAAACGGATCGTCGTCTTCGTCTCGTCGACGTTCCGCGACATGATTGCCGAGCGAGACGAGCTGACGACCCGGATCTTCCCCGAACTCCGGAAGACCTGCGAGGAGCGGGGGATTGCGTGGGGCGAGGTCGACCTCCGGTGGGGCATCCCGCCCGAGAAGGAACAGGAGGAGGTGCTCGAGATCTGCCTCCGGTATATCGACAAATGCCGGCCGTACTTCATCGGTATGCTCGGCGAGCGGTACGGCTGGACCGGGTGGACGCACGCGCCGGCGCTCGCGGACGAGATGCCGTTCCTGGAGAAGGCGCAGGGCCGTTCGGTCACCGAGCTCGAGATCCTCTACGGGGTCCTGGACGACAGCGAAATGAAGAGCCGGGCGTTCTTCTACTTCCGGGACCCGGCATACATCGAGACACTGCCGGAAGACCAGCGTGACGATTTCCGTGAGGCCCCTTCATCACAAGAGGCAACGAAGCTTTCCGCCCTGAAGAACCGCATCAGGACCTCCGGGATGCCGGTCCATGATAAATACCCGGACCCGGTGGAGCTCGGGCAGCTCGTCCGCACCGATCTGCTGAAGGTCATCGACTCCCTCGCCCCGCCGCCGTCGGCAACCGTCACCGACGAGGAGCGAGCGATCGCCGCGCTCGACCGCGAGGCCGAAGCGCACGACGCCTTCGCGCGGTCGCGGTTCGGCGTCTACGTCCCCCGGAAGGAGTACTTCGAGACCCTCGACGACCACGCGGCCGGCGACGGGCTCCCGCTGGTCGTCACCGGCGACTCGGGTTCGGGCAAGTCCGCGCTCCTCGCGCACTGGACCGACCGGTACAGGGCGCTCCACCCGAAGGCGGTCGTTATCCGGCACTTCGTCGGCGCCACGTCCGACTCGGCGGACCTGACCGCGATGCTCCGCCGGTTCATGGGCGAGTTTCGGCGGCGGCTCGGCGTCCGCGGCGAGATCCCAACGGACGACGCCGCGCTCCGGGCCGCGTTTCCGAACTGGCTCGCGATGGCCGCGAAGAAGGGCCGGGTCGTGCTCGCAATCGACGCCCTGAACCAGCTCGAGGACCGTCACGCCGCCCTCGACCTCACCTGGCTTCCATTGACAGTGCCGAAGAACGTCCGGCTCGTGGTCTCGACGCTCCCGGGGAAGCCGCTCGATGCGATCGCGAATCGTAAGTGGCCGGCGCTCGCGGTCGAGCCGCTCACGGTCGACGAGCGGAAGCGGGTGATCCGGTGCTACTTCCGCCGGTTCTTCCGCGAATTGTCGCCTGACCTGGTCGACCGGATCGCGGCGACGCCACAGGCGGCGAACCCGCTCTTTCTCCGCGCCGTCCTGGAAGAGCTCCGGGTCCACGGCACCCACGAGGGACTCCCGGACCAGGTCGCGGCGTACCTCGAGATCCCGACCATCCCGAAGCTCTACGAGGCGATCCTCGCGCGGTACGAGCGCGACTACGAGCGCGACCGCCCGGGGCTCGTCCGCGACCTTTGTCGGTTTGTCTGGGCGTCCAGGCGTGGGCTCTCGCGGTACGAGCTCCGGGGACTGTTGCGCGATCCCGAGGACCCGCTCCCCGACAAGTACTGGGCGCCGCTCCTCCTCGCCATGGAGCACGGGCTCGTGGAGAAGGGCGGCGTGCTCACCTTCTTCCACGACTACCTCCGCGAGGCGGTGAAGGAGCGCTACCTGTCCAGGGCGGGCGACGTCACCGCCACGCACCTCCATCTCGCTACCTACTTCGAGGGCCAGCCGGACGGCCCGCGCCGGCTCGAGGAACTCCCCTGGCAGCTCGCGGCGGCGGGCGCATGGGACCGGCTCGTCGCGCTGCTGAAGGACCCGGTGTTCTTCTCGACGCTGTTCGAAGCGCGGGAGTACGACCTGAAGCAGTACTGGGTGAAGCTGGAAGGGGTTGTTATCGAGGAGCACAGGCCGTACCGCATGATCGATGCATACGGGCCGGTGATCCGTGATCCGGCGACGTTTCCATCGTCGTCCCTCTGGCCCCTGCGCGGGCTGCTCTACGATACCGGGCACCTGGACGAGGCGATGGCTATCGGCGAACACCTGATCCGGACAGCGCGGGGAAGTGAGGATCAATACACATTACAGGCATCGCTCGGCAACCAGGCGCTGATCCTCAAGGCCCGCGGCGACCTCGACGGCGCCATGGCGCTCCTGAAAGAGCAGGAACGGATCTGCCGCGAGCTCGGGAACGTCGACTCCCTGCAGCGATCGCTCGGCAACCAGGCGCTGATCCTGAAGGCCCGCGGCGACCTCGACGGCGCCATGGCGCTCCATAAGGAAGAGGAACGGATCTGCCGCGAGCTCGGGAACGTCGAAGGTCTCGCGATCTCGCTTGCGAACCAGGCGATGATCCTCGCGCAGCAGGCTCGCCGGGAAGAGGCATCCCGCGTCCTCAACGAGGCGCTCGCCCTCGCGACGAGGGCGGGGTACACCACCCTTGCAGAGCAGATACGGGGGATCAGGGAACGTCAGGGGCTCTGACCTTCCGGCTGTCATTCCCCCGATGAGGGTATCTCTCTTTTCCCCCCGCACACGTCGCTTTATCCTGGAAAAGAGTATTCCCGCCTCACCACCGGATCGCTCCCCTGCGCTGCTCGACGCTGGGGGGGGCGCCTGTCCGCCCCCCGCGCCCGGCTCCGCCGGGCTCCCCCTGACAGGGTGATGACTCGGGAGGATGGGCGCTCCCGGCCAGCGAGCCGGGTGAGGTCGGCGAGCGATCGCCTGTCGCCAGGATCGTCACGGCACGGGCGGCGCCCTTCTCCAGCGCAGGCGAGGCGGCCCCGGCCCGGTGAGGGTGGCCGGCCTCGCGGGAGCGAGGTCGGCCGCCGTGGGCGCCAAAAAGAGGGGGATCAGTCCTCGTCCGGCCACATGACCGTGATCACCGGCTCGCCGGCATCGCCCGGACCGATCACGGCCCTGAGCGTGAGCAGCCGCGAGACCCCGCCGATCAGCGCGTAGAGTTTGAACCGGATTGATGAACCGGCACGGGGCGCCCGTGCGATCTCGTAGTGCAGCATCCAGAGCACGTCCCAGAGCCGGCCCTCGACCGACTGCCCGGGGGTCTCGTCCGGCTCGACCACACCGACCCAGACCGCACGCGTCACCGCGACCGGCACGCGGTAGCCCATCTCGGCCGCCATCGTCGAGACGTCGACGAGCTCCCCGTCCCGCAGCGCATCGGCGCGGGTGTACGCGGAGATCACCGGCCCGAAGAAGGAGTTCATTTCCTCTCCTCGCACCGGCACGGCCAGCATTCGCACTCCGCGCACGGCAGGCAGCGCGCCTCGAACCGGTTCCAGACATCGCAGAGGTCCTGGTCGAGCCCGCAGGCGAAGTCCTCATCCACCGCGGCGCCGGCGTCGTCGAGGTACCGGAACAGCGCCAGGTAGAACGCCTGGTAGGCGCTCTCGACCTGCTCGAAGGTGGGGTGACGTGAGATCATCGCCACCACTCCTGCCGCCGGCCCTCGAACCGCGCTTCGTCGGCGCGCTCTCGCGCGTCCGCGTCGCACTCTGCCGGGTCCCGATCGCACTCGCCGAGGTGGCAGCAGTGCCGGCAGATCGCCGGGTCGCCGTCCGGCTCGAGCCAGCGGGCCGCGGCCGCCGCCCAGCCGCGCGGCAGGTCCATCAGAGCCACCTCGTGGCATGGGCCGACAGGCTGCGCCGGCTGCCGCGGTCTTCGGGCTCGTCGTCGTCCCAGTGGTCGCAGTGGTAGCAGTCGCAAAAATCACAGTCCCAGCAGGGACTCTCGAAGCGGGTCATTCCTCCCGCCCCCGCCAGGTCTCTGCGATCGTCTCCGCCGCCGTGACCGCATCGACGGTCCGGGCGTCCAGGTCCGTGACGCCGAACGCACGCGCCATGCCCAGGTTCGCCGCGATCGCCTCGACCCGGCGGTAGTCGTCGAGCCGCCGGCCGGCCATGTAGCCGTACGCCGCGCCGTTCCGGATCGTGATCAGTGCGCACGAGAGCGCCCGGTCGGCCTCCTCAGCCGCGGTCAGTATTGCGACGGGGCGACGGTCCGCGGCGATGACGGCCCGGAGCCGGCGCAGGTACTCGCGCGTCTCCTCGCGGGTTCGTTGTCGCGCCATTCAGGCCACCGCCATGCACGCCGCCGGCGCCGCGAGGGCGGAGGGAACCCCCTCCACCTTGCGGACGATCTTGGAGGTCTCGCCGAGACCCCGATCGTAGTGGACCTGAAGCTGTCGCGTCGGGACAAGCACGGAATCGTGCCCGACCGAGAGGATCACGCTCTTACCGGTCGATGAGATCGAGGCCGAGCCGTACCGGACCTGCTCGACGTCGACATAGTCATCCGTGAGCCGGAGTCGGTAGATCGGCACGGTCCGCCCGGCAAAGAGGAGCCGTATCGATTCTGCCGAGACGAAATAGGTGGCCGGCTCGCCCTTCATGATGCTGAACCGGATCGCGTCGTGCTGCCGCACCGCGATCCCGATCGTTTCGTAGCTTTCTGACATTGGTTGGCCTCTGCGGGATGCTTGCGCATTCCACGATTACCTATTGGACGTGAAAGATAATAAATGTATGCACAATGAATAACCAATGAATAACCATTGAGAAATTAATAAACATCCTAAGTGCAATCAATAGGTATGGAACCAATGCGGATCGAGATGACCGGCTACGCTGTTGTTGAAAAGAAAGCAACCAAACAGGGCAACACGGCGCATGTCACTGTTCCGATCGCGTGGCTCGGAAAACGGGTGAAAGCAATCCTGGTCGAGCCGCTCGAGCTCGACGACTAGACCACGACTGCACCGCGACCGGGCACGCTCCGCCGTCGACCCACCGCCGGCCCGGGTCGCAGATCTCGAGGCTGTTCAGCCCCGACCACGCTAATGTATGACCGGGCCGGGTACCCACCACCCGCCCCCGCCTGGAGAAGTGCGTGCCCTAGAGAGAGTCGATCCCAGGGGGCGCCCATCCTACCGAGGCATCACCCTGTCAGGGGGAGCCGGGCGGAGCCCGGCGCGGGGGGCGGACAAGCGCCCCCCGGAGCACCGGCGAAGCCGGCACCAGCGTTGGTTGTCGGGCCGCCCATTAAGAGCTGAGGTCAGGCGCCGCCGTCATAGATAAATGGATAACACACCGATACTCAGGAGCCCTTCGGGGCACGGGGCGGGTGCGCTCACGGATTGGCCTCTGCGGGATACCCGCCCTGTTTTCCATCTCCTAAATCAGAAGGGATCACAAGATTTTCGAATCACACGTGCATCTAGATTGAAAATGACTCATCGTAGGTTTTCCTTCAATAACTCCACGTCTCATGGGCGAGAGGTGCGCTATTCAATTCATCTCTGATTAGCCGCCATTGCGGCAGGGAATGATCCATCAGCTTTCGAAATTCGTCACCATGTTTCCGCTCGATCAGGTGCACCATCTCGTGAAGGACAATATAGTCAAGGCACTGGATTGGTTTCTTCGCAAGCTCGAGATTGACCCAGATTCGCGCAGCCTTCGGATTGCAGCTGCCCCACTTGGTCTTCATCCTCCTTACTCCCCAGAAAGCCACGGTGACGCCTAATTGCCTCTCCCACCTTTCGATAATCGAAGGTAAAACCGCCTTGAGTTCACGACGGTACCATCTGTTTAAGGCTTCATCTCGCCGTTGAACATCGCTGTTTGGAGGAACGATAAGGGCTAGTCGAGTCTTGCGCTGTATCTTTACCCTAGCGGGACCTTGTCCTTCAATCAATTCAAGGAGGTAGCGGCGTCCGAAATAGTAATGACTCTCTCGAGAGACGCATTCGCGTGCCGATTGTCGTTCCTGCTCGAAAAATGCCTCTCGCTGCCGCTTCACCCACGACAGTTTTTCAATGACGGCCAAGCGGACAGCTTCATCGTTGATACGAAATGGTGCGGAGACACGGACATGTCCATCCGGGGGATAGACACCCAGGTGCAGGTGCTTGATATCCTTCCTAACGATCTCAACGTCGAAGCCGGCAATTGATATCGAGGGCATTCACAGGTAATCCTTCTGACTCATCGCCAGTTCGAGCATCGCATCAGTCGTTGGATCGTATTTCAGCACTGCTTTTATTGCGAGACGGACTTGCTTCCTCTTTAACGAATTATTTTGCCAGCCATCCTGGCGGCTCGATTCGATGGCGTGATCGACTGCCAAAGCGAGTCCTTCGTCCTTGCCCAGATTATCATAGAAAGCCCGTTTGGCGACCGAGTTGAGCGTCGCGGGATAAATCTCACCGCTGCCAACGTTCGTGCTCTTTCTCGCCAGCTCGACGATCTTCCTCAGATACTCACGGTACGAAATAGCCTTCTCTCTACGCTCCTTAATCAGCGCATCGAGGAGCAGAGACATCCGCGCATAGTACACCGGGTTGACCGGAGTCTCGTCGACGATCACCTTCCGGACATTGTGCTCGATGGTCTCGGCCACGGACTCCTCGCTGGTCCGAATTCCCGCCGGCAGTTCGTTGACCGCGTCGGTCCCCCGCTCAACGAGGATCTTTATCAGGCTCATGTCGTCGAACGCCGAGACTTTCACAGACTCCTCGGCTCGAATGTACGTGTCGAGCAGGTGACGCATGGCCGGCTCGTACATCTTGAGGTCGATGTAATCACCGCTGGCGAGCTTCACCTCCATCCGGACCTTCTCGAAGTGTTCAACCTCCTCCCGGATTCGATCTGCCTCGGTCTGCGAATAGCCCGCATCAAGCATTTCGTTGGCGAGGTTCGCATACGCTCGCAAATACGAAGCGGCATTTTTATAGAGTGCCAGACGGAGTTGCTCGCTCCTCGTGAGCGCTTCGGGATCGGCGGTCTCTTCAGGGAGGAAATAGCGTATATACGCGGCAGTGTCACGAGGGAGATCAACCGGATCGCAGAGCGCCTGCACCCGTTCGCGAGCGTCGTCGAGGCACTGGCGGGCTTTTTTCAACCTGTCGGTCAGCAACCCCTTGACGTCCTCTTTGTCATAAGCGTCGAAGGCTTCCGAAGTGTAGTCGTGATAGGACTTCTCCAGACTCCGGAAGAGGTCCATGTAATCGACGATGAAGCCGTAGATTTTGTCCTCGCCGTCCAGGCGGTTCACGCGACAGATCGCCTGGAAGAGGGCGTGGTCCCGCATCTGCTTGTCAATGTACAGGTAGGTGGCTGAGGGTGCATCGAACCCGGTAAGGAGCTTATCCACGACGATGAGGAGCCGCATCTGCCCTGGTTCTTCAATGAACTTTTTCTTGACGGCCTTCTCAAACTCCTCGGCCCGGTTCACAGCCTCATCCGGCGGGACGTGGAAGTACTCCGAGAGCATCTTCTTGTAGATCTCATACTGCCGCAACCGTTCGGTGAGCCCTTCGCCGGTCTCCTCGCCCTTGATATCAGCGGGCGATGGCCTGTAGGAGGTGACGATGGCGACCTTCCCTTTCAGCGCGCCCTGGTCGAAGATCTCGTAACACTTGCAGGCCTCGAAGATGCTGCTCGTCACGAGCAGCGCGTTTCCGCGCCCGCTCTTGAGCCGATCCCGAGTCTCCATGTCGAACGCGATATCGGCGGCAATCTTCTCGAGGCGATCTTTACTGGAGAGGACCTTCTGCATCGTACCCCACTTCTGTTTGAGTTGGGCTTTGGCGATGGGCGTCAGGCCGGATGTCTTGGCCTCGAACCACAGGTCGATCTTTTCCTGGGAGGTTAGCGTTTGGTCGATGTCCCGGGCCTCGTACACGAGGTCGAGCACGACACCGTCCCTGACGGCCTCGTTATACTTGTAGGTGTGGATGTACGGACCGAAGATCTCGAGACTGGTCTGCTTGTCTCGTTTCAACAGGGGAGTCCCAGTGAACCCGATCAGAGTGGAGTCTGGGATCAATGCCTTCATCGCTCTGTGCAGGTCCCCTGACTGCGTGCGATGGCACTCGTCAACGAAGACAAAGATGTCGCCCTTGGCCTTGAAGTCGGGCGGCAGCGCCCGCCGCATCTCGCCAACAAAACCCGCGACATCCGGATTCTCGCTGTCATCCTCCCTCCCGCCGAACTTGTGAATGAGGGAGCAGATAAGCCATGGATTGGTGTCGTTCAGCCGTGTAACGAGGTCGGCACCGCTCCGGGCCCTGTAGATGTTCTCTTCGACGCCTTTGAAGACGTCCTTGATCTGCTCATCGAGCTCTTTGCGATCGGTGATGATCAGGACGCGGGGGTCGTGGACGTTCTCGTAGATCCACTTGGCGAGCCAGACCATGGTCAGAGTCTTGCCGCTGCCCTGGGTGTGCCAGATGATGCCACCCTTGTGCTTTTCGATGAAGGGCTGAGCGGCCCGGACGCCGAAGTACTGGTTCGGCCGGCAGATCTTCTTGATGCCAGCATCGAAGACGATGAAGTTGTGCAGGATGTCGAGGAGCCGCGAGCGCTCGCAGAGCTGGACCAGGTGCCGGTCGAGCCGGTTCTCGATCTCGCTCTCCTCCTTCCAGGTGAGGTAGTACTTCTCGGGGGTTCCGATGACGCCGTAGCGGGCCCCTTCTGTGTCGTTGCCGGCCATCACGAGCTGGATAGTGGAGAAAAAGGGCCGAATGAAGTCGTCCTTCTGGTTGTCGAGGTTTTGGCGGATGCCCTCGCCGACCGAGACGATTGATCGCTTGAGCTCGAGCACGCCCACGGCGATGCCGTTGAGGTAGATGACGATGTCGGGGCGCTTGGTGTTCTTTCCAAGGACCGTCACCTCCTCCGCGATGGCGAGGTGGTTCTGCTCTGGGTGTTTCCAGTCGACGAGCCCGACAGTCTGCGTCTGCTCGCTCGCGCCGGGCTTCACGTTGACGCCGTAGCGGAAGAGGCTGTAGACGTCCTTGTTGACGTCGTAGAGGCTCCGGCTCTGGTCACGGGACAGCCGGTCTATCTCCCGGATCGCTCGCACGATGAGGTTGTTGTCGTAGCCCTGACGCTCGAGGAAGGCGCGGAGATACTGCTCCTCGACGTTCCGGTTGTCCTCGCATGTTGTCCAGTCGCCGAGGTAGTCGTAACCGAGGGTGTCGCGGAAGAGGCGGACAACGCGGGCCTGGGTCTTCTTCTCGGCCTGGCCGACTGTGGGGGGGCTCATCTCAGGCCCTCACGAGGTTGAACGAGATCTGGTAGCGGTAGAACGTGATCGAGGGAACGACGGAGAGAGCCCTGCGGATCTTCTGATCGTCTTCGAGGGCGATGATCGCCCCCTGCACGGTCTGCCCGTTCTCCGCGAGCACCTCCTTTACGTATCCCATGTAGCGGAGGACTTGGCCGACGACGTTATCACTGGCCCGCCCTTTCTTCAACTCAACGACGAGGAGCCGCTGCTTGTCCTTGCTGACGGCCAGGATGTCGATCGGGCCGGTGTCGGTCGGGTACTGCTGGCCGACACGCTCCCCCTCTTCTTCATAGATATCGAACTCTTTCGCGAGGTCGGTCTGCGTCCAGTTGAGGACAAGGAAGTCTTCGAGGTGTTTTTCGAGGGCAAAGGCGGCGGGATCCTCGACCGTGGGGTCTTTTGAGATGAGCGTGGTGATGCCGATCAGCTTCTCGATCTCCAGCTGGTACCGGGTTATCTCGCAGACCGTGCCGATCGATCCCGTGGAGTTCCGCAGCTCGTCGGTCATGGCGCTGCGGTCGATGCCCTGGTCAAACCAGTGCACGGGTCGCCGGTGGGGCAGTATCTCGTCGGGAGCGTAGCGATAATCCCCCGTAATCTCCCCAACACAGTACGCTCCTTTCCCGTCGGGGCAGAGCACAATGTCGCCCTGTTTCATTCCCTTGGCGACGGTCCAGAGGAAACCGCAGGAGAGGCCGGCCGCGATCTTAGTCTTGTCCGGATGCCCCTTCAGGTAGACGGG
>ENA-UOUL01002744-UOUL01002744.1-bioreactor-metagenome-genome-assembly--contig:-NODE-2744-length-19814-cov-4.268075_pt1 | contig 19814 bp, 16 predicted proteins | sample MGYA00249838_ERZ747220 | MGnify/ENA primary metagenome ERZ747220 (study PRJEB28778, sample SAMN05720191) | bioreactor metagenome | isolation source: Anaerobic biogas reactor | place: USA:Washington...
GAACCGCCCAGCGCCCGGCGGAGGAATGGCGTGAGCGATCCCGCTTCGCCGTTCCAGTCGATGGCGATCGGGAACTGGTGCATGCCCGGCGTGGCGATCGGCCGCCAGCGATCGCCGTTGTAGAAGATCTCATCGCCGACGCCGACCATCGGGCGGTAGGGGGCCTGGGCCAACCGTCCGTCTTTGCTCCGCAGCGAAAACTCCATCGACCAGCGGCCGCCGGCTTGCGGATCGTCAGCCAGCCACGCCACCCATCCCTGATTCCGGTAGTACAGGTGCTCGTCGACCTGCACGTCGTACCGCTTCGTCTTGCCCGACACGCGGCGTTTGACGATGATCGTGTGCGGATCGACCAGGCCCTGCTTGCCCACCGAAGCGATGAGTTTCCCGAAATCCATCTCGGCCCGCACCGGCGTGTTCGGCCCGGCTTGGCGGTCGAAATCCACGTTCAAAGCCACCTCGAAGCGTGCATTGGACATCGCTCGGCTCCCGAAACCACTGTCATGACGGCATCGATTGGGGTCGCAGTCTACTCCGCACCAATGGTCGAAGCAAACGAATTATGATTACCTTATCCTCGCCACATCCGTGCAGACCCCGAGATTCCGCACGCCGCTCACCCAGTCGCGATGCAGCAGATAGAAACTCCCCGATTCCCCGCCGCAATAGGTCCGCAGGGTATGCCGCATGCCACCGCTTGTCCGATTCGCCATCAGTGCAAATCCTGATACATAATTTGCATTTGATGTGCTGATTGTACCGTACAACAGCCAGGCCCTTCGAAAGCGGGTTCATTTCTTCGAAGAAATCAGCTGAGCCTGCCCGGCAAGATCGCCACTGTGTTACCCAGTTTCGCAGGAATACTGCTGGTGCAGCAGTAATAGATAAGCGGGCACAACATGCCCAAACTACTGCGCCCTTTGGGTTGGGGCGAGTTATTCATGTTGCTTGACGGCATCAACAGAGAGCGGCAAGCCGCATCGGTGCTTTCGGCCGTGATTCGTAAATGTGCGCCTCGCCCGATGAATTGGACTGAACATGACAGCAAATGAAGTCAATCGCAAATTTAGGCTTTGAAATCCCTGCGCCGCGTCCATATAATGATCTCGCGGATTTCTCTAGGGGCAACTGGCAAGGAGACGGATTTGAACGAAGGCTACTACATCTTGACCAACCTCCGAGGCAAGCGCTGCGTGGTGATTGGTGGGGGATCGATCGCGACCCGCAAGGTCGAGGCGCTGTGTCGGTGCGGCGCCGAGGTGCACATCATCGCCCCCAAGTTCTGTGACATTCTGGCCCAGCGTCAGGACGTGACGCTGCACGAGAAGGAGTACGACGGGTCCGATCTCGAAGGCGCGCTGCTGATCTTCGCGTGCACCGACGATCAGGAGCTGAACCGGCGGGTGGCTACGGACGCCGAGGCGCTCAACGTGCTGGTGAACGTGGTGGACGACCCGGAGCTGTGCCGGTTCACCGTGCCGGCTGTGCTCAAGCGCGGGCCCATCCAGATCGCGGTGGGGACCGCGGGGGCCTCGCCGTATCTGGCCGGCCGCCTGCGCGACCTGATCGGCGGATGGCTCGACCGGGCGTACGAGCCGTTTGCCCGCAAGCTGGCGGCCCTGAGGCCCCGGATCATCGAGCGGGTGCCACGGCCCGACCGCCGCAAGGCGATCTTCCAGCAACTGGCCGGACGCGACAGCTTCGACCGCTTCAAACGAGAGGGATGGGACTCCTGGTGCGCCTGGATCTCCGAGACCACCAGCGGCAAGCTTTCGCCGGAGGAGGTCGCCGCCTTCACCGCCAAGGCCAGCCGTTTTGGCGATCCGGAGCAGGTCGGCTCGCCGGACCCCACAGCCGCCGAGAGTGCCGTGAACAAGCTGGTCCAGTAGCCGGGACGCCCGCCGCCCAGACAGGGATTCTTGCCGCGAGATTGCCTGCGCGCTCGCCGCTGGGTACTATTGATCGGTATGAGAGCCTCACGGAAAGTCTTGCCAGCCATCGTCCTTTGCGGATGCGCGGTGTTTGCGTTAGTGCTGGCCGGGTGCACAGCCGCCCGAGGCCCCGGCGCGGTACCCGACGTGAGCGTCGTCGATCCTCTGGAGATCGTCGGCCCCTCCGTCGCCATGCCCACCGCGAGCACGACCGTTTTTGACCTCGCCGACGGCCGGATTCGCCTGGCCGGGACCGGAGGGCAGACGGTTGCGTTCCAGATCGTCCTGGCTCCGGCGCCGCAGGCCGCTTCGGTCGCGTGCGAGTTTCAGCCGCTGCGGATGGTGCAGTCGGCTCAGGCCGCGCCCGCCACGACTCAGCCGTACCAGCAGATCACCCTCGAAACGCTTCGGATCTACCGCGTTCTGAACGCGACGGTCGAGATGCCCGATCCGGTCTGCGCCCGCTACAGCGTCGGCCCCGCGCCGCCGCGGGAGTATCCGGACGCCCTGGTTGAGGTGCCGGCCGCCTCGCCCGGCGCCGCTGAGCTCGAGCTGTCGGGCGATCGGACCAGCGTCTACCGCCTGGAACTGACGCTGCCCAGCGGCCTGCCCGCCGGCAGCTACGTCTCGCAATTGCTTCTGGGCAGCGGGTCCGATCGGACGGCACTGGCGGTCAGCCTCGAATCGTGGGGCTTCGATCCGCCGCCTTCGCCCGTGCGTATCTTCGCTGTGCTCGACCTGCCGGATTTGCTCGCCGTTTGCGAGGGCGGACGGGTCGAGCCGGCCTTGGCCCTCTCGCGGCGAAGCCCGGAGCTCGATACGCTCCTGCCGCTGGCGGCCGATTGGGTCGATCTGCTCTCGAGCCACGGCTTGGAGGTCTGGCCCCAGGGCGCATTTCCCAAGATCTCGGGCGAGAAGGACAACGAGCGGATCGACTGGTCCGGTTACGCGGCTGTGGTCGAAAGCGTTCTGGGCGCCTCGCGCGAGAGGCCGACGCACTGGCCTTTGCCCGTCAGTCTCGACTTTCCGCCGCCGGCCCGCTTCGGCAGCTACGATTCGCCGAGCTATCGGGCGTTTCTGAAACGCTACCTCGACGAGTTCTACGAGCAGTTCGTCATTCCCGGCATCCTGCCGCCGCCGGTCGCCGTCTTTGAGTGGCCCGATCCGCGCATCGTCCGCGGCGGTCAGACCGATGACTATCTGGCCCTGGCCCGAACGCTGGCCGAACTGCGGCCCGACGTGACCCTGGTCAATCCGTACGTTTCGAGTAATCTGCGGCCCTATGGGTTTGCCGAGTTTGAACCCGTGAGGCTCGACGCGGCATCCGCCCGCATCGAGTGCCCCTTTGCCGCCTGGTGGGATCCGCTGGCCATGAGCGCCCTGATCGCCGAAGGCAGGCAGGTCTGGTGGCGGCCGGGACCGTCGCCCGCCGTGCCGGAACTGACCGTCACCGCCCCGAGCTACTTCGTTCAGGCCCTGCCGTGGATCGCCGACCGCTACGGGGCCGGCGGCATCGTCCTGACTGACATTGTTCGCCAGCCGGACCAGACCAATCGCGATATTGTCTATACCAATGCCCGGGATTCTCTGAACGTTCTGGCGTATCCCGGCGGGTGGTTCGGCAGCCCGCGTCCCGTGCCCACCATGCGTCTCAAGATGCTTCGCCGGGGACTCCAGGACCTCGGCAGCCTTCAGGCCCTCCGCCAGGCCGGGCACGACGATCAGGCCCGCCTGCTTTCCCGCAATCTCGTGCGTTTCGCCCACACCGACGCCCTGGACGGTTCGCTCTGGAGCGCCCGCACCGACGGCCTCTGCGAAGACCTTCGCGCCTGGTCGCTTGCCCGGACGATCGCCGGCCTTGGCCTCGCCGACCGTTCCCGCGACTCGCGGCCGGAGATCGACGTCGCCCGGCCCGATCTCCAGACCCTCATCGGGCAGTTCCGTCAGCTTTGCGAAGCCGTCGTCCTCGAGTGCGAAGGCGTCACCGCGGCCTCCGTCCTGGACCCGGAGACCGGCCACGAGAGCATCCGATGGACCTACAACATGGTCCTGCGCAACTACACCGCTGGGACGGTTGACGGCACGCTCTCGTTTCGCGATCTGCCTCCGGGCCTGACCGCGGTCAGGGACCAGGTCAAGGTGGCCGATCTGGATTGGGGCTATCCGCTTCGCGTCCAGCTCCAAGCCGCGGGCGACGTTTCGTCGGTCGGACTGTCGGGTTGCCACGTCCAGGACGTCGTATTCAAGCCCGCGTTCGGCTCCGAAATCACCTGCCTGTGTCGCAACTGCGCCATGGTCGCCCGGACGTTGAGTTCTCCGGTCCGGATCGACGGCCGATTCGACGAGTGGCCCGACCTTGCCGGCGCCTCCGCCGCCGATTTCTGGCGGGCCGTTCCCGACGGTCCCGCCGCCCGGCAATGGTCGGGAGCGGACCGGCGGCGGGTCTTGTGGCCCACGTCGGCGCAGGTGGCCCGCGACGGGCGGAACCTCTATCTGGCGATCCGCTGCGATCAACCCGGCGTCGCGCTTCGCCGCGAGCTTTCGAACCGTCTCGATCTGGCCGCCGGGACGCCGTGGGGCGAGGATCTCGTATCGGTTCTGCTGGACCCTCAGAACCGCCGATCGTTCCACCCTGAAGACCTCCGCCATGTCGCGATCAAAGCCAACGGGGCGGTGATGACCACCCGCGGACTGCCTGCCGGTCCGGTAGGGGGGTCCAAGCCGTGGCCGGCCGACGTCCGCGCCGCCGTCCAGATATTCGATGACCGCTGGCAGATCGAACTGGCCGTTCCGCTGGACGATCTGGATGCGGAAGGCTATCTGGACCGCTGGTGGGGTTTTGACCTGGTCCGGGTCTCCGCCGGCATCTCCGAACTCTCCTCCTGGTCCGGTGCGGGGGTTCAGCTCTACAAGCCCGTCTCGCTCGGCAACCTCTTTATGCCCCGCTGAGCCGCTGTTTTATCGGACCTTCATGCCTGCCGTTTTTTGATCCATGCCCTGGCATTTATATTCCATACCTATCAGGTGTACCCCGACCGGATGAACGGGGGAGACGGCGTGGCAGTGGGAGGAGAGGAATGACGCTGCAAAGAGCATCGCTGATTGCGTTGGTTGTCTTGCTCTGTCTGACCGCCAACGCCGGTGCGTCGCTGACCAAGTCCATCATGGCCGCCGAGCCCGTCGCCTACTGGCAACTCGGCCAGCCGGCGGAGTGCCGCGTATTCGATCTCGCCTCTTACGACTGCGCTACGGGTGCTCCGGTCAAGACCACCGGCAACGGCACGAAGCAGGTGGGCGGCATGTCCGCCGCCGATGCCCTGTACGCATCGATCTCCCGCAACGCGGGCGATCTGGCCAGCACGGGCGATCTGACCATCGCGTTATGGGCCAAACCCGCTTCGTTGGCCTCCGAACAGGTGCTCCTGACGTATGCCGGGGCCGGGAACAAGCCGCAAGATAATATCCTCTACGAACTGGCTCTGGCACCCGGCGGCGAGGTCGCCTACCGCCACCACGACAAGGGCCACTCGGTCTACAGCCACACGTTCAAGGGGGCCGCCCTGGCCGCCAACGAGTGGCAGTTCCTCGTCCTGGTCCGCGACACCGGTCTCCAGCAGGTCAAGCTCTACGTCAACGACGGCTGGGCCGACGCCGGCGCGTTCAAGCACAATCCCTTCAACGGCAAGAAGTCCAGCCTCCACATCGGCGCCGATCCGTGGGGCAAGCGGACCTTTAACGGTTCCCTCGATCAGATCGCGATCTTCAATTACGCCTTCAGCAACGATCAGGTCGCCAGCCTGGCCCTGGCCGCCGTTGGCGGCGAGGTGCCGGAGCCCTGCACGCTGATCCTGCTGGCCCTCGGCGCGATCATCCACCTGCGAATCCGATGAAACAGCCCGTCGCCCGCGAGTGGAAGGGTTGAACACGGAAAAAAAGCCGCCTTGGCGGGCGGCTTTTTGATTCAAAGACAAACCCCTTGGCCCGGAACTACTTCGGCCCGCTGTCTTCCTGCTGGTTCTCCTCGTTGTGCTTCATCCGCTCCAGACGATCGCGCAGCCGGGCCGCCTCCTCGAACTGCTCGAGGCTGACCGCCTTCCGCAGCTTCCGCTCCAACACCGTCTCCTCGTCCACCGGCAGCTTTCGGCGGATCCGCCGGCCCAACTGCCGCAGGGTCGTGGCCTCCATGCTCAGCTTAAAATCCTCCGTCTGGTCGATGTCCACGTAGATCTTCTTGATCGCCTTAAGGCCCGCTTTGATGATCGTCAACGCCCGCGCGTACTCGTCGTTGTCCATCGCCCGGTGGGCCTTGGCCCGCGTGTTCATCATGATCACGTACGGACGGTACTGCTCCAGCATCATCCGGTCGGCCTTCTTCGCAGCGTAACGGTTGCACAGGTCGAACAGCTCGACGTTCCGCTGGGTGTCCCGGATCACCTGGTCGTAGTCTTCCAGGATGAAGCACGAGAGGTACCGGTGATAGTACATCAGCGACTCTTCGCGCAGCTTCCGGCACTCCTCCGGCGAGAGCTCGAATCCCAGTTCGGTCCGATGCTTCCGGCGGAACTTCTCGAGCCGGTCCTGGTGGTAGCTCAGCAGCGATTCGAAACCCTCTGGACGCTTGCCGTCCGGCCGTCCGGTCGGCTCCATTTGGATCAGGCCCAGGTCCAGGCGCATCTGGATCTTCGGCCGGCCGGCCTCTCCGACGACCTTGCGCACTGAAACCTTGCCCGGCCGGTACGGCCAATCGTCGACGATCGGTCGAATATCTTCATTCATGTCGGCATAGTCCCTTTTCCTGATGGCATTTATATATTCTACCTCTCCATCGGCTTAAGGACAAGCCAAACCCGCCGCCGTTGCCCTTGAAGCCTACCCTGCCTGCCGGTACGATGGCCTGTCCGGCTGCGTCGTCTCTGATCGAGGCTTTGGAATCACAAGGACGAATCCAGATGAGAACCAAGACGCCACCTCCCTCGCACCTGCCCGCGAAGCTCTCCATCTGCTACTGGGGCTGGGATTGGCTGACCGCGGTTGGGGCGGGCGAGGCGTATGAAGACCTCGACCGGGCGATGCGGGAGACGAAGGAGCGGGGATTCAACTGCATTCGGCCGGACATGGGGCTGGGGCTGGTCCACGATGCGCAAGGCCGGCCGAGAGGCAAGGTCCGCTTTCGGGCCCATTTTCCCGGGGCCAATTCCAATTTGCAGTGCATCAACACCCGCGGCGGAGCGGAATACGACGTTCGGCGGCGGGTCCTGCACATGATGGAACTGGCCGAGAAGTACGACCTGTACGTGATTGGCACGACCTGGCTGTATCAGGACATGGTCAGCGATATCGACCACGAAGGCATTCGCCGGGAAGTCACAGCCGTTCCGTATAATGACCGGATTGCGACGCTGGGCACATGGTGGGATTGGCTTCTGCGGGAGATCAGGGAGCATGGGTTGCTGCACCGGTTTGCCTTTGTGGAACTGGTCAATGAGATGGACTGTACGTCGTGCATCTGGCCGCGGGAGGGCCAGGAAAAACCGACATACGAGGACTGGTTCGAGGACAAGACGGTCCCGCTTCAGGCCGAGTGGCTCAGGCGGATGGCGGATCGTGGCGTGGCTGATCTTCGGCGGAAGTACCCGGAACTGCTGATCACCGTGGACTTGGCCAGTGCGAACCGGCTGGGCGATTGTCTGCCGGAAGACGCCCAGGTCGCCGACCACCATCTGTACCATAACAGCGTGACGATGGATGTCCTGTTCGGAGAAAACGGAGCCGGAATCCATCCGGGCGCGAAGGGGTTCTCGTGGCAAACCGGTCCGGCGATTGAAGAAAACGCACTGCTGGCCTCGCTGCTGAGAAAAGACGTCCTGAATTGGAGGGACTTCTGCAAACGCGATACCTATACCCGCCACATGTGGCGGATCATCGCGTGGTTCTATGAAAACCTGGACAATGAGAAATACGATGACTGGTGCCGGGCCCATTGCCACGAATTCAGAGAGCGGGTTGACGCGAACGTGAAGAGTACGATCAGGACGGCGGCGGACTTCGCCGAACCGCGCGGCCTGCCGCTGGTCGTCGACGAGGGCTACCTGTTCTTTCCGCCGTTGAATTCTCGGTTCATCATGAGCCACGAGGGCCGGTGGGGGGAAGAACTGGCGGCCAACGCAGCCGTCGAGGCCGGGTACTGGGGCGTTTTGCCGACGGGATATTTCCGGCCCAATACCCCGCTGGGCTGGTACGACGACGGGCAGTGCGAGTGGATTCTGAACCTGAACCGAAGGATCCTTGGAAAGTAGACCCGCGTCAAACCGCCCGCCGCCACGCTTGAAGCCCGCTCGCGCCGTCGGTACGATGGGCCTGTCCGATTACGGAGCCCGCATGAGCAGCCGCGAAAAAGACAAAGCGATATTGGCCGTCGAGACCTCCTCAGCGGTCGGCAGCGTCGCCCTCGCCCTCGACGGCCAAATCGTCGACGAACGCACCTTCGCCTCGTCGCGCCGTCACGGGGTCGAATTGCTGCCCACCATCGACGCCGTCCTCGCTGCGGCCGGCCTGACGCCGGACCGGATCGCCGCCGTCTACATCTCCGCCGGACCCGGCTCGTTCACCGGCCTGCGGGTCGGTTTCACCTTCGCCCGCGTGCTCGGCCAGGTCCACGGGGCCCGCCTCGTTCCCGTCTCCACCTGCGACGTCATCGTCGAAAACCTGCGCGGCCTGCTCGCCGCCGACCACGGGCCGCTGCACGCCGCCGCCGTGCTCGACGCGAAGCGCGGCCAGGTCTACGCCGCCGGTTTCCGCTGGTCCGCGGATGCCTTCGAGAAGGTCATCGATGACCGCGCGATCCACCCCGCGGAGCTGCTCGCCGCTCTGCCCCGGCCGCTTTGGATCGTCGGCGAAGGCATCGACTACCACCTGAACGAACTGCGGGGGCCGGATGTCGTCATTGCCGACCGGGAGTACTGGCGCCCTCGCGCTGCTGGTGTCTTTGTCCTCGGCCGGGCCCTCGACGCCGCTGGACGATACGTCAAGCACGACCAACTCGTTCCCACCTACATCCGTCTGCCCGAACCCGAAGAGAAGTACCGCGCCGGTCAGCTCAAACTGCCGTAGCGGCTCAGCCCGCTCCCAGCCGACTGCCCACCTGATAGACCACCAGCGTCACCATGTACGCCATCGCGGTCAGCCCGGCAAACTGCAATCCCGCCCATCCCCACGAACCGGACTCCTTGCGCATGATCGCCACCGTGGCCAGGCACGGTGCCGACATCAGACAGAACAGCATCAGACAAAACGCCGTCAAGGACGAGTAGTTGTCGCGAAGCTTCTCCCGCAGCACGTGCGACTCCGCTTCGCCCTCGCCGATCGACAGCACGATCCCCATCTGCGCCACCAGCACTTCCTTGGCCGCCACCGACCCGATCAGCGCCGTGCTGATCCGCCAGTCGAAACCAAGCGGCCGCATCGCCGGCTCGATGAACTGGCCGATCCGGCCGACCACCGAATAACGCAGCTCCGCCGACTGACGCGCCTCGGCGTCCGGGTACTCAGCCAGCCGCGACGGCGACGGCTTGGGAAAACTCGACAGCGCCCAGAGGATCACCGAGATCGCCAGGATCAGCGTGCCCGCCTTCCGCAGGTACATCCACGCCCGCTGCCACATGTGCGTCACCACCCCGCGCACCGTCGGAATCCGATACGGCGGCAGCTCGATCACCAGACCCGCGCTTTCGCCCCGCAGGATCGTGTGCCGCAGCACCCGCGCCACGACCACCGCCGAGACCACGCCGATCAGGTAGATCAACCACAGCATCGGCGCCTGCCACCGCTCCACGAAAAACGCTGGAATCAGCAGCGAGTAGATCGGCAGCCGTCCGCCGCAGCTCATCAGCGGGATAATCATCATCGTGGTCAGGCGGTCCCGCCGATTCTCCAATATCCGCGTGGCCATGATCGCGGGCACCGAACAGCCGAACCCGATTACCATCGGAATGAAGCTCTTGCCGTGCAGCCCGATCTTGTGCATGAACCGGTCCATGATGAACGCCGCCCGCGCCATGTACCCGGTGTCCTCGAGCAGCGAGATCATCAGGAACAGAAAGACGATGTTCGGCAGGAAGACGATCACCCCGCCCACGCCGCCGATAATCCCGTCCACCAGCAGGCTCTTGATCGGACTGTCAACGCCCGCCGGCCACAACCCCGCCACCGATCCTCCAAGCCACGCCATGCCCGCCTCAAGCCCCTTCATCGGCCATTCCGCCAGCGTGAACGTCGCCCAGAACGCCAGGTACATCAACCCCAGAAAAATCGGCAGCCCAAGCACCGGATGCGTCAGCACCGCGTCGATGTGGTCCGAGACGTCGTGACGGTATTCCACGCCGACCGTCATCGTCTCCGTGGCCAGACCCGAAATAAACCCGTACCGCCGGTCCGCGATCAGGATCTCCGGCGCGTCGCCGTACAGCCCGACCAACCGCTCGCGGCACTTGTGCACCTGGTCCCACAGGGCGTGCTCCGGACCCAGAACCCGCCGCACCGCGGCGATCACCTGCGCGTCGTTCTCGAGCAGCTTCAGGGCGAACCATCGCGTGCGGCTCGCGAAGGCGGCGTCTTGCCCGAGGCCCTCGCCCAGTTCGGTCAGGCACGCCTCGATGTCCCGGCCGTAGAACACCCGAACCGGCTCGCGCGGCACCGTGTCCGTCGCCGCCCCGACGATCGCCTCCTTGAGCCCGTCCAGCCCTTCCTTCTTGTGCCCGATCGTCTTGACCACCGGCACGCCAAGAAGCCCGGAGAGCTTCGCCGTGTCCACCACCATCCCGCTGCGCTGCGCCACGTCGTGCATGTTCAGCACGAGCACCGGCCGGATACCCAACTCCAGCAACTGGACCGCCAGGTACAGATTCCGTTCCAGGTTCGAGGCGTCCAGAATATCCACCACCACCTGCGGAGCCGAGTCCAGCAGATAGTTCCTTGCCACCAGTTCCTCTTCCGAGTGCGCGGTCAGCGAGTAAATGCCCGGCAGGTCGACGATCGCCAAACGCCGCCCGTTGACGTTGGACCAACCCTCCACCTTATCCACCGTCACGCCGGGATAGTTGCCCACGTGCTGACGCGCCCCGGTCAGGGCGTTGAAAATGGTGGTCTTGCCCGAGTTCGGGTTGCCCGCCAGTGCTACGGTTACCATGCCGTCCATTTTCACACCACCGTTCATCCACCGCCGTCCGGGCGCAGCGTCCGCGCCTCCTCGTCGTCGCCGGTGAAAACTGGATCGCCTACTTGTCGTTCGAGCGATCCGGAGAGACCATCAGCTTGTGCGACACTCCGCGGCCGAGGGCCAGCTTGCCGTTGTGGACGCTGATCATCACCGGACCCAGCCGGCCGGAACTGAGCACCCGGATCCGCTGACCCGGCAGAATGCCCAGGCTCGCCAGACGCGACTGCACCTCGCACCCCCCGGTCACGCCGACCACGCGGTACGTCAGGCCGCTCTGGGCCTCCGAAAGGCTTACCGCGCCTTCCGCGCTTCCCGATCGTGCTGTACTACCGATGCCCGCAACGCCAGGGACGCTACACGGCTTCATCGTTCGTTTACCTCGGATGCCAACGCTCCAGAAAAACAGTCAACCATTCGAACAACCAAACCCCCTCGCGTCAATCCTCATCCTTCCGATCCGACTCCCGGCCTTGGCCAGCCGAGGCAGATCGCAAAAATCTCACAAACTCCCGCGGCCAGTCCGTCCCCTCTTTGCTCTTGCGGTCCAGAAACTCCACGAACCGCAGCAGACGGCCCAGCACCCGGCGGTCCATGTGGTGCTCGATCTTGCACGCCGAATCCCCCGCCAGCTCCTCCTCCACGTCCAGCACCTCGACCAGGAAACGCTTGAGGACCTCGTGCCGCCACACGATGTCCCGCGCCGCCGCTTCGCCGCGGTCGTTGAGCCGGATGAACTGGTACGGGTCGTACGCAATATACCCCTTCTCCGAGAGGTGCTTGAGTGCCCCGGTCACCGAGGACATGTTCACGCCCAGCCGCTTGGCGATCTGGTTGACCCTCGCCACCCCATGCTCCTGGCAAAGCCAGTAGATCGCCTCCAGGTAGTCCTCCAGCGATGCGGTCAGACCGCTCGCCGCCGCCTCTTCCGGCAGATGACCGGCATGCTCTATAATATCAGCCTCATTCATGGCAGTTCCCAATCAACCATCTCCAGTTTGCCACCGCCAATACTGTTTCTTTAGCTAAATATAGTTAGGCAAGCCAAACATTTCAAACAAAAAAACCGCTCACGACAACATTTGAAGGATTTTCCTCGATCAGCAATCAACCACCAGCGATTCTACGGCCTCTACTCCGGCGCCACCTGAGACTCATCGGCCGGGGCCGTCGCGGGGGCTGGCATCGGTTCCCGGATTGGTTCGGTCACCGCAGGCGGTGGGAGGGGCACGGTCTCCACCGGCACCACCACTGGCGCCGATTCCGGCGGCGGGCAGGGGCCCTGGCCCTGGATCGGAATGTCCAACTCCGTCGCCACCAGGACTCCCGGCGGCTCAAATACCGCGCTGACCGGAAGGGCGATCGTGTTCACCGCGTAGCGCACCGGGCTGTACACCATCGCGAACCAGTCCACGCACGTCCAGCCGTACAGTTCATCCCCGTCGCCCTTGGACACGAACGGGTCGTAATACCAGAACGGGAAATGCGTCACCACCGGAGGGGCGTACTCAGCGGTGCTCGGCGGCCAGTTCGTGTCCGGAATGGGGTCATGCAGCGGCGGACGGGCGAACACCGCGTCCCAGCTCGCCGTCGTCTGCCAACCGGGCTCCAGCCGATCCGATTTCGCCGTCGCCTCGCACCCAGCCAGCATCGCCGACAGGCACGCGGCTCCCAGAATCGCCGTCACGTAACGCATGCGTCTATCCTTCCGTCACAAACTCCACGCTGTAGTTGGGGGCCTCTTTCGTGATCGTGATGTCATGCGGATGGTTCTCCGCCTGTCCCGCCGCTGAGATCCGGACGAACCGCCCGTTGCGGCGCAGCGACTCGATGTCCGGACACCCGCAGTAGCCCATCCCCGCCCGCAGGCCGCCGATAAGCTGGTACACGAAATCGGACAGCGAGCCGCGATACGGCACTCGCCCCTCGACGCCCTCGGGCACCAGCTTGCCCGTCGCCTTCTGGCCGTAACGGTCCGCGCTGCCGTGCACCATCGCCCCCATCGAGCCCATGCCGCGGTATTCCTTGTACCGCCGGCCCTTGTAGATCACGATCTGGCCCGGCGACTCGTCGAGCCCCGCGAACAGCGACCCGATCATCACCGAATTGGCGCCCGCTGCGATCGCCTTGGAGATGTCGCCCGAATAGCGGATGCCGCCGTCCGCGATCACCGGCACGCCCGCCGGCTCAGCCACCGACGCCACGTTCATGATCGCCGTGACCTGTGGCACGCCGACGCCGCTGATCACCCGCGTCGTGCAGATCGCGCCGGGCCCGATGCCCACCTTCACCGCGTCCACGCCCGCCTCGATCAGGTCCGCCGCCGCCTCCGCCGTCGCGATGTTGCCCGCGATGATGTCGATGTCGTGCCGTCTGCGGATCTCCCGCACCGTGTTCAGGACGTTCTCGCTGTGGCCGTGCGCGGTGTCCACCACGATCACGTCCACGCCCGCTTTGATCAGCGATTCGACACGCTCGTAATCGAGCACGCCCACCGCCGCTCCGACCCGCAGCCGACCGCGGCTGTCCTTGCACGAATTGGGAAACTGCCGCGACTTGTCGATGTCCCGCATCGTGATCAGGCCCGAAAGCTTGCGCTCCTTGTCCACCAGCAGGAGCTTTTCCACCTTGTGCTTGTTGAGAATCTGTTCCGCCTCGTCCAGCGTCGTCTCCGGCGGAGCGGTCACCAGTTTGTCCTTGGTCATGATCTCGGCGATCGGGCGGCTGTCCACCGTGTCCTGGAATTTCATGTCGCGCCGCGTCACGATGCCAACCAGGCGGGCGCCGTCCTCCACGATCGGAATGCCCGAGACGTTGTGGACGTCCATCACCTGCCGGGCCCGCACGATCGTGTCGTTCGGGTGCAGCGTCACCGGGTCGGTGATGACCCCGTTCTCGCTCCGTTTGACCTTGTCCACCTCGCGGGTCTGGGCCTCGATCGAGAGATTCTTGTGGATGATGCCCACGCCACCTTCCTGGGCCAGGCCGATCGCCAGCGTCGACTCGGTCACCGTGTCCATCGGGGCCGACAGCAGCGGGATGTTGAGCGCCACGCGCCGCGTCAGACGCGACGAGACATCCGCCTGCGAAGGAACCACCCCGGACCGGCTCGGAATCAGCGTCACGTCATCGAACGTGATCCCGTCCGCCACCACTTTCGTCGAAAAATCAACTGCCACTTTGCACTCCCACATTCTGAATTGAATTAAACTATAGGAGAGCCGCCATGTCAGTCAAGCGAAATGCGCGCAAAGCTCCCGCCGGAATGCCTTGACGGAATGCGTCGCGTCGAGGGTTCTACTCCAGATCCGGGTACTCATCCGGCATCGTGGTGATGATCTGCGGTCCGCCGGGGCTCATCAGCACTTCGATCCCCGACTCCGCCGGCTGTGTCGCCGTCTCGCCGTCCTGCGGCGCCTCCAGGCCCGTCGGTGACGCGGCTGGAACCGCCGGCATCGGGTTGAACACCACCGGAACGCTGCAACTAAAGCCCTGCCCCACGTTCCCCGCCAAATCCTGCGCCGTGACCCGCACCATCAGGATCTTGCCGATCGCCTCGTCCGGGACCATCAGCCGCACCGAGCCCGCCGACGGGTGGACCTCGCCCAGGGCCGACCACGCCAGCTCCGCCCGCTCGATGTCGAAACAGACCCCGAAATGCGTCGTATCCGGCTTGAGGTTGGCGTCCCGGACCATCCATTCCACCGTCAGCTCATCGCCGGGCTCATAGATTTCCTTGTTCGGGAATACGTAAACCAGCACCTCCGGCGGCGTGGTGTCCACGTGCATAACCATGTGCGGTTTGGGAGGCTTGCAATCGGCGGGGGGGATTCCCGGTCCGGCAAACCGCACGCCGTAGTCCCCGTCGGCGTCCACCGGCCAGTTAAATACCTCCTGCTGCAGCCCGAAGTATCCGATCTTGTCCCAAGTCCTTCCCGCATCGCGGCTTAGCCAGATCGCGGTCCGTGGGATCTTCCGCGGATCGTTCACCCGCGGACGCGGAATGGCCAGGAGCCGCTTGGCCGTGAACAGCTCGGGGGCTGGTCCGCCAAAGTCTGCCAGTGCGGCCGGACCGTCCAGGGGCTGGTAGTAGAACGGCTGATCGTACGTCCATGCGGGAGAGGCGTGGTCCTCGAACTGCTCGACCCGCTCGCCCGGACATCCGGTCACCAGCACGGCAGTGGCAATTAAGCCTGATAATACTAAAGCAGCTTTGCTTCTAGAGGTCATTCCTCATCCTGCATCTGCTTCGACCTGTGGCCATACCCGGAATCCAGCACGGCCGGACCGGGAGGCCCTTGCTGTTGTTATCGGTCATGCAAATATACCGACTTTATTTCAAACCGGTTCTCACAAAGATGTTGGACGCATCATCGGCGCGAATCGGTATCCCGAATCCTGGAAGGACCGAGGCGGTCTGTCGCGCTTATGGCCCAGTCGGCTGTGTCGCCGCTGACGGGGTGAGTTCGAGCAACCGAATGCCTGGACCAGGCACGTCGAGCTCGACGGTCAGCACGTTGTCCTGAGCACTGACCGCCGGGACGGGCAGTTGGCCGTAGCGGCTGGCCGTCATCAGCGCCTCGTGTCCGGCCTGATCGACCGAATGGGGTCTGCCCGTCTCGACCCACAGCCGAAATGGGTTGCCGTACTCCTCGTCGCAGGCCCACAGGCGTGAGCACCCATAGGAGCCTTGAACGCCCTTGATCGCGATTTGCACCCTTGTGGTGTATGGCTGGCGTGAGACGTCCTCATCGAAACTGGTCACCACCATGCGGATCGCTCCGTCCGGCATCATCACCGCGATCCCATCGATCGGGTCGTTGCTCGACTCGAGCGTCAGACGGCGTCCGCCCTTGAGCTCATTGAGGAACACGAATGCGTTGTACACCGCCTTGGGCACGCCCGTCCTGGTCAGCATTCCGTGGTGCCCGGCGAACAGCGGCGGCCCCGGCGCCGGCAACTCCGGATGATCCACGAGGTTGAAGAACAGCCCGTAGTCCAGGTTGCCGTCCAGCATGCATTGGACATACTTGATGGCCAGGCTCGCGTTCCACGGCCGGTCGTGGACCTCCTCGTTCATGCTGCTGGCGTTCCACTCCGTGTTCCCGAAGATCACATCCTCCCGCAATTCCGGGAACTGCTTACGGTAGTCGCGCTTCAGCCACTCCGGCAGCAGGCGAAGCGACGTGTGCCATCCGGAGTACAGGTGTAGCGAGTAATGATCCACGTCCTTGACCATCCCGATTTCCCGCAGCCGGTTGAGGATCACCGCATCGGGGCCTTCGCCGCCGCCGCTGGTCAGACCCATCTTCAGGTCCACCTTACGCCGCTTCTCCACCCGCGCCGCCGCCCGATAGTCCTGCTCCGCGATCGTCGCCAGGTCATCCGGCGTGCCCGTGAAATAGCCGCTGGGAAAGCCCGGCTCGTTCCATATCTCCCACAGCCACGTTTCCACCTCATCCTTGCCGTACCGGTCGAGCGCGTGCTCGAAAATGGCTTCGATGTACCGTCCCCATTTCTCCATATCGCGCGGCGGATCGGTGTTGATCCAGTTTGCCTTCCGCGACCCCGGTTTGTCCAGAGCGTCCGGCGTTGTCTCCAGCGTGATTACCGGCGTCAGCTTGTACCGGCGGATCAGCATGTCGAATATCGGGTCGAACCGCGACCAGTCGTACACGGGATTCCCGCTCTCGTCGTCGTGCGTGTAAATCTTCATCGCGTTGTGAAACTCGTGCATCCGCAGGACCTCAAGCCCCGCCGCTGTGGCCAGGTCCAACCACTGCGACGAATCGCCCCGCAGCAACCAGCAGGCAAACGACAGGTCCGTGCCCGCCCACACCCGGTGGCGGATCACCGGCCCCGGTTCCGACGCATCGACGGTCACCTCGGCCTTCTCCGCGTCGTACGGTTTGATCGCTCCCTTGAGCGGAATGCGACCCAGGTTGTAGTTATCGTACCACACCGTTCCCGTCGCGTTGTCGAACACCCGCAGCCACACCTGCACCGTCTTGACCGCCGCGTTGAACTGCCATTCCGCGTAGTAGTACGTCCACGGTCCCGAACCCTGATTGTTGGTCAGCCCATCAAGGTCAAAGTGCGCCACCTGCTTTCCGTCGGCGTTCCAACCCACCAGTTGCACGCCCGCCGTCTGCCAGCCCGCACCCGTGACGTCCTTCCGCCGCATCCAGCCGCTGAGCACCAGGCGCTCGCCGTTGTACGGAAACGCCTTGCTGACCACCGTGCTCGTGCCGTCCATTCTCAGGCATTGCCGGCCTTCGACCGAGAACTCCGACGCGATCGCCGCCGTGCTCGGCGCCTCCCATGCCGCCAGATCGTCCCAGTCCTTGCCCTGCGTGCGGAAGTACCAGTGATCGACCCCCAACGCCCCTTCGAATCCCGGATCCCCGATCAGATCCTCGACCCGCGGGTCGCGAACGTCGATCTTCAAATCGTCGAACCACACGGTTCCCGACCGGCCTTCGTTCGACAATCGTACGTTGAAGTACCTCGCCGCCTCCGGCGGCTGAAATGCCGCCTTCTCCACCGTCCGCCACTCCGTATCTCCGCCAACAACCATCACGTCCTGATGCCAGCACTCGTTGCGGTCGAGGTCGTACCCGGTCACCACCACCCGGCCGACCTTCCACTCCGCGTCGGATGCCTCGACGCCCTGGCATCGCCCGCGCACGCTGACCGCCACCGTCTGCCCCGCCACGTACGGGACCAGCGGCGTGCCCACGCACACCCCGGTCTCAAGCCGCAGCGAACCGTCTTCTTCAGCGAACCCGCCGCCGCCCCACTGGTGCGTCACCAGTTCGGTCCAGATCGGCCGGTCGAAATCCACCTCCATCAGCGTCCGATCGCTTGCCCATGCCGACGAGCCCAGCATCGCACACACCGCCGCCAGATATACCACTCGCTTCATGATCTCTCCTTTGCCGCCTGAGGCCACCAGTCCGGCCACGTCTCGCCCAGGCTGTCGTACGAAAGGTACATCACGCCCGCATGGTCGTCCGCATAGGCGAGGATGCCCACACTCAACTGCCGCAGATTCGCCATGCACAACGCCGTCCGCGCCTGCTCCCGCGCCGCCGCCAGGGCCGGCAGCAACAGCGCGACCAGCACCGCGATGATCGCCACCACCACCAGCAGTTCAATCAGCGTGAAACCATGAGTTGCGCGGGTCTTGGACATTCCCGACCTCACTTGCTCAACGTCTGTCCCGGCCGGCTGCACGAGTCGCGGACCACCAGCCGGCACGGATGGTCGTTGTGCGACATCTGCGGCGTCAGCGGGGCGTCTTGTTCCAGATGATCGATCAGCAACTCCACCGCGATCTCGCCCAGCCGCGTCACGCTCAAATCCATCGCCGTCAACGCCGGATGGCAGATCCGGCACAGGTCCGAGTCGCACGTGCTGATCACGCTCACGTCCCGCGGACATGCCAACCCGTGTTTGGTCAACTGGCCCAGAAACGCCAGCGCCGCTTGGTCCGAGGTCAGGATCACCGTCGGCCGCTCGACCTCCGGCATCATCCGCCACCATTCGAGCAGCGGTTCCGCCGACCGATAGTCCACCTGGTCGGCCGGATCGAACATCGCCATCCGGCACTGCGAGGTCAACGGATCGGACGCCATCCGTTCAAGCAGGGCGTCGGCCACCTCCCGGCCGCGGCGAGACTGAAACCGGCAGTAGCACACGTTCTTGTGCCCGAGCTCCGCGGCGTGGCGGACCGCCTCCAGCGTGCCCGATACGATGTCCGTCGCGATCGTCGGGATCAGCCCAGCCACCTCGGTGTCGTCGCCGATGCACACGCACGGGATCTGGAACTCCCGGAACCGCTCGGCCACAGCGGCCTCCACGTGCCCGGTCAAAACCAGCCCATCTACGCTCCGCTGACCCACCCGGGCCGGAAACACGAACGAATCAATGCTGGAAAGGTTGTACAGGCTGGCGTTTAGCCCGTATCCCCGCCGCCGCGCCGCCGCCTCCACGCCGGTAAATATCTGGGCGAAATACGCGTTCGCCCACCCGCCCGAAATCCGGTCCGACAGGATGAACCCGATGTGCCCGGTCCGCGAGGTCGAAAGCGCCCTGGCCGCCGCGTTGGGATGATACCCGCACTCCCGGGCCGCTTCGAGCACCCGTTCCCGCGTCTTCTCGCTGATCGGCACCCGCGTCCGGCTGGCGTTCATCACGTACGAGACGGTCGACTTGCCCACCCCGTTCGGGCCGTGGATAAAGACCAGCGTGCTCATGGCCGTGACCTCGTTGTGCTGGCGGCGGGCACGTCCTGTGGCCGGACGGCGCGGCCTAGAAGCGGCGCAGGTAGCGATCCAGCTCCCACTGGCTCACGTACAGCCGGAATGCATCCCACTCGGCGGTCTTGGCCCGCAGGAACCAGCGGTAGACGTGCTCACCCAGCGCCTCCTGGACGACGCGGTCTTCGCACAGCTCGGCCAGCGCCTCTGCCAGGCTGCCGGGCAGCATCTCGATATGGGCCTCCTCCAGTGCGCTGGCATCGAACTCGAAGACGTTGTCCTCGGCCGGCGGCGGGGCAACCAGCCCTCTCTGGATGCCGTCCAGCCCACAGGCCAGCATCGTCGCGAACGCCAGATAGGGGTTGCAGCTTGGGTCAGGGCAGCGCAGCTCGGCGCGCGTGGATTGCTCGC
>ENA-UOUL01002746-UOUL01002746.1-bioreactor-metagenome-genome-assembly--contig:-NODE-2746-length-19795-cov-10.181966_pt1 | contig 19795 bp, 11 predicted proteins | sample MGYA00249838_ERZ747220 | MGnify/ENA primary metagenome ERZ747220 (study PRJEB28778, sample SAMN05720191) | bioreactor metagenome | isolation source: Anaerobic biogas reactor | place: USA:Washington...
CTGACGGCTTACCTACCATGCCTGACGGCTTACCTACCATGCCTGACGGCTTACCTACCATGCCTGACGGCTTACCTACCATGCCTGACGGCTTACCTACCATGCCTGACGGCTTACCTACCATGCCTGACGGCTTACCTACCATGCCTGACGGCTTACCTACCATGCCTGACGGCTTACCTACCATGCCTGACGGCTTACCTACCATGCCTGACGGCTTACCTGCCAGGCTTGCGGAGGCTATCCGAAACCTCGGGCAGAGAAGTCCGCCGGGGCAGGTGCAACAGGTCGTCACCGAACTCTGCGGCATCCGGACGTATACGGCCGACGAACTCGCGGTGCTCCTCCGGAGGGACAAGAAGTGGGTGTTCCGGAGTTATCTCTCTCCTCTGCTTCGCGCTGGAATTCTTGAGTACACGATCCCCGAGAATCCCCGGCACCCGACGCAGGCATACCGGACGAAGAAGTGAGATGGGCTGAGCGCGGGGAGCCGCTGGCTGCGTTGCGAAGCCGTGCCGGGTGCGCGAACGCGTCAGAACCCTGAGGTATCAGGACGAAGTCACCCATACCACGGTATGAGCGCCTCTGGTGGATAGGGGGGGTGCGACAAGAGGCTGTATCGGGGATTTCGGGTCAATCCGCCATCTTATCCGTTTGAGATGTACCTGCCGCGGCATGCGATCCTGGTAACGGGGTTGTGTGAAGCCCGCGGGACAACGAGGAGAAGAGTAGAACCCTGATCTGCTCCATCCGCCAGGTAAACGACGCCAGGGAGAAGAAAACGCTGAATCACCGAAAAAGATCGTCATCCGCAACAAGTGAAACCAGGGTGATACTACACTTGAGCCAAAACGGCAACGGAATCGGGCCATCACTGGTACCCCCTCAGGATGGCAAACGGACGTGGAGGTTCCCGGTCTCAAGGTGGCTCCTACAGCGTCAATCAATCAGTATCTCCGATACGGAACCTGGAAACCCGTATCCACCCCTCGAACGAGGTATGAAGGTCGTGAGGCCGACAAATGGTGGAGGCGGTACAGGATATCCCAAGAAGCCAACGCCCGCCCGTAATCGGCAGGATAGAGGTGTATGCCTCAGCCTGAAAGGGCGCCCACGGGGGACAGGTGTTTCACAGCAGTGAAAGGTGGTATACCCGTGAAAGTACGTCATTCACCGACGCCAATTGGCGAGAAGCGTACTGGTGCCACGAGGGACTCACCCGGCAATCAACGGGAGATCCAACGTTAACAGGCTACAGACCCGGATTGCAAAGGCAACGCAAGAAGGAAAAAACAACCTTCTTTTTGTTACCGCCCTCATCAGGGTAGTGAAACGCGCGAGCGCACTGCGATGAAAGTCGCACGGTGCGTTCCTGGAAGGGGGGAGGGTGGTAACACCCTCTCCCTATTCGACACCCCCTGCGCACGCAGGGGGGATGGGAGCGGCGCCCCTCCGACTGATCTTTCCTCCTTCGCCTTCGGCGAGCCTGCCACCCCGGTTTACCGGTCTTCTCGCTCCCCCTCACTTTCACTGAGCGCGGCTCTCCCTTATAACCCCCCTCATCGACCTCTTTTGCGTGCGGGAACCCGCCTGAAGGTTCGGCGCCTTAACCGGGGCGTCCGGTCGATTTCCGGCACAGGTCGTCGGAAATCCGCCCGCACAGGAGAAGAACATGAAAAAGAAGATCCAGAAAGCATGCAATCCGGTGGCAAAGCCTCTCCGGGAGAGCCCGGCCGCCGGCGGTAAAGCCAGATTGATAACGTTCCACAGCGAGGAAACAGAATGCAACGCACAGACAGGATAGGCGGCAGCCCACGGGATGAAGCGTGCGCCAACATCGATTCACACGGGACTGCCAACAACTCTTCTCCCTCCGGGGCAATAAGAGCAGCTACCGAGGAGCGACGCGCCGGTGTCGTCCCGCTCTACCTGATACCGCGGGTCGCGGCCGATGAGATCAACCGGTGCGGCCGGAGATTGCGGGAGATCCACGTTGTCCGGACGAAATGCCACCACTATGTCGTCACCGTCATCCGGACGAAGCAGGAGGCGGCCGGCCATGACTGAGCCCGGCACCCTCTCCCACGGCACCGGCGGCGCGCTCCGGATCGCCGTTGACGTCGAGCGCTACCGGATCGAGGCGGAGGACCTGAGGAACCTGCTCTTCTCCGGCAGGGTGATCCCCATCACACAGGACCGCTCCCGGACGACTCCGGGTGGGATCCTGGCGAGCGAGACCGCCATCGAGGGACACGCGACGCTGAACGCTTCCGGCAAGGCGGTGGTGCTCCATACCCGTGTCGGGTCCTACATCATCCCGCTCGTCAGTTTCCAGCGCGTCGCCCGCGGGGAGGCCATATCCGCCCCCCTCTTTCCCCTCATCCCGGGGGTGACCTCATGAGCGGGGAGATTCGCCGGACGGTGGAACTCCTCGCCCCCGACGGCGTGGTCGAGGTCCGGGCGCTCGCCGACGGTGTCACCCACTCGGGCTACTTCGACGATTACGAGCGCCTTGCCCGGGCCGTCGAGGCGCTCGACGCCGATCCCTCGGTCGCCGGGATCTACGTCACCTTAAACACTCCAAACCCCGCCCTCCTCGCCCGGCGGGCGAACCGGATCAAGCTGCGTCTCTCGCGCAAAGATGCGACGACCGCTGATGCCGACATCATCCGCCGGCGCTGGTTCCCAATCGACATCGACCCGGTGCGGCCGAGCGGAGTCTCGTCGACGGATGAGGAGCACGATGCGGCGCTCAGCGCAGCGGAGCGGATTGCGGGCTATCTCGCGGAGCAGGGGTTCGCCGAACCCATCCGGGCGGACTCCGGGAACGGGGCACATCTCCTCTACCGGATCGATCTGGCGAACGATGAGGTAGCCACATCGCTCGTGAAGGGGGCGCTCGCAACCCTCGATGCCCTCTTCTCAAACGATGTGATCACCGTCGATACCGCGAACTATAACGCCGCCCGGATCTGGAAGCTCTACGGGACGCTCTCAAGAAAGGGCGACTCAACAGAGGAGCGCCCCCACCGGCGGGCGAAGGTCCTCAAGGTCCCAGAAGAGATCGAGATCGTCCCGATAGATCGGCTCCAGTACCTCGCCGGGCTCCTCCCCCGGGAAGAACCATCACAACCGAAGAAGGGTTCTCGAAGGATCGACCTTGCCGCCTGGCTCCTCGATCACGGTATCGCCGTCCGGAGCACACGGCCCTACCAGGGCGGGACCCTCTACATCCTCGCGGAGTGCCCGTTCTCGGGAGCGCATAAAGACGGTGCGTTTGCCATCCAGTTTGCAAACGGCGCCATTTTCGCCGGCTGCCACCACGCAAGTTGCGGCGGAGGGGCGCAGCGGTGGTCGGAGCTTCGAGGGATCTACGAGAAGAAGCGGACGACGGAGGAGAAGGAGGCGGCACCCACCCCTCCCCCGGTTCCGGCTCCGGCACCGGTGGATGATGGGCATCGCCGCCGGGCAATAGCGATCCTTCAGACCGGCGACCCGCTCGCGTTCCTTCTCGACACCTTCAACAAGAGCCATGTCGGGGACCGGACTGTCGCGGAATGTCTTGTGATGTCTCTTGCGTCCCAGTCGGTCGAGAACACGAACGGCCTTCATGTCGCCATCTCCGGCAACTCCGGGAAGGGGAAGAGCCACGCCTGCACCACCATGCTCCAGCAGGTCCCGGAGGAGTACCGCCTCGCCGGGACCGTCTCGGATAAGGCGCTCTACTACAACGGCAGCCTGCAACCGGGGACTGTCTTCCTCTTTGATGATGTCTCGCTCTCCGACGACCTGCAGGAGGTCCTCAAGGCCGCAACCGCGAACTTCCGGGTGAGCATCGAGCACCAGACGGTGACCACCGACCGGAAACTCCAGATCTGCCGCATCCCGGAGCGATGTATCTGGTGGCTCGCGAAGGTCGAGGATGCCGGCGATGATCAGGTGGCGAACCGGATGCTCACGGTCTGGATCGATGATTCCCTCGAACAGGACGAGCGGGTGCTCCAGTACATGAAGGAGCGGGAGACAAGTGAGGACCATAGCGACGGAGAGGACCCCGATCTCGTGGTCTGCCGGGCGATCTGGCGGCTCCTCAGAGAGAAGCGCCTCCACGTCTCCATCCCCTATGCCCGGAGGGTGCAGTTCTCAGCGACCACGAACCGTCGCAACCCGGGTATCCTCTTTGACCTGATCAAGGCCTCCGCCCTCATCCACCGCTTCCAGAGAGAGGCGTACGACGGCGGCATCAGGGCAAACCTGGACGATTTCGCGGCGGCTGCCCGGGTTTATGCGGCGATCAACGGCGAGACCGGGGGGCAGGAGACGAAGATGACGAAGAACGAGGCCGCAGCGCTTGCGACGGTGGCAACGATGGGCTGGGAGCAGTTCACGATCAAGATGCTCCAGGAGGCGCTCGGGCTCTCGTACCACCAGACCTACCGTATCCTCCACGGCTACACGAGCCGGGGGACGGCCTACTCAGGTCTCCTGGAGAAGTGCCCGGCGGTCAGTTTCTTCGATACGATGGTCTCGGGGGATGTGGAAGGGTACGCGGTGCGGCGGCGGGAGCACCTCTTCTCCTTCGACGGCGCTGTCTACCGGCGCTGGGCCCATGGCGGCGGGGTCTGGCTGGATGGGGACCGGGATGGTGGTCCCGGTAACCCGGGCCGGCCACCAGACCGGAGCGGGAGCACTGAAGGTTGCAGGGTTGCAGCAGGTTTACCGCAGGGTTCCAGCACCGGGTGCAACGATCCAGCGGTTCAAAACGACGTTGAATTGGCCGATGTTTGTACAGACAGAGAGAGGCATCTCCCTCTCAGTAATGAAGTACAGCAGAACATACACACAGTCCCCGGTACTGGTTCCTGGGTGAGTGAGTGTGCGTGTGTGTGTGAAACCCAGAATGCCGGAACCGATCCCGGGATACTGGCGTCACGGGGCGGAAACTTCAATCAAACGCCGTTTAGCCGCCCTCTGGCTGGCATCGCCGGCTGTAATGCGCTGAAAGGAAGTGTAAGGCGAGGGTCCGTGCCGCAAGAGCCCCTCTCGGGGGTCCTCGACCACCGGGAGTTTCTCCGGGTGAAGGTCGAGCTCGGCCGGTGCGATCTCTGCGATACGGGAAAAGCGGTCTACCGCTCGCAGGAGGCGCAGACGAGCCTCTGTGAAGGGTGTTACGCCCGGCTGGTGCGGGAGGGGAACGCGAGGGCGGGGGTGCGGTGAACGACGGTTCGTAGAACCGGGGTTCGAGAAGATGCGAGGTGTTTCGAGTAACGACTTCCCCAGCAGGGAAGAAGTTTGAGCGCCGTTAGGTGCGATTAGCGACTACCGGCATGCGACTGGCTGCAGGGCGGGGAGCATGGGCACCGCGAGGCTGCGGGGTTCTTGTGGTGTTTCACTCCTCGACGAAACAGAGAACCCCCTCCGCGTCAGATGTCGGACACCCCAAAAACAGAAGGTGTCCGATATGTCCGATAAATGTCCGTTATCTTGCAGGGCATACTCTCGACACATCAGGCTTTCCCGAGACGTGGCCGGGCTGCCGGAGGCGGAGGAACTTCCGGAGGTTGCGATCTCGTGAGGGAGAAGGCAACGGGTCGGCCGCACTGATACGTTCACCCCGGGTTGCCGGGGTTCATGCATTTCTCTTCTCTAACCACGAACCCTATCCGGTTTCTGGATTCTCCCTGTAGAGGATCTGGACCGCAGGGCCGCGCATGAATGTTCCCTCAGGGCCTACAGGATCCGGGAGAACCCCCGGCACGAATGCTCCATGATGCAGACCGGTCATCTTCCAGTTATGAGGAGGATACGCGCTCCGTTTCCCAGAATCCTGTAAACAAATGCCGGCAGTTTTGGGATTAAAGGATCGATCACCCGGGTGGCATGGGGCCACATTATGTTTGCTCGCGTTCGGTGGGGGTTGCGGTAAGTTTGATTAAAAAAACTTTCTTTTTGAATTTAGGGCCATTTAAAGATAGATCGGAGATTTTGACTCTTCAACTACGATGGTTTATTAACAGGATTACCTTATCATCTCCTATGTCATCTGGGCTTTCTTCCGTTCCCAATGAGAAAAAGATCGGCCTGAGTATTGTTGTAGGTCGATCAGGAACCGGTAAGACGGCATTACTGAGAAAATGGGCGGGTCGGCATGGTTACTCCTATCTCAATATCGGTTCTCTGGTGAGCCGACGAATGATCGAATATTCACCTGCAGAACGGTCAGACGCCGTTCAACATGAGTTTCGGGATGCGGTCGAGAGCGCAGAGGGAGATGTCGTCCTGTGCGACAATATCGAACTCCTGTTTGCCCCTGAACTCTCTCTCGACCCCCTTCGTCTTCTCAAGCAGGCTGCTCGCAGAAAGACGGTCGTTGCCGCGTGGGATGGGTCCTACGACGGTTCAACCCTCTCCTATGCGGTGCCGGGCCACGATGAATACCGGGCATACTCACACACCGACGTCCAGGGCGTCATCCTTCTCCCCATCAGCGAGGCAAATGCCCTATGAAATATGGTGAACTTGTTCAGTTTGATCCTATCGAAGATGTTGTGCAACTGCGGGAGGCCGACGATAGGCGTGAGGCCGAGCGGCTTGTCCGGACCTATGTTATCTCAGACGGTATGGCCGAGAAGATCACCGCCGAGCTGATCCCGATCCTTGAACTCAATACCGCTCTCGACAAGAAAGGGCTCCTCGTTGTCGGCAACTACGGTACCGGCAAATCGCACCTGATGTCTGTGTTCAGCGCGATTGCCGAACACGCCGATCTCGCGGCCAGTGTCAGGAACGATACGATCCGGGAGGCCTCACAGAGTGTCGCCGGTCGGTTCGTGGTTATCAGGACAGAGATCGGTGCGGTCAGGCAGTCGCTTCGAGATATCGTCTGCGGGGAGCTCCAGAGGAACCTCAAAAAACTGGGCGTCTCCTACACCTTCCCTCCCGACGACCAGATCGCCAACCACAAGGATGCGTTCATCGCGATGATGCAGGCCTTCGAGGAGAAGTATCCCGATAAGGGGCTGCTCCTTGTCGTCGACGAACTCCTCGATTATCTCCGGTCGCGCAAGGATGCCGATCTGGTGCTGGACCTTAACTTCATGCGCGAGATCGGGGAGTCGTGCAGCCTGAGCCGGTTCCGGTTCATGGCCGGTGTCCAGGAGGCTCTCTTCGACAACCCGAGGTTTGAGTCTGTGGCCGCCTCGATGCGGCGTGTGCAGAAGCGGTTTGAGTCGGTCAGGATCTACGGCGAGGACATCGCCTACGTCGTCTCGGAGCGCCTTCTTAAGAAGACGCCTGAACAGGAGGCAAAGATCCGTGCTCACCTGGAACGGTTCACACCGCTCTATGGGGATATGAACGAGCGTCTCGATGAGTACGTGGCGCTCTTCCCGGTGCACCCCCGGTACCTGGAGATCTTTGAGAGGCTGTATATGGTGGAGAAGCGGGAGGTGCTCAAGTCCGTCAGCCGCGACGTGAAACGCCTGATCGATGTCGAGGTGCCTGCCGATCGCCCGGGCCTCCTCTCCTTCGACGGGTACTGGGATACCCTCTCTGAGGATATGTCGGTTCGGACAGACCAGGATATCAGGGCTATCCTTGAAAAAGGCCATATCCTCCAGAGTATTCTGGAACGCTCGTTTGAGAAGAAACAGTACCTCGATGCGGCGGTCAGGATCATCCACGCCCTCTGTGTTCACCGCCTGACGACGGGGGATGTAAGTTCTCCGATCGGTCTGAAACCCGAGGATCTCAGAGATGATCTCTGCCTCTATCTGGATCTCCCTGAACCTGATTCGGAGTTCCTGCTCACGACCATCGAGACGGTGCTACGCGAGATCACCAGGACGGTGAGCGGGCAGTTCATCTCCCACAACCCGGAGAACGACATGTACTATCTCGATGTCAGGAAGGACATCGATTATGACGCCAAGATCGAGGAGAGGGCGGCGACCCTGAACGAGTGGAGACTGGACCACTATTATTTCGACGCTCTGGCCCGGGTGATGAAGACCCCTGATGCCACCTACGTGAGTGGTTACCGGATCTGGGAGCACGAGATCATCTGGGCGGACAGGAAGGCGGGACGGCCGGGGTACCTCTTCTTCGGCGCGCCGAACGAGCGGTCGACGGCGCAGCCGCCGCGAGACTTCTACATCTATTTCATCCAGCCGTTTGAGCCACCGGAGTACGACGACGAGCACCGGCCGGACGAGGTCTTCCTGAAACTGGCGAAGTGGGACGACGACTTCTACACGGCGCTGAAACGGTATGCGGGGGCGCGTGAGATGGCGAGCACCGCGTCGGCGACAAACCGCGGGGTATACGAAAAGAAGGGGGACGAGCACCTTGCCGTCATCCTGCGGTGGATGCGGGACAATATGATGACGGCCTATCGGGTCGCCTACGGTGGCGTCGAGAAGAACCTGCTCGAATGGGCAAAGGAAGGAGCGGTCTCGACGGGCGGCGATGTGGCGGCGACGATCAATGGTATCGCCGCGTATTGTCTTGCCCCGCATTTCGAGGATCTGGCGCCTGACTATCCACGGTTTTCCCAGACGATCCGGGGCAGCGACCGCGGCGATGCGGTGAAGGACGCCCTGACGTATCTCCGTGGCGGCCTGAAGACGCAGCGGGGAGCGGCGGTGCTCGACGCTCTTGGGCTGCTGGAAGGGGAGCATGTCAACCCGGAGGGGTCGGTGTATGCACAGCATATTGTGACGCTTCTCCGGGAGAAGGCGTTCGGGCAGGTGCTGAACAGGAGCGAACTCATCGTCGGGGAGCACGGTGTCGAGTACGAGCGCCGGTTCAGGCTTGAGCCGGAGTATGTCGGTGTGCTGCTCGCGGCGCTGGTCTATCACGGCGATGCGGTGGCGGCCTACCCGGGCGCGAAGATCACGGCGGCAAACCTCGATGAGATGGCGAAGAAGAGTGGATCGGATCTGGCCGGGTTCAAGCACGTGGAACTGCCGAAAGATCCACCCGTCGAGGTGCTTGCCGAGCTCTTCACGACGCTCGGCCTTACCCCGGGTCTGGTGAGGAATTCGGCAACTCACCGTGAGGCGGTTAGGCAGCTCCAGGAACGTCTGCATGCGCTTATCCCGGAGGTGGTGGAGGCGCAGCAGCGGCTGGACGGGTCGCTCCTGCTCTGGGGACGCGACCTCTACGACGAGCAGACGAAAGAGCAGAAGAAGCGAGATTTCAGTAACCTGAAGGTGTTTTTGGAGTCGCTGCAGCGGTTCAACACCGAGGGGAGGTTGAAGAACTACAGCGGGACGAAGGCCGACGTGCGGGGGCATGCGAACGAACTGGCGCTGATGAAAGAGATCGACGGTCTTGCCCGGTTCTGCTCGGACCTTGCGCCGTTGACGGGGTACCTGTCCCAGGCCGAGATGGCGCTCCCCGATGAGAACGAGTGTAAGGAGGCGCTTTGCGAGTCGAAGCGCTCGATTTTTATGCAGCTTGAGGCCGGGGAGGAGATCACGCGCTCCTTCCAGAGCGATCTCAGGCGGGAGCTTGAGAGCATGAAGAAGCGCTACATCGAAGAGTACTTCCGTCTCCACCGGCAGGCCCGCCTGAGCCGTGAGGGGGACGAGCGGAAGAAGAAGTTGAAGGCCGATCCGCGGCTTATCGCTCTCCGTGCGCTCTCAAGCATCGAGATCATGCCGAAACAGGCCCTGACCACGCTTGATACGGCCCTGCTGAAACTGCAACCGTGTTTTGCGCTCACGGAGAAGGACCTGGAGAAGGAGCCGGTCTGCCCGCACTGCTCGTTCAGGCCGAGGGACGATGAGGGGGCGCCCTCTCCCGGCACCGTGCTCGAACAACTGGATGATCTTCTTGATGGGATCCATACGGCGTGGACCGGCATGCTGGTCGAGAACCTGGACGATCCGACGGTGCAGGCGAATCTTGAACTCCTCAAACCGAAGGACCGGGCGCTTGTGATGGAGGTCCGGGAGCGCCGGGAACTCCCGGAGACGGTCCCGGCGGACCTGGTGCGGGCGCTCCAGGAGGCGCTCTCGGGTCTTGTGAAGGTGACGATCATGGTCGAGGATCTGCGGCGTGCCCTTATGGCGGGCGGGTCCGCGTGTTCGGTGGAGGAGATCGAGACGCGGTTTGAGAACTACGTATCGGGCCTGGTGAAGGACAAAGACGAGCGGAAGGTGCGCCTGGTGGTGGAGTGATATGACCGATTATGAACTGACAGAGGAGCGGCTCGACGCCGTTCGCAAGGTTGAGGGGTTCCCCCGCGGGAAGGACAAAGACATCATTGCGCTCTCCGACCCGCCGTATTACACGGCCTGCCCGAACCCCTGGATCGGGGAGTTCATCGAGGAGCACGGGCGGCCGTTCGATCCCGAGGAGAAGTACGACTGCGAGCCGTTTGCGGCGGACGTGAGCGAGGGGAAGAACGATCCGATCTACAACGCTCACTCGTATCACACGAAGGTGCCGCATAAGGCGATCATGCGCTACATCCTCCACTACACGAAACCCGGCGACATCGTCTTCGACGGGTTCTGCGGGACCGGGATGACCGGGGTGGCGGCGCAGATGTGCGGCAACCCTGACCCGGAGTTCAAGGAGAAGGTCGAGCGGGAGATGTCCGACGTGGCGTGGGGAGCGCGGCGGGCGATCCTCTGCGATCTCTCGCCGGCGGCGACCTTCATCGCCTACAACTACAACAACCCGGTGGACCCGGCGGCGTTCGAGCGGGAGGCGAAAGCGATCCTCGCCGAGGTGGAGAAGGAATGCGGCTGGATGTACGAGACCGACCACGTGGTGGACGGGAAGGTACAGGTAAAACGGGACGTGAACGGCACCACGACGCCGGTAAAGGGGCGGATCAACTACACGGTCTGGAGCGACGTCTTCGTCTGCCCGTCATGCTCGGAGGAGATCGTCTTCTGGGAGGCGGCGGTGGACCGGGTCGAGGGGAAGGTCCGCGATGAGTTCCCCTGCCCGCACTGCGGCGCGATGGTGAAGAAAGATTCGCTGGAACGGGCATGGGAGTACGTCCACGATGAGGCTCTCCGCGAGACGGTTCGGCGGGCAAAGCAGGTGCCGGTGCTGATCAACTACTCGGTCGGGAAGAAGCGGTATGAGAAGAAGCCGGACGAGGGCGATCTCGATCTGATCGACCGGATCGAGATGGGGTGGATTCCGTACTGGTATCCAACGGATGAGTTGCCTGCCGGGGAGAAGATGTCAGACCCGAGGAACGCCGGCGTCACCCATGTGCATCAGTTCTATACGATGAGGAATCTGTGGGCCTTGTCTAAAGTATTCAATGCGATTGATCCCAAGAAAAGCAGTTTATTGGCGTTCATGTTCTCGAGTATGGTTAATCGAGCAACAAAGATGAATAGAATCCACATTAACAATTATTTCAATGGTGGAGGAGGCTGTAACGCAGGTTATCTTAAGGGAACCCTCTACATATCTTCAATCCCAATTGAGACTTCGATTATAGAACAAGTTAAAGACCGGATTAACGGGTTCAATAGAGCAATCAAAAGGATGTCATTTTTACATCAGCGGCCTTTTATTTCGACAAATTCATCGAATAAATCGTTGGTACCAAGCGACTCAATCGACTACATCTTCACCGACCCCCCCTTCGGCGGCAACCTGATGTACTCCGAGCTGAACTTCCTCTGGGAGGCGTGGCTCCGGGTCTTCACGAACAACCAATCCGAGGCGATCATCAACAGAGTGCAGCGTAAGAAACTCCCGGATTACCAGGAGTTGATGGAGCAATGCTTCACCGAGAACTACCGCATTTTAAAGCCCGGGCGCTGGATGACCGTGGAGTTCCACAACTCCAAAAACAGTGTCTGGATGGCGATCCAGCAGGCGCTGACGCGGGCCGGGTTCGTGGTTGCTGACGTCCGCGTCCTCGACAAGAAGCAGGGCACCTTCAACCAGGTATCAAGTTCCAATCAGTCGGTCAAACAGGACCTCATCATCTCCGCCTACAAGCCCAACGGCGGGCTTGAAGAGAGGTTCAGACTCACCGCCGGCAGCGAGGAGGGGGTCTGGGACTTCGTCCGCCAGCACCTAAAGCACCTTCCGGTCGCCCCGGAGAAGGGCGGCGTCCTCCAGCACATCCCGGAGCGGCAGAAGCACCTCCTCTACGACCGCATGGTCGCCTTCCACGTCCAGCGCGGGATCATCGTCCCCATATCGGCCCCGGACTTCTACTTCGGGCTCTACCAGCGCTTCCCCGAGCGCGACGGCATGTACTTCCTCCCCGACCAGGTCCCCCGCTACGAACAGAAACGCCTCGCCGCCGACCGCGTCGAGCAGATGAGCCTCTTCGTCCATGACGAAAAAAGCGCCATCCAGTGGCTCCGGCAACAACTCGGCGACGCCCCGAAGACTTACCAGGAGATCCAGCCCGTCTTCATGATCAAGAGCAAGGATCTCGACAAGCACGAAACCCTCCCCGAACTCGGCGACCTCCTCGAACAGAACTTCCTCAAAGACAAAGACGGCCGGTGGTACGTCCCCGACCCCAACAAGGAGTCGGACCTCGAAAAGATCCGGGAGAAGGCCCTCCTCAAGGAGTTCGCCGCCTACCTCACCACCTCCGGCAAACTCAAGACCTTCAGGACCGAGGCCGTCAGGGCCGGATTCAAGAAATGCTGGTCGGAGCGCGACTACGCCACCCTCATCAGGACCGGCGACCGCCTCCCCGCGAGCATCCTTCAGGAAGACGACGTCCTCCTGATGTACTACGACAACGCCCGAACGCGGCAGGGGCAGACCGAACATGGAAGAGGTACAGGTCGGCAGGTGGCTCTGGAGCAGTGAGTACAGAGAACCCGTCCAGGTGATCGAGGCCCAGCAGATCTGGGGCACGACCACCTGCCGGTTCTGGGTCCCGAGCGCGAACACCGTGGCCGTCGGAGATGCATCCTCCTGCACCCCCCTCGACCGGGCGTTGCCCCTGGAGAAAGACGAGGTGACCGCACGCGCAGCAGCCGGGCGGATCCTCGACCACCTCGCGAAAACACCCCTCCTCGCCCCCCTCTTCTCCCCCGTCACCCCGCTCCCCCACCAGGTCGCCGCCCTCGCCCGGGCCTGCAGCCGCGACCCCGTCCGCTGCCTCCTCGCCGACGAGGTCGGACTCGGCAAGACCATCGAGGCCGGCCTCATCATCAAAGAACTCACGCTCCGGAACCGGGCCGCCCGCATCCTCATCGTCGCCCCAAAAGGCCTCGTCACCCAGTGGGTCGCCGAGATGGAGACCCACTTCAGCGAAACCTTCACCCTCCTCGACCCCGCGAGCACCGACCCCTCCCTCTGGCGACGGATCGACCGGGCCATCGTCTCCATCGATGCCATCAAACCCCTCAAACAGCGGCGCGGCTGGACCCCGGCACGACTACATCAGCACAACCAGGACCGGTTCCACGCCGTCACAAAGGCCGGATGGGACCTCATCATCGTCGACGAAGCCCACAAACTCGCCGGCACCAACCGGCAGGTCGCCCGCCACACCCTCGGCCGCGCCCTCGCCCGGTCGGCCAGGCACCTCCTCCTCCTCTCCGCCACCCCCCATCAGGGCAAGACCGACGCCTTCATGCGGCTCATGAGCCTCCTCGACCCGACAACCTTCCGGGAAGACGGCCCGATCAACCGCGACGACCTCCAGCCCTACATCATCAGGACCGAGAAACGGAGCGCCATCGGCACCGACGGCGCCCCCCTCTTTAAGCCCCGGCAGACCCGGATCGTCAGGGTCGAATGGAGCAGCGAGCACAGCCTCCAGGCCGACCTCTACGACGCCGTCACCGACTACGTCCGGACCGGCTACAACCGCGCCCTTACCGAGAAGAGAAACTACATCGGCTTTCTCATGGTCCTCATGCAGCGCCTCGTCTCCAGCAGCACCCGCTCCATCCGCACAACTCTCGAAAAACGCCTCGCCGTCCTCGAAGAGAGCGTCCCCCCGACGTCCGCCGACCGCTCCCTCGACGACGACTGGTGGGATCTCGAGACTGAAGAACAGATCGACGAGGCCGTCCGTGCCGAACGCTCCTCGCACCTGACGGAGACGAAACAGGTCAAAAACCTCCTCGACCTCGCCCGCCGGTGCGAAGCCGCCCGACCCGACGCCAAGGCCGAACGCCTCGTCGACCTCATCTACTCCCGCTGCGGCGAAGAGAACAACCCCAACCTCAAGTTCCTCATCTTCACCGAGTTCGTCCCGACCCAGCAGATGCTCACCGAATACCTCACCGCACGGGGATTCTCAGTCGTCTGCCTCAACGGCTCAATGGACATGGACGAACGCCGCCGGACACAGCAGGCCTTCGCAACCGACGCACAGATCATGATCTCCACCGAGGCCGGGGGCGAAGGCCTCAACCTCCAGTTCTGCCACACCGCCATCAACTACGACCTGCCCTGGAACCCCATGCGGATCGAGCAGCGTATCGGCCGAGTCGACCGTATCGGCCAGACCCACGACGTCATGGTCTACAACATGGTCTTCTCCGGCACCGTCGAACAACGGGTCCACGAGGTCCTTCTCGAAAAACTCCTTGTCATCTTAAACGACCTCGGTTTCGACAAGTTCAGCGACGTCCTCGACTCCAGCGAGGCAGGACGGGGATTCGAGGACCTCTTCATCCGTGCGATCCTCGACCCCACGAGCACCGACGACTACCTCGACACCTTCGTCGCAACAATCCAGGAGCAGGCACGGCAGGAACGGCAGACGCTCTCGTCCCTCCTCGACCAACCCCTCCTCTCCGCCGGCGACGTCAGGGACTACCTCCACTCGCCCCTCCCCGCCCTCACCGAACACCTCGTCGTCTCGGCTCTCAGGGCCCGGGGCGGCGAGGCGGCACGCGGCATCCAGGGGTTTGACCTCAGATGGCCGGACGGCCGCCATCAGACTGGCGCCATCTTTGCTCCCGGCGAAGACGGGACCGACCGTTCCCTGCTCACCGTCACCGACCCCGCCGTCGGCGCCCTCCTCACCCGGATCCCCGCAGCCTCACCCGACCAACCCCTCCCCACCGTCCGGATCCCCGACCTCCCCCGCGAGGTCAGGGGACTCTGGTCGCTCTGGAAACTCTCCGTCTCCGGCACATCGGGCCACTCCCTCGTTGCCGTCCCCTACTTTATCACCGAGACCGGCCGGCCCTTCTCGATCGCCGCACGACAGATCTGGGATGCCCTTGCCCGGGGCGCCTACTCGTTCACCGGCACATCGGCCGCCGAACCGGCACTCTGCGACCGGAGCAGGAGCGGTGCCGCCGATACCGGCCGGGAGACAGGACTAAGCGGAACCCCGGCAATCTATCCGGTCCTCTTCCTCCGGGTGGAGGGCGGCCATGACTGAATGGCAGGACCGGGTCCTTGCCCGGTTCTGCCGGTCGGACACTCCGCTCGTCGTGGCGCTCGACCCTGACGGGATCCTCCTTGAAGAGCAGATCTTCCAGGCGCTCCGGGCCGACCGATTCGACCTGCTCACCTACACCGACCCCATCACCTTCAGGCACGCCTACGAACCCGGCTACCGCGCACCCCAGGACAACAGCGAAGAGACGCCGCGCCTTATCGTCAGGTTTACCGATACCCGCCGGGAATCGGTCCCCTACGACCTCCTCCAGAGGGGTGAGTGCATCCGGATCACCCTTGCGGATCTCTTCCCGGGCCTTGACTACCGGACGGTCCAGGCTCTCGGTTCCCGGCACTACAATGCCCTCTACGAGGCCGCGCAAACCCTCCGCGGCAGACGGCTCGGCCGGAACCGGACTGCCCGGTTCATCCTCGAAGAGGTCTTTTTGATACGGCCGGACGAGATCAGAACATCCGCCGACCTCATCGCCCTCCTCTGCAGGGTCCACTACTCCTGCCAGACCGTTCCCGACGTCCTCGTCGACCACTGTCTGGAGACCTGGGGCGACCAGTACGATGCCGGGTTCCCGGAGATCAGGAACCTCTTTGAGCACGGGGCCTTCATGGCGTATCTCCAGGACGAATGGGCCAGGTACGTCAGCGGCGGCGATCCGGCACCGACTGTTCCTTTCGACGACGACCGGATCAGGCTCTATATCGATACCTTCTTCCTCGAAGGCGCACTAAAACCGCTCCACGCGCCTCCTTCCGTCCAGGTCCCGGATTGGGCACATTGTGGCATCATCCGCGACCATGACGCCGAGCAGGTATACCGTCTGGAATGCCTCCTCGACCGGATCGAGGGAAAAATCCCCGGCCCGGACGCCAGGCTTGACGATTGGAAACAGTGCGCACGGCTCTGGGCCGAGGCGGTGACGCTCTTCTCCGGGTCCTCGCCGTCGGCGCTCAACCAGATCAGGCCGCGATATTATGCTCGCCACCAGGAGATCGAGACCGCCTTCGGGGAATGGATCCTCGCCACCTTCCCGACCCTCCCCGACCGCCCCTACCTCCCGGCCCCGGTCATGGTGCACCAGATCCCTCACTACCTCGCCCACCGGGGAGGTGACCGCATCGCCCTCATCGTCATCGACGGCATGGCCCTCGATCAATGGCTTATCATCAAGGAGATGCTCGGCGACGACTTCACCTATACCGACGATCTCGTCTGTGCCTGGGTCCCGACCCTCACCTCGATCTCGCGCCGGTCCCTCTTTGCCGGCGAGAAGCCGTCGCTCATATCAGGGGTGAACGGAACCGCCCGGAGTGAAGAGATCCTCTGGCGCACGTTCTGGCACAACCAGGAGGGGGCGAAGAGGTCTGTCGGTTATTCTCGCGGCAACACCCTTACATCCCTCGCGGAAGTGGACGAACTCGTCCACGACGCCACCCCGGCGGTCGCGGGGTTTGTCATCAACACCGTCGACAACCTCATCCACACTACCACAATGGGCATGCCCCAGATGCATGACGGCATCCGGCGCTGGATGGAGACCGGAACCCTCCGGCGATTCATCACCCGCCTCCTTGATCGGGGATATCGGGTCTACGTCACCGCCGATCACGGGAACGTCTGCGCCTGCGGCATCGGCGTCCCGCGGCAGGGCGACCTCGTCGAAGAGATCAGTCTCCGGGCCCGCATCTACCACCACGCACCGTTTGCAGAGGAGGCACGTGCGGCATTTCCAAAAGATTCCTGTGTGTGGCCGCCACAGTACCTTGGTACAGGCCATGTAGTCCTGCTTGCCGGCGGGCTCTCGGCGTTCTCTCCCCCCAGCACCGAGGTCCTCTCGCACGGCAGCATTGCGCTGGAAGAGGTCTTTGTCCCCTTCATCCAGATCAGGAGCAAACAACAATGTCACAGATGATTGGATTTGACCGGTCCCTCAGGCTGGACTGGCTCGACGCCGCCGCCGGCGTCTCCAGGGAAACCGGGGATATCGAGCAGATCCGAAACTACCTTCATGCCTACCTTGCAGAGAGTTATCCCCACTACACAGCGCGACGAAAGACCATCACCGTGTTGACGCGGGTGTGGGCCCGCATCCCGGATTCGGATCGCCCCGCAAGAGACAGGGCCTTCGTGCTGCTGCCGACACTGAACCAGGACGACCGGATCTGGCTCCATTGGGGCATGTGTCTCCTGGCGTACCCCTTTTTCCGTGATGTGGTGCGGACGGTGGGTCACTCTCTCCGGTATTATGGCAGTTTTTCAAAACAGGAAGTTATCCAGCGGATGAGCGAAACCTGGGGAGAGAGGGCCACCATGCCAAGAGCGGTACAGCGGGTGGTCGAATCTCTGAACAATTGGGGCGTTATTACCGGATGTGAACAGAAGGGCAGGTATCGGTGTGCTGTGCCTCTCTCTACATCGAACAAGGACGTGGAGATCTGGCTGCTGAAGGCGGCGCTGTGTGCAACCCCCCATGATTCTTTTCCCGTGGACCGGATCCATACGATTCCTGAGCTCTTTCCGTTCTCATGCTCCCTCTCAATCCCGGATATTTTGAGATCCCGTGAGTTTGAAGTATCGCAAATGGGAAATAACCGATTTGCTCTTCGATGCTCTGAGAGAAAAGGGGCAGATTAAAACCATTTTTGGTTCGTTGAAATCCATGTTACGGATCATCATGCTTCTCTCCATCACGGCGCAGGCGCCCGCGATATACGATCCGGATTGTACGTAGACGCTCAATGACCAGAGTAAACTTGTATCCAAAGGAAAACCCGTCAGTTTAGACCCCCTCAAACCGGCAGATCACGCTCCTTCCGGTCGTGGCGTCTGCCTGATCCTCTCTTCCAGTCCGGGGCCTCTGACGACCACGACCGGCTCGAACCTCGCCGGTCATCGTCTGCCGGGAAGTGCTCGTCGCTCCGTGCTCCCGCACAGAGGGATGGCGCAGGGCCGCCGCTCAACCAGACCACACCGTCCGGCCCGCGGGACAGACGGGTACCCCCGGCCTCAGACCCATCATAACCGCCGGCACCCCCCTCACTCACACACCTCCCGTACCTTCTCCGGCTCATAGCGCAACGCAACCTCGCTCGTCCTCCCGCCGGCCTGCACCCGGATCAGGTCGACCAATCGCAGAGAGTCAAGCTTCCGCAGTTGCCGGGAGAAGATCGTGTAGCCGACCTTCGGCGTCTCCTCTACCCGGCCGTAGATCGCGCCGGAGACGAGCGGTCCTGATTGCTCCTGCGACAGCTCCGCGATCCGCCGGAGCAGCCGTCGCTCATCTGCGGAGAGTGCCCGGATGGTGCAGGCGAGGTGAACATGCTTTGACTGCTCATAGGCGGCTGTGATATCCTCCTCGACAACTTCAGTGCGGGCGGCACACTCCGCGTTCAACACTGCCCGCTTCACGAGGTCCAGCCCCACCCGCACGTCGCCCGACTCCATCGTCTGCTCGACGATGCAATCAAGCATCGGTCCCGAGATTACCCCTGGATAAAGCCCGATCCGGATCCGGTCCCGGAGGATGCCCCGGATCTCGTCGGCGTCATAGGGCGGGAAGTAGATATCCGACGGGCGGAACGGCGATATAACCCACCTGCTCAGTTCCGTGACGAGATCGAGATCCACGTCGCTCACCGTCGCAAAGACCGCGGCCCGGGCGCCGGGATAGTCCTGGTGCAGCCGGAGCAGGGAGTTGATGACATCCCCGAGCGTGTTGTTGTAGTGGAGCAGGTTCGCGTCGTCCAGGCAGACGATCAGGCTTTTTTCCTGCTGCTGCAGAGCGTCGCCGATCGCATCCATCACCGACTTGATCGAGACCCCGGTCCGGGCCGGAGCGTGACCGAAGATCGCGGCATAGATCCGGGAAAAAACCATATACTTCGTCCGGTCGTTCTGGCAGTTGACGTAAACCGGCAGGATCTTCTTTGTGGTCTGTTCGAGTTCGGCAAAGATCCGGAGCACGCTGGTAGTCTTCCCCGTCCCGGGAAGGCCCCTGCAGACGGCGGAGAGTGCCCGCCCGCCTTCGAGCGCGGGGCGGACCTGGTAGGCAAGGTCATCGAGCTGGCTTTCGCGGTAGTTGAAGAACTCTGGAACGTAGTCGATCTCGAAGACATCGATGTCTCGAAAGAGCGTCTGGCAGGACATGAGGAGCCGTTTTCTCATACAGGGAGCTAGGGAGCGTGGCTATTTAAGCGCGAGCCGTGCGCGTGGTGAAAGTGAAAGCGGCATCGTGCCAGAGGTTCTCTGCGCCCATACCGCCTTTGCTGTACCCGGCGAAAGGCCGTACGCGAGCGTTCAGCGTGACCGCTCATTCGCCGATCATCCGTAACAGGACCGCTACCATCCCGCCGACGATCCCGCCGGCCCGCGAGCGCCGAGCATGGAAACCCGCCGCTCCTCGCCGGCCTTCTCGGCCCGCCA
>ENA-UOUL01002747-UOUL01002747.1-bioreactor-metagenome-genome-assembly--contig:-NODE-2747-length-19793-cov-4.263644_pt1 | contig 19793 bp, 17 predicted proteins | sample MGYA00249838_ERZ747220 | MGnify/ENA primary metagenome ERZ747220 (study PRJEB28778, sample SAMN05720191) | bioreactor metagenome | isolation source: Anaerobic biogas reactor | place: USA:Washington...
CGCGCCTCGGCGCGCTTCCGAGCCCAGTACTCTGGGCCGTCCAGCCGCCGGCTTGAGCCGCGGATGGCGTACCGCGGGTGGCGTACCGCGGATGCCGCGCCCACCCTCACTTGCCCACCTCCCGGGCCGAACAGCGTTCGGCCCCTACACCTTCACGCGCCATCCCCCCGCCCCCGCTACGTCCCCAGCGCGCCTCGGCGCGCTTCCGAGCCCAGTACTCTGGGCCGTCCAGCCGCCGGCTTGAGCCGCGGATGGCGTACCGCGGATGGCGTACCGCGGATGGCGGCCGTGGGTGGGAGTCGCGCACACGCCCGCTCTCGGGCCGAACGCTGTTCGGCCCCTACACCCCCACACGCCACCCATCCCCCCGACCGCGCAACCGACCCCCAGCCCCGCAGGGGCTTCCATCTATCGTAGCCAGAGGGCTTTAGCCCCTGGCGCCTCACCGCGCCACCCGCCGCCGCCCCCCACAGGTTGACGCCCACCCCGCTCCGTGCTATCTTCACCCGGCGCTCGGCCCATCGCGGCTACAGCGCCGGTCCCCGTGTCCATTCCCGCCCAGGTGATAATCGTCGTGACGCCACAGGCCGATGAACGCACACTGCCCATCACATGCAACCGCGACTGCGGCGGCGACTGTCCCCTGGTGGCCGTGGTGCGCGACGGGCGCCTGGTGGCGGTGCGCGATAACCCGCTCGCCGGGCCCTACCTGCACGGCTGCCTGCGCGGCTATCACGTGGCGCGGGTCATCTATGCCCCCGACCGCCTGACCAAGCCCCTGCTGCGCAGCGGCCCCCGGGGGTCGGGCGCCTTTCGCGAGATCCCGTGGAACGAGGCCCTCGATCGCGTCGCCGACGGCTTGGCGCGCGTTCGCGACCGCTACGGCCCGGCGGCTATCATGCCCCTGGGCAGCTCCGGGTCGTGCCGGGGGGCACTGCACCACACCGGCGCCCTTACGCGCCGCTTCCTGGCCCTGTTCGGCGGATTTACCGGCACCTATGGCAGCTACAGCTCGGGCGCGGCCTCGTACACCACGCCCTTTGTGCTGGGCAACGCCCCCTCCGGCATCGACGCCGCCACGCTCCTGTACTCCCGCATGATCCTCCTGTGGGGCGCCAACGTAGAGGACTGCCGCCTGGGCTGCGAGCTGGGCGCCCGCGTGCGCCAGGCCCGCCGTCGCGGCGTGCCGGTGGTCGTCATCGATCCCCGCCGCACCCGCACCGTGTCGCGCATGGGCACCGAGTGGGTGCAGGTGCGCCCCGGCACCGACGCGGCCCTCATGCTGGGCGTGCTCTACATCCTCGTCACCGAGGGGCTGATCGACCGTCCCTTCATCGAGCGGGTGAGCGTCGGCTTTGACCGGCTGGAGCGCCACGTCCTCGGGCAGGACGGCACCCCGCCCAAGGCACCCGCCTGGGCCGAGGCGATCTGCGGCACGCCCGCTGAGACGATCGTCGACCTCGCCCGGCGCTACGCCGCCGCCAAGCCCGCGGCGCTCATCCCCGGCCTGTCGATCCAGCGCACCATCGGCGGCGAGGAGGCGATCCGCCTCGCCATCGCGCTACAGACGGCCACGGGCAACGTGGGCGCCCTCGGCGGATCGACCGGGGGACTCACCTGGAGCCGCCTGCCGGGCCCGCGCGTGGGCACCCTCCCCGTGCCGGCCAATCCCGTGGGGCTGGCGGTCCCCGTGTATCGCTGGCCCGACGCCATCCTCGAGGGACGCGCCGGCGGGTACCCCAGCGACATCCACGCCGTGTACAACGTGGGCGGCAACTATGTCGTGCAGGGCGCCGACGTCGTCAAGAGCGCCCGAGCGTTCCAAGGGCTCGATTTCAGCGTCTGCCACGACTACTTTATGACGCCCACGGCGCGCCACTGCGACGTGGTGCTGCCGGTGGCGGCCTCGCCGGAGCGCGAGGATATCGTCCTGAGCGGCGCCAACATGCTGCTCTACAGCCACCGCGCCGTCGAGCCGCCGCCCGGCGTCATGACCGACTATGACGTATTCAAGGCCTTGGCGCAGCGCCTGGGGCTCGAGCCCGCCTTCTCCGAGGGGCGATCGCCCGAGGAGTGGCTCGATGCCTTCCTGGCAGCGTCCGAGGTTGCCGACGTGGACGCGTTCCGCGCCACCGGCATCTACCTGGGGGAGGATCAGCTGCGCGTGGGGCTGGCGGACTTTGTCGGCGACCCGCAGGCGCACCCGCTGTCGACCCCCTCGGGCAAGATCGAGCTGGCGTCGGACGCCCTGCGGCGCGGCGGGTTCACTCCCGTGCCCACCGCCCGTTGCCTGGCGCCGGAGCCGGACTATCCTCTGCGCCTCGTGACGCCCAAGTCGCGCTACCGCATCCACTCGCAGCACAGCAATATCCCGTGGTTCCGCGAGCGCGAGGAGCAGGCGCTGTGGATCCATCCAGACGACGCGGCGGCGCGCGGAATCGCCGACGCGGACTCCATCCTGGTCTCGAGTCCGCAGGGGAGCGTGCGCGTGCCGGCGCGCGTCACGAGTGATATCATGGCGGGCGTGGTGTGCCTGCTGGAGGGGGTCTGGCCCGAGATGGCGTCCGACGGCATCGACGTGGCCGGCTCCGCCAACGTGCTCACCGATACGACGCCCACCATGCCCAGCGCGAGTTCGCGCACGCATTCGGTGCTGGTGCAGGTCGAGGCCGCTCGAACGCCGGCCGAGGGCTGAGGTTGAGGAGCCCACACGGCTCAGGAGGCCCACGCATGATCGACGAAGACGCCTACCGCTTTCTCCGGGCCGACGACTGGCCCGTCTGGCGCGAGATAGAGACGGATCAGCGCCGCCGGATCCCCCCGCCCCCGATGCAAAAGCCGTGCCCGGCGGAGGCGGTGCTGGTGGACCTGGTGGCGCCCGACGCCATCACCGTGGGCGGTATGCCGCTCATCGACGTCATCCGCCGCCGGCGCAGCCGCCGCGCCTTTGCTGACGTGCCCCTCTCCCTGGAGGAGCTGTCATTCCTCCTGTGGGCCACCCAGGGCCTGCACGGCGAAAGGGGGATGGGGGCATCGCTGCGCTCGGTGCCGTCCGGGGGCGCGCGCCACCCATTCGAGACCTACCTGGCGATCCGGCGCGTCGATGGGGTGACGCCGGGCATCTATCGCTACCTCCCCCGCGAGCATCGCCTGTGCCTCGTACGAGATGAGGCAAACCTGGCGGAGGCGGTGGCCGCCGCCTGCGGCGGACAGCGCTTCTGCGGGCAGGCGGCGGTGACGTTCTTCTGGACCGCCATCCCCGCGCGCACCGCCTGGCGCTACGCCATCGTGGCGCCCAAGATCGTGGCGCAGGATTCCGGCCACCTGTGCCAGAACCTCTACCTCGCGGCCGAGGCGATCGGCGCGGGGGCCTGCGCCATCGGCGCCTACGACCAGGGGCTGGCCGACGCCCTCGTGGGCGTTGACGGCCGGGAAGAGTTCGTCATCTATGCCGCGCCGGTGGGCAAGATCGCCTAGCGACGCGCCCAGGCGCGGCATCGACGGCACGTAGCCGCGCCCACCCACTCCATCGAGGTATGCCATGAACGCGCCAACGTCATCGCGCCGCCGGGCTGTGGGCCCGGCCCGTCTCACCATCCTACTCGTGCTCGTCATCGGGGTGTTGGCCGCCTGCGGGCGCCCCGATCCGTCGCCTGAGGAAACTGCTGTCTCGCCGCAAGAGCCAGCCGTCACCTCCGAGGCGCCCGGTGCCCAGAAGACGGCGCAGGATCCGGCGCCCCCCAGCGCCACGCCGCCCCCGACCTCCGCGCCCACGGCCACCCCGCCGCCGACGCCGACCCCCGAGCCCTTGGTCGCGTACCTGTCCCCGGACGTGCCGGCTGACGTCGCCGACGTCGCGCGGCAGGGGCTGGAGGCTTGGGCGGTCGAGCCAGCAGGAGGCGCGCCCCGCGCCATCCAATGGACGGATGCGGCGGAGGGCGCCGCCATAAGCATCGAACTCGCGCCCCTGGCGGCGGCGGACCCGGCCGTCACCATCGCGGAGCGCTACTATGCCGTGGTGGCGCCCTTTGACACGCTGGCGGACGACGTCTCCCACAACGACCTCTTGCAGCGCTGGGTGGGTCTCAGCAGCGTCGGCATCCTGTACGTGACGCCCGAGTCGGAGGGGCCGCTGCGCACCCTCCTGGACGGCGAGGTTCACGGCGCCGAGGTCGTGCCCGCCGACGAGATGCTGGACCGCCTCCTGGAGCGGCGCGACGCCATCGGCGTTCTCCCCTTTGAGCGGCTCGACCCGCGTTTCAAGGTGTTGGCGGTGGACGGCGCCAACGCGCTCAGCAACACCCTCGATGCAGCCGCCTATCCGCTCGGCGTAGCGATAGTGGTATCGGGAACCGAGGCCGCCGGCGCCATGCAGGCCCTGAGCACGGCCGTCCCACCCACCAATCGTGACGCCTCCCGCCTCACCACCCTCATCATGACCGGCGTCACCGCCATGTCGCGCCTCACCGCGGCGCGCATGGAGGCGAGGGGCTACACCTATCCGGCCGAGATCATCGCCGATACCCTGAGCGCCGCCGACATCACCCACGTGAGCAACGAGGTGCCCTTCATCGACGGCTGCCCCGTGAACACCGCGGAGAACAACCTGACGCTGTGCAGTGACTATACCTACTGGGCGGCGTTGGACGCCATCGGCACCGACATCGTGGGCCTCAGCGGCAACCACGTCAACGATTTCGGCCGCGATGGGGCGCGCGAATCGATCCAGTTCTACCGCGACCGCGACATCCCCATCTATGGCAACGGCCTGAACGTCGGCGAGGCGTGCGCCCCGCTGATGTGGGAGCACAACGGCAACACCTTTGCCTTCCTGGCGGTCCTGGCATTCGAGCCGTCCTACGCCTGGGCCACCGACACCGAGCCCGGCGCCTGCTACTACTATGATCACAAGGACGCCATCCTCAAGTCGGTCGCCGACCTCAGCCGCGAGGTGGACGTTGTGGCGGTGGAGCTGCAGTACCTGGAGACCTACCAGCCATACCCCACCGACCAGCAGGTCGTCGAGTTTCGCGAGCTGCGCGACGCGGGGGCCGACATGGTCACGGGCGTACAGAGCCACGTCCCCCAGGCGATGGAGCCCTACGGCCACGGGGATGTCGGCGGGCCCGGCATCATCGTCTACGGGCTGGGCAATCTCTTTTTCGACCAGATGTGGAGTTGGCAGACCCGTACCGAGCTGTACGCCCGGCACACCATCTATGACGGGCGCGTGCTGAGCACCGAGATCCTCACGGGGGTGCTAGAGGACTATGCCCAGCCGCGCTGGGCCACGGACGAGGAACGCATCGACATCCTGCAGCGCATCTTTGACGCCGCCCCGCCGAGGCCCGAGCCCGAGGGCGACGCCACCGGCGAGGGCGCGTCGGCGGCCGTCATCGCCTGGCAGGAGCATGAGGAGCCGGCGCTGCAGGTGCGCCTCTCCTTCCCCGCCTCGTGGGAGCCGGCGGAGGGGTACCAGCGGCGCTACGGCGGACAGGACGGCTGGGTGGCGCTTGGCGCCCTGAACGGCGAGGGGTGGTCCATCGGCGAGGCGTGCACCCACGAGGCGCAGCACCAACTCCAGCCCTACGGCTCGGCGCCGACCATCGAGATGCTCGAGGTGGCCGGACAGCAGGCCTGCCGCATCCGCCCATCGGACGATCAGCCCGAGGCGATGGAGGATGAGGCCGCCTTGATCGTGGCCTACCCCGAGCCCGTGGAACTCGACGGCCACACCTACTACTTTTTACTCCTCTGGGCCGACATCGACCACATCACCCGCATCGCCGAAAGCGTCACGCTCATGCCCTGAGCCCGCAGTTTCGAGTTACGGGTTGTGAGTTGTGGGTTGGCAGTGACCGTTGCAGGTTGCAGGTTCCAGGTTACAGGCTCAAGCGAATGGACCCCCAAGAGGCTGTAACCTGGAACCTGTGACTTGTCACTTATCATCGCTCGTCAGCGCAACGGCCAACGGACAACCCACAACCCCCAACGCACAACCCACAACTCACAACCGCCCCTCCATGCCGCTCTGACTGTTTTTGCGTGATACGTGCGGCGTTTGTGGCCTTGGGCCGATCGTGCTACTATGGGTGCCACTTCACACCATCGTCGCAGTCCGCACATACATCCCCCATCTCGGCATCGGGAGCATCGCCATGGTCGACTTGGAGCAGCTCAGACGCTGCGAGTTTGAGTACTTTCGCTCGTTCACGGATGTCGTTTCCACCTCGTACGGCTTGCTGTTCTTTAGCGTCGATAACCCTCTCTCCTATGACAGCAACCACGCCGTGATCCTGCGCCAACAGCAGGGTCTGGCGCGCGCCGTCGATGACGTCGTGCGCTTCTATCGCGAGAAGCGCCTGGTGCCGCGCATCTATCCCTCGTACCAGTCGGGGGAGTTGGATCGCCTGCGCACCGTCCTAGACGACAAGGGGTTCGTCATCGAAGAGAGCCCGCTGCGCCTGTACCTCTGGCGCGACGAGCCCCAGATCGAGCCGAACCGCGCCCTGCAGGTGCGGCGCGCCCGCGAACTGGACAGCGGGATCATCGAGCTGCTGAACTCGGACGGTGACGCGCCCTGGACGGTGGGGGTACTGCGGAGGCACCTGCTGTCGCCCAGCTTTTACTTGTTCGTGGGGTATATCAACAACACGCCCGTTACCATGGCGTCCATTACACCCCTCAGCCAGGGCACAACGCTGAGCGACGTGATGACCCACCAGGCGCACCGCAGGAGGGGCTATGCGCGCACGCTGCTGCACCAGGTGGTCGCCCACCACCGGCGCACGTCGCGCAACATGCTCTACCTCTTTGCGTCGGACCCAGCGGCTATCCACGTCTACGAGCAGCTGGGCTTCGTCGAGCAGGAGGACAGCCCCGAGATGTGGTCGGCGTACCTGCCCAAGAGCAGTCTGTGAATGGCGGTCGGCTATCGGCCGTCGGCGCTCGGCGAACGCCGGCGACCGCCCGACAACCGCAGATGGGGCGCGGTGCGACGCGAACACCTCCTCCGGTAGCCCATCACAGGGCCGCCTGCCCGGAGGCCGCCGCCGGGCCGAACGGCGTTCGGCCCCTACACGCGCCCATCGCCCGCGCCCCTCTCTTAGCCCCGCAGGGGCTTCCATCTACCGTAGCCGGAGGGCTTTGGCCCCCGGCGCGCCTTGGCCCCCGGCACTCCCTGGCGCCGCTTGGACGCCCCAACACGACTCTACCCAGCCAACCGCTGCGCCCGCTCCCGGGCAAAGAACTCGCCGTTCAGCGTCGGCACGACGCTATCGGCCTTGACGGCGGCGATCGTCTCGGCCAGCTCCTCCACGGCGATGTCGCGCAGCGCCAGCCCCTTCTCACGCGTGGCGGGTCGGGCGTCCCCGGCATAGTGCTCGGGATAGTTGCTGTACCAGCCGATGCCGGTGAACGCGCCGCGTAGGTCTTTGGCCCGCTCGAGGGGGCGCGCCGGCTCGTCGGGGACGCGCTCCATCCTGACCAGGTCCGGCCGGTTCGCCAGCGTCATGCTCGTCTCGCACTCGCAGGCGTGGCCATGGTGCTCCGTGTCGAGGAGCGCGCGGCGTTTCGCTTCCCGCTCGGGCGACGAACCCCAGGCCGGCAAGTACAGCGCGTAGGGCTTCTCCTCCCACAGGGTGCACTGCGCCAGGAAGGGGAAGAGGTGATTGTTTCCCCCATGGCCGTTGTAGAGGACGATCTTTTGAAAGCCGTTGCGGGCGATCTCGTCGAACACGCCGAGAAAGAGTTCCAGCAGGAGCTGCGGGCGTAGGGTGACGGCGCCTGGGAAACAGCGCGCCTCATAGATCTGCCCAAAGTAAAAGGGCGGGAACACCACCGCCGGCTCGCGCTCCGCCGCCAGGCAGGCGATGGCGTGGGCGTTCAGGTAATCGGTCCCCAGCGGCAGGTGCTCCGAATGCCGCTCGAGCACGCCTGCGGCCAGGATACACACGCCCGTCTCTTGCGCCGCCCGTCCCAGGTCCGTCGAGGTCAACTCTTCCCACTGCATGGCCGTCCCCTCCTGCTGCATTGTGATGGCTTGCCGCCCGATCACGGCGCAACTCATGCCTCGCCGGTCGACAGGATCGCGCCTCCGGCAAAGACGAGCGCATACACCTCCCGCCCATCCCGCGTAATGCGCTCACACCCCTCGAACGCCATGAGGTCGCCGCTCACCGCGCACGCATAGCGCCACGCGCCCACCTCCCACCCCTCGGGCCCCCGGTAGGGGCGTTCGGCGCCCACGCGCTGCAGCGCCAGCCTCAGGAAGGCATACACCTCCCCCGGCGATACGCCGGCTCCGGTCGGCACGCCGCCCGCGTACACCATCGACCAGATGGGCACGTCGCCCACGGACACCGTCTCCTGGCCGGCGAATCGCGCGCTCCCATAGTACAGGTCGCGGTACAGCCAACTCCCGCTCCGGTACTCGAGCTGGTGCGCGCCGGCCAAGGGGGAGGACACCCGTCCCGCGTCACCGCCGGCGGCGTAGGTGCCGCGCTTGGCCTCGACGAGGAACGCGCTCAACGCGTTCTCCGACCATGCCTCGTCCATGGCGCCTCGCTCCCGAGGGGCGGTCTATACCACCGCGGCCGCGATAATCGTTGAGCAGCGCCCTAGCAGGCGCCCACTCTGCTCGAGGGGTTCGGTGGTAAAGAGGCAGCATACCAGCTCCCGCGCCGGATCGACCCACATGGTGGTGCCCGTGGCGCCCCCGTGGCCGTAGGAGCCCGGCGACAGCAGATCGCCGAAATAGCCCGCCTCGCGCGGCGGCACGAGCTTCCACCCCAGCCCCCATGCCTGGCGCCGACGCAGCGCCTCGGGGATCTCGGACATGCCCCAGGTCTGATCGCGCGTCATGGCGGCCACCGTGGCCGGGCTGAGGAGGCGCACGCCGTCCACCTCGCCCCCCTGGAGCATGCACTGCCCAAAGCGCACCATGTCGGCGACGGTGGTGAACATCCCACCCCAGGGCGCCCCCAGGGCGTGCCAGTAGGGCGAGTTCCAGCCCCAGTCGGTGCCCTCCATCGCTGCGGGCAGCCGCACCCGCGCCACCCGCCCGGCATCGGGATGGTCGCTCCCCTCGGGAATGCCCAGGCATGTGTCTCGCATGCCCAGGGGGTCGAACACCTCGCGGCGCAGGAACGCGGGCAGCGGCAGGCCGCTCACACGGTGCACGAGTTCTCCCAGCATGGCGATGCCGCAGCTCTGGTACTGGATGGACGTGCCGGGCTCGAAATCGAGGGGGAGGTCGCAGATGCGCGCGATGAACGTGCTCAGCGGGGCATGCTGCCGCCGAAGGTCCTCGTTCTCGGGCAACATGTCGGGCAAGCCCGAGGTGTGGGTGAGGAGGTGCCGCAGGCGCACGCCGCCCTTGCCCCGGCGCCCGAACTCGGGCACGTGCTCCGCCAGCGGGTCATCGAGGCCCACCAGCCCCTGCTCTACGAGGCGCATCACCGCCGTGGCCGTCACCGGCTTGGTGATGGAAGCAACGAGAAAGAGCGTGTCGGCGTCCACCGGCGTGGCGTCGGGCTGGCACCCCTGCCGCCCAAAGAAACGCGGCGGCAGCGCCACCCCGCGCCGGGCGATCCCCAGCGCAGCGGCCATGGGCCTGCCCGACGCCGTGGCTTCGTCGAGGAGCCCCCAAGCGCGCTCCAGTACCCGCGTGTCCAGGCCGATCTCGCCGGGGCTGTCGGTCATCCGCATTGCCGGCCTCCAATGAGGTTGGGTCAGGGCACTCGCCGCCGGAAATAGTCCTCCACCGCCTCGAGAGGCTGGTCGATCCAGTCGTTGGTCCATCCCAAGCGGCGCAGGCCCGACGCCACAGGTTCTCTTGTGGCGCGCAGCGCGCGGATGGGCTGCAACTCCTCATACGGGGTGCCGCTCGGGGGCTCGATGAGTTCAGCCATCGCGCCGACGGCCGTCCGCACCATGGGATAGATAGAGTTGCCCAGATCGGTACGCCGCGCCGCCTCCACGACCCACTTGGGATACGGGTAAGGCTTGCCCTCCGCGAGGCAGCATAGCTTGCAGAGTGACTCGATGACGTGCCCGATGACGAGCACCGACGCCTCGGTCATCCCGCGCGCCGCCACGTTCAGGGCGTCGAGGGAATGCACATAGCGGCCATAGAACCACCGCACCTTGCGCTCGAGGACGTTGCGCGGGTACTCGGCAAAGCGCCGCTTGATCTCGGCGACGCGCTCGTACGGGCCATAGAGGATGTGCGAGTTGAGGAAAATCCAGATCTGCTCGTCGTCCCAGGCGTTCAGGCGCGTGAGTACGTCGCTGACGTCGCGGAAATTCGCGTACGCGCCGGTGTCGCCCAGGGGGAGCATCAACCAGCCGGCGGAGTCGAGCTGCTGGCGCTCCTCATCGGGCAGGTCATCCCGGTCGCCCAGGAGCCAGAGGTTGAGGTCTGACCAGTTGTCCTCAAACCCGGCGGCCCGGCTCCCTACCAGGAGCAGAGTCGTCCCTTTGCCCATGCGCCGGCTGGCCCGGATGGCTTCCTCGATGGCCTTCTGGTCCGCCAGGTCGTACGACAACCCCTCATCCATGCCACGCACTCCTCGCGGTTCTATGCTATGCAGGCGTGATCGTGTACCCCAGGGCGGCCTGCCGCCCGCCCCGCGTCACCCGCTCCAGCGCCTCAGGTCCTCGACGCTGAAGGGGTGGCCGTGCGCGCTGTGGACGCTCCGGGGCGAGCGCGCCAGCAGCTCGCGTACGCTCTTTCGCACCGAATCGACGTCGTCCGCCACGTAGGGGAGCCGAGGACGGCCCCGCCGGAAGGCGTGTCCGATGACCAGGTCGCCGATGAGGGCATCGCCCTCGGAGGTCAGCACGGTGACCGATCCGGGGGTGTGCCCGGGCGTGGGCAGAACGTGCGCCTCGACGCCCATGCAGCACAGATCGATCTCGTCATCAAGCAGCAGGTCCGCCTCGAATGCGGGCGCCGGACGCCGCGCACCGACGCGCCCCGCCAGGGCGACGACGCGGCCAAAAGCGCCCGTGGGGCGCAGCGGGGGGTCGACGCCCTCCTGCGCGGGAGCGGCGTCGCGTCGGTGCATGGCAATGGGCACGCGCCAGCGATCACGCAACGTCAGGGCGCTGCCCATATGATCGGTGTGACCGTGGGTCAACACGATCAGCGCGAGGTCGCGCTCCGGCTCCACGCCCGCTCGCGCGGCGGCCTGCGCGATGCGGCCGTCGCTCCCTGGCATGCCGGTGTCCACCAGGATCCATCGCCCGCAGTACACCAGATACGCTCGGACGACGCCAAGCTCGATCGCCACCACCGCCTGCACACGCTCCGTTGCCATCGCAGCGCCCCTCCTTCCCATGGGCGGCCAGTGTGTCGATTCTAGGGCCTGGCCAGGCCATCGTCAAGTGGCGCGCGTTCGGCCGTAGAAAAAGATGCGCGGGGGCGGCCCAGAGGGCTGCCCCCGCGTTGGTGTCCAGAAGGACGCGAGATTAGCGCCCCCTACTGCGTCACGACGATTTCAACGCTCTTGGCGTTATCGCCCTCGTCCGCCTCATAGATGCCGGCGGGCGAGTCCACCTCGACGAACACCTCGAACGTCCCACTGCTGGGCGGCGTCCACGGCACCGAGGCGATGGCCATCCCCGCGCCGCCGTCGATGGGCGGGGTGTACTGCGTCGCCCCGATCTGCGCGCCGCCGTTGCTCGGATCACCGTCAAAGAAGCGCACCGCTACCCGCCTCGGTGTCGGCACCTCGCCGTTGTTGATGAGCTTGGCCTGTAGCCGGGTCTCGACGCCCGCGCGGGGCGCGTCCACCGCGATCAACTCCACCGGCTTGAGGTTCACCGTTCTGGGCTGCGCCGCCGCAAACGCGGCATAACGTTGGCCATAGACCGTCATCGGGCCGGGTGTAAAGGTCTCTGGATCGTGCTCGAACAACGGGCCGCCGCCGCTCCCCGTCTGCGCGAACCACGCCCAGCGCTGCACCAGCCGATTGCCGTCGTGCGGGTAGCCGATCTCCGCATCGGTGGCCGTCAGCAGGTAGCCGATCAGCTCATCCATGAACGCCAGGGTACCCACGTCCGCCGCCGCCTGGTCGGGGTACAGAATCCGCCAGTCGAGGATGATACCCGTCTCGGTGATGATCAGCGGGGTGCCCTGATAGCCGTTTCGCTCCATGAACTCGCGGAACCGAACGATCATGTCCTTGATGATGCCGACGTTATCGTGATCGTCGATAGCGAATATCTGCTTCTCGTTCGCCACATCGGGAACCCCCACCGGGAGGAAGGCGCTCGGGCCGCCAGCCTCTTCCTTTGGGATCTCGGGCAGGATGTAGGCGTGGGTGTTCCAGACGTCCACCGGCATGGCGGTCCCATGCTCTGATCGGTAGGCCGCCAGGATCGCCTCGAGGTACTTGATGCGCAGAGGAGTCGGCTGGGCGATGCCACCGGCCGACACTACCGCCGTCGGGTCGATCCCCTTGATCTGGTGGTACAGGGTATGGTACTGCTCGGCGTACCGCGCGGGTGTTACCGCGTCCCGATCCGGCGAGTCAGGCTCGTTGCCGATGAGCCACAGCGCTCCCGAGTTGGCCCGCACCACGGCATCCAGCGTCGAGCCGGACGGGCTGGGAGCGCCGGTCTGACTGAGGTGGATCAGGTTAACAAAGCTGATCCCGCCGGGGCGTCGCGGAGTACGCGGTGCCGTCCAGTCGAGGTACCAGCCCACGTTCAGCCGGTACGTGGGGTAGGCTCGCACGCAGATGCTTTCCGCGCCGATTGCGCCAATCCCGAAGCGACTGACACGATCGAGGTTGGGTACAAAACCGCGCTGCAACGTGGGCAGTCGCAGCGTCCAGCCGTTGACCGCGTCGAGCGTCGTGGTGGATGGGTCAGGTGCTGCGGGCTGCGCGACCGGGTTCTCGGCCACCACGGCCGCGCTCGGCAGGAGGAAAAGAAGGGTGAGCAGAATGGCAGCAACGTGCGTACTGCGTCGGGCTAACCTCATCGTGTTGGCTCCCTGTGTGTGATGTTGGCTGGAACAGCCTGATGGAGTGGGGTGAGAGCCCCCCAGAGCCCTTCCCGTCGTCAGCACTGCTACTATAGCATGACGCGCTCAAGGTTACAAGTATTTGCAACGGGTTGCCGGGGGTTATGGCTCTATTGGCCATGCAACGCCGCGCCCCTGCACCAAGAGTGACAGAGCGCATGATGTGGGAGGAGAGAGGGTGCCCGCAATAGATCACTATCGCCATGGCGCGAGGCCGGTCGAGGTAGATGCGGCCTGGGAATTCCGACAACCGAGCCTACCCCGTGCGCCCGGGACCGGTCTCGTCACGGCGAACCGGAAGGGGCCGCCCGCCGGCGCTCGCCCCCGACGCGCCCGCGCTAGCTACTCGCCGAAGCGATGACGATGGGCAGCATGGCGGGATGCGTCACCGTCACGCTCACACTCGCCGCCAGGGTGTTGTCGTCCTCGTCCGTCTCATGAATGCTGTCCAGAGGATCGACCCGCACGTACAGCGCATATTCCTTGGCCTCGGAGGGCGTCCACGGCACGGAGACGATGATCATCCCGGCGCCGCCGTCCAGTGGGGCAGCGTGTCGAGCCTCGCCGATCTGCGCGCCGCCACCATCGGGGTCGCCGTCGTAGACTCGCACCACCACCGGCACCGTTGTCGGCATCTCGCCGTTGTTGACGATGGTAGCCAGCAAGGTGGTTTCCACACCGGGCTGGGCTGCAGGCGCGGCAGCGACCAGGCGCACCGGCATCAGGTTGATCGTCTCGGGCTGGGTCGCCGCCAGTTCGGCGTATCGTTGGCCGAACACGCTCATCTCGCCCGTGTCCGGCTCATAGAGCCAGCCGCCCCAGCTTCCAACCAGGGCAAACCATGCCCAGCGTTGCACCAGCCGGTTGCCATCGTAGGGACAGCCGATCGCAGGGTCGGTGCTCGTCAGCAGGTAGTCGACGGAGGCGTCCATGAATGCCAGCACACGCGCATAACCCGCCTCACGCTTGGCCTCCTCGTCATCCAAGTCGGGCGCAAAATAGTCCCAGGGCAGGATGACGCCAAACTCGGTGAGGATCAGCGGGCACTCACGGTAGCCGTTAGTTGCCATCCACTGGCGAAATTGCACCACCATGTCGCGGAAGATGGCGATATCGATGTGATCCTCGATCTCGTACGGAATGGCCAGTGCGTCGCCGTCCTCGTCAGCAACGCCCGGTGGGTAGAACGCACCCCAGCCTGTCTTTTCCTCGCGTAGGACGTAGATATGGATGTTCCACACATCCACCGGCATCTGGGTCCCATAGAGCCGCGCGTACTCTTGCAGGATGAGGTCAAGGTACTTGAGCCGAAGGGGCGTCGGCTGCACGATGCCGCCCGCCGACACGATGGCCGTGGGATCCGCCGCCTTGATCTGGCGGTACAGATCATGGTAGGCTCTGGCGTACTGCTCTGGATTCACGTTATTCTGAAGCGGCGAGTCGGGCTCGTTGCCGACCAGCCATAGCGTGCCGGGGTTTGCCTCGACAGTGGCGGCCAGTGACGCGTCAGAGAGAGCACTCGTTCCGTCATCCCGTAGATTAATCAGCTGCGCGAAGGTAACGCCGCCAGGCCGGGACGGCGCCGCCCTTGCCGTCCAGTCCAAGTACCACCCCGCGTTCAGGCGGCCTAATGCTGAGAGCGATACCGCTGTGGCGTCAATAGCGGGCACTCCGACGCCGAACCGGCTCATGCGGTGAGCGGGGTTTAGATAGTTGCGCCCCACGATGGGCAGGCTGATGGAGGTGACGCCCTCTGCCAACAGGCGCCTGCCCGACGGTTCGTCGGCGCTGTGCAGCCAGGGGATGGCGCCGACCGGCAGGGCTCCAGCCAACACGGCACAGAGCAAGGCGCCGGCCGCCAGCCGGAGGCGAGTCACCTTCATGCGCGTCTCTCCATGTTCGGTATTGGGACGACGATGAGCACCCATGGATGACAAAGAGTCACCGGGGCTCCAAGGCTCCGGCAGCGCCATGATAGCACAGGTCGCATCGATTGCCAAGTGAGGTATAGCGCTTCTTGCGGTATACGTGTGGCTCTTTGCTGTATATGAGCAGCAACTCGTCCCCGCCTGACGCCACCGCACAAGGAGGTTCTCGCGCATGGCACCATGGCAACGCCACGATGCGGCGATCGCCGCAATAGCCGCCGACCTGGCCGCCCTCGGCGTGCGCCCGGGCGAGGCCCTCCTCGTGCACGCTTCCCTGGCATCGATGGGCTGGGTCGAGGGCGGTCCCGAGACCGTGGTGGCCGGGCTGTTACGGGCTCTGGGGCCCGACGGCACCCTCGCCATGCCGGCCCTGAGTTATGACTATGTGGGCGCTCGCAACCCCGCCTTTGACGTGCGCTTCACCCCCTCGTGCGTGGGCGCCATCCCCGAGCATTTCCGTCTGCGCGACGGCACGCGCCGCAGCATCCACCCCACCCACTCCGTCTGCGCCGCCGGACCTGCAGCACAGGCACTGCTGGGGGAGCATGCCCTGGACCGCACGCCCTGCGGCCCCCACTCGCCCTTTCGCCGTCTGCGCGACCTCGGCGGTCGGATCCTGTTCCTGGGCTGCGGCCTGCGCTCCAACACCTCGATGCATGGCGTCGAGGAGGTGGTCGAGGCGCCCTACCTCTTTGGCGAGACGGTCACCTATCGCCTGACGCTGGACGATGGTTCCACGCGCCGCATCCCCTACCGACAGCACGGCTTCGCGGGCTGGAGGCAGCGCTACGACCGCGTCGTGGGGCTGCTGGTCGAGGGGAGCGCCATGAGGATCGGGCCGGTGCTGCGGGCGACCGCCCACTTGGTGGACGCACGTGCCCTGTGGGAGCGCGCCGAGGCGGCCATGCGGCGCGACCCCTTCTGCTTTGTGGAGCGTGAGACGGCCTCGAGCCGCCGTCTCACGTCACGTCCACCACGCGCCCGCCGGTGAGGGCGACCAACTCCTCCGGCGTGAGCCGGAACACGGCGTGGGGCGTGCCCGCCGCCGCCCAGATCGCGTCGAGCGCCATCAGGTCGCGGTCTATGTACGTCTCGAGCGCCTCGGCGTGGGCCATGGGCGGCACCCCGCCGATGGCATAGCCTGTCCGCGCGCGCACGTACGCGGCGTCGGGACGCTCGATCCCCTCGCCGACATAGTCGGCAAGCCGTGCCTCGTTGACGCGGTTCTTGCCGCTGGCCACAACCAGGATGGGACGTTGGCCCTCGCTCGTGCGGAACACCAGCGACTTGGCGATCTGCTCCACCCTGCAGCCGATCGCCTCGGCCGCCTCCTTGGCCGTGCGCGTCGTCTGGTCGAACGCGACGACGCGGTTACCGTACCCCAGACGGCGCAGCGCCTCTTGCACCGCGCGGGCGCTGGAACCCAGTTCTACGTCGGCACCCATCACATCTTCCCCTAGGCGTGGATTCGAGCCGCTCACAGCTTGCGGACCGAGGTGTCTCCCCGACGCTTCTCGAGGCGGTCACCCACCTGCCAACCCGGCATGGCGTGTACCCTCTTTACCTTGCCGTTGTCGTGCCGAATGTATGCGTACGTCACGTCGCGATAGTGCCAGCCATCCTCGTCGCTCACCCGCTCGCGTTCCGTGCGCAGATCCGTCACCTGTCCCGACCACTGGCTGTTCAGGTTCGTCATCACCAGGATGAGGCTGATCAGCGCGGCAACCCCCACCCCGGTGAGCGCCTCGGGCTCGTCGGCCAGGACCACCACGGCGACGGCCACGACGATCCAGATGGCCGCCCACACACCGATCCACATCGCGATCTTGCTTCCGCCGCCGCGCTGCTGTGGGCCAGTATGCGCTGCCGGCCCGCCCACTGCGCCGGGGGGCATGGCCGTCGCCTGGCGCCCCTGCGGGGTGGCAGGCATCCACTGGTTTCCATAGTAGACGTACCACTGGCCGGTGCGCTCCTGCAGCATCCACACCTGGCCGTCCTGGTCGGTCACCCGCAGGGCGCTGAGTCGGCCGCGGTACTCGTCCTCGGTGATGTGGCCGGCTGAGCGCATCTCCTCTAGGCGCCGGAACTCACGTTCCGCGGCAGCGAAATCCATGGTGCTCCTTGTCGATCGTTGTTGGCGGCTCGTTAGCGGCAAGCTGGTTCGCGACCAACGCCGCGGCGGATAGTCTAGTCTGCACCATCGCTGGCGCCATCGTTGGCGCAGTGTGCCTCCAGCACCTCCTCAAAACCGGGCGACGCGATGGCGGGGCGCGCGCGGAGCAGTCGGTAGAGCGCCGCCACGGCCAGCGCCGCAACGACGACGTGGGGCACTGCGAACGCCCAGTGTCCGACGAACCCGCCTGGCGGCGAGCCGTCGGTGATCGCGTTCCCATGAAAGAGTACCCACAGCAGGGCGGGCAGACTCTGCAGCAGGGCGACCGCCCCGGCCATTGCTACCGTCATCGCCACGGCGACGGCGGTAGCGCGCCCCGGCAACACCCGCGTCAGGCGCTCCGACGCCAGGAGCGCGCCGCCCAGGCCGATGGACACCCACCCCCAATGCGTGACCTCGACCTCGACATTGCCAAAGAGCCGCAGCACATAGGGCAGGCCGATGAGCGCTGAACCGAGCGCCGTCCACGCGAACAGGGCGGGCGACATCGCGGAGGTGCGCGAGCGGGACACAGATATCGTCATGGGCACCCTCCTCTCAGGCGCGCCCGGGATTATAAGGTGCGGCTTCCGGAGCGTCAACCGTGCACCTCCGCACTTTGACGCCTCGCCGGGGCTGGGCTAGACTCCATCGGTGAGCGCCGTAGGGGTGCGGACTCGAGATGACGTGGAGGGAATGTGAGGCAACAGAGGCACCAGGCATCAATGGCAGTAGCTGACGCGGCCCATGACGGTCTCGACGCCCGCTCGGAGCGCCGAGGGGCGCTGTCCTGGTGAAGCTCCCCGTGGTCGCCGCCTCGGCCGCCATCCGTCGCAGCCTGGCACAGGGGCACCCCTGGGTCTACCGCGATCAGATCGTGCCCCTGAAGGGGCGCACTGCCCCGCCCCGCTTCCCGTCAGGCACGTGGGTCCGCGTGCTAAGCGGCTCCTTCGAGGGGGTGGGACTGTGGGACGCCGACGGCGCCATCGCCGTGCGCCTCTTCTCGTCGGGCGACGTGCCCGACGCGGCGTGGCTCGCCGAGCGCGTGCGCGCGGCATACGCGCTGCGCGCGCCGATTCGTGCCTGGCCGCCCCCCGGTCGCGAGACGACGGCCTACCGCTGGGTATTCGGTGAGAGCGACGGGCTGCCAGGGGTGGTGGTCGATCTCTACGACCGTTGGGCGGCGGTGGAACTCTACTCGCAGGGGCTCGACGCCCTGCTGGAGCCGCTCCTGGCTGCCCTGAGGGCGGTCGCGCCACTGGAGGGGATCGTACTGCGACGCGGCGGCTCGCGAGAGGGCGACGAGGCGGCGCCCAGGGCGGAGACGGTCTGGGGACGCCGCCCCCCGGGCGACCTGGTGATCCGCGAGAACGGCCTGTCTTTTTACGTCAACTTGATGCACGGGCAAAAGACGGGCTTCTTTCTCGACCATCGCGACAACCGCGCCGCCATCGAGCCCTGGTGCGGCGGTCGCGCGTCGTCCGACGAGGGCGCCGAGGTGCTCAACGCCTTCTCCTACACCGGCGCATTCACCGTCTATGCCTTGCGCGGCGGCGCCGCCCACGTGACCAGCGTGGACGTCGCTCCGGCGTCGCAGCCCGAGACGCGCCGTAACGTGGAACTGAACGGCATGGACCCCGAGCGCTGCGAGAATATCGTGGCGGACTGCTTTGACTGGCTGCAGCGCGCGGCGCAGCAGGGGCGCCAATTCGACGTCGTGATCCTCGATCCGCCCTCCCTGGCGCGCGAAAAGGCGAGCCGCCACGCTGCCGCCCGCGCCTACACCCGGCTGAACGCCCTGGCGCTGCGATGCCTTCGGCCCGGCGGCGTGCTGGCGAGCGCCAGCTGCACCAGCCAGGTGTCGCCCGACCTGTTCCGCGAGGCGCTGGCCACCGCCGCCGCCCAGGCGGGACGGCGTCTGCTCATCCTCCACGAGGCCGGCCACGCGCTGGATCACCCGATCCCAGCCCACTTTCCCGAGGCGAGATACCTCAAGTTCGCGCTGGGGGTCGCGCCATAGCGATGTCGCGCAGAAATACGCTCATCCTGACAGGCATCGTCACACTGGGCGCATTCTTCCTCCTGTACCGCCTGGGCGACCTCAGCCTCTCCGTCGACGAATTCGTGAACGTCCAGATCGAGCGCGGAACCTGGCCAGAGATCCTTGCGGACCTGCGCCGCGGCGAGGACCTCCACCCGCCCCTGTCGCATGCCGTCATGAGCGCCTGGTTCCGCCTCGTGGGCGAGTCAGAGTGGTCGGCGCGCTTGCCGTGGTCGTTGGTGAGCATCCTGTCCATCGTCCTGGTGTACCGGCTGGGCGCCACGCTCCTCGATGAGCGTGCGGGCCTAGTGGCCGCCGCCCTCACCGCGACCGCCCCCACCTTTGTGCTCTACTCTCGGTTCGACAAGTACTATGCCCTGACGATGGCGCTCTTCCTGGCGGCTGCGCTGGCGGGAACTCGCCTCTGGCGACGTCCCGCGTTTGGACCAGGGGCCTGGTACGCCGCGGCGTTGGCCGCGCTCCTGTACACCGACTATCTCGCCCCGGCATCGCTGGTGCTGGGGCAAGGCCTGTTGCTCGTGTTCCTGAGCCGCGACCGGCGCCGCCAGTGCCGCCGCATCCTGGGCTTTCTCGCGGCGTAGGGCGTCGCGGGGTTGCTCTACGTCCCCTGGCTTGGCG
>ENA-UOUL01002748-UOUL01002748.1-bioreactor-metagenome-genome-assembly--contig:-NODE-2748-length-19790-cov-4.514229_pt1 | contig 19790 bp, 21 predicted proteins | sample MGYA00249838_ERZ747220 | MGnify/ENA primary metagenome ERZ747220 (study PRJEB28778, sample SAMN05720191) | bioreactor metagenome | isolation source: Anaerobic biogas reactor | place: USA:Washington...
GCTCAAGCACGTCGTGCACAGCTTCGAACGCGCTTGCTGTGCGGTCGTTTTCTTGCGCAGGCCCGATGGCGGGTACGAATTGCTCCGCGCCTATCGTCGACCCCAGGCGCCCATGCCGGCCGTTCCTCCGCCGGTGACCGAGCTGAGCGTACGCGCAGCTGATGCGTCAACCTCCGCAGGTGCAAGCCTGGACGGACAAGTTGTCGTTCTCAGACCGGACAGCTTCGACGGAGGTAAGGCCTACCGGTCGCTCGGTGTGCCGTTATTCGCCAAGGGGCAGACTTTCGGCGCACTAACGTTATCGTCGGTGCGTGAAGAGGAGCCACTGGGGGAAGACGAGCTGCGCCTGCTGACGGCATTCGCCCAGCAATTTGCGGCCGCCATCGATAACGTGCGTCTGCACCAGGTGGTGCAAGAACGTGAAACTCAACTCGAGGAACTGGTGCGCAAACTGGTGCATGCCCAGGAAGATGAACGGCAGCGCATCGCGCGTGAGTTGCACGACGAGACCGGACAGAAGCTAACTGCATTGGGAATGGGGTTAGCCGCCTTGGAAGTCACCCTCAGCACGGGAGATTCCCTCCGAACGAGCCACTTGCTTCGCAGCCTGCGCGAGATGAACGATCAGGCAATCACCGAACTCCGCAATATCATGGCCAACCTGCGTCCTGCGCAACTCGATGACCTGGGGCTGGCCGCCGCCCTGCGCTGGTACGTCAGCCAGCACCAGGCACGCTACCCGGATACGCACATACATCTGAAGATCGAAAAGCAGCCCGGACGCCTGCCGCCCGAACACGAAATCATCCTGTTCCGCGTCGTTCAAGAGGCGCTGACGAACGTTCAGCGACACTCGCAGGCCAGCCATGTCACTTTGAACCTGACACGAACCCCAACTTCGGTCCAGGTGGAGATTATCGACAATGGTGCGGGCTTCGATCCGAAGCAGCCGCCTCGCCACGAACCCGGATCCGGACTGGGGCTACCAGGCATGCGGGAGCGCGTCGCGCTCGTGAACGGCCAGCTGGAGATCGACTCTGCGCCCGGTAAAGGCACGCGCATCTTGGTCGATCTGCCGCTGCCTGATATCCAGACCCGGTCCGAAGCTGAACCCGTCGTTGAGGTAAGCACATGACACACACGCGGATCTTGCTGGTTGACGACCACGCGGTCGTGCGCGGGGGCCTAAGGATGCTGCTCGCCGCAGACCCGGACCTGGACATCGTGGGAGAGGCAGAGAATGGGATGCAGGGCATCCAGATGGCCGGCGAGTTGCAGCCGGACGTGATTCTGATGGACATCTCGATGCCTGACATGAACGGCATTGAGGCGACTCGCCGGATCAAGGCGCAGCACCCCGACATTGCAGTGCTCGCGCTCACGATGCACGAGGATGATCAGTACTTTTTTGAGATGCTGGCTGCGGGAGCGTCGGGCTATGTGCCCAAGCGCGCCGCGCCCAACGACCTGATCAGCGCGATTCAGGCCGTGCGCGGCGGCGGCATGTTCCTGTTCCCTTCCGTGGCGCGCACGCTAGTGCAAGACTACCTGCAGCGCCGCGATCAGCCCAGCGAAGCGCCTGGGCCGCAGGGGTTCGAGGACCTGACCGAACGGGAACGCGAGGTCCTCACGCTCATTGCAGAAGGTCGCACAAATCAGGAAATTGCCGACGCACTCGTGATCAGCATCAAGACGGTCAACCGCCACCGCGAGAACATCATGGCAAAGCTCAACCTTCACAGCCGGGTCGAATTGGTCCGCTACGCCATAGCCCAAGGCCTCATCGACCTCAAATAGCGCCTCACAGCAACCGCGTGGGTAATCCACCCCACGCGAAAGATGGGTGTACTACCCGATTTATATTTCCCTCCTGACCTGATAAGCTAATACCAGATCGAAAGAGAAGCGGAAGCCAGGGAGGAAACATGGAAGCTCTTGTCTTGACACTCGGTATGATGCTCCGGCTAGCCATTCCGCTAGGATTGATGGTTGTTCTCAGCGTTGGTTTGCACCGCTGGGATGCAGTACGCAGTCACGCCTGATTGGCGAGGGATCCAGGAGGGGATGATGATTACTTTTACCGATATCTCAGTCGTTGCAGGAATGATGTTTCTGCGTGTGGGCGTGCCGCTGATGGTGGTGATCGGCCTGGGCTACCTGCTCAAGCGTCTGGACCGCCGCTGGGAAGCCGAAGCACGCGAACAGCAGGTGCAGATGGCCGGTCAGCAGCCCCAAGTGCCCGCTCCTCAGCCCGTTGCACCATCTCGGCGACCTGCGCAGCAGCCGACCCCCCAGCCGCTGCCGTTCATCCCGCCGCCGGCTGTGGAAAAGGACCAACGCCCTGCCATGTACGCAGGCGCAGGGCTGACGACGCCAAGCAAGAACAACTGGAGCAGCAAGTCCTGCAGCCAGGCAGTTAGCTCTGCATACGCTGCAACCGGCCTGCAGAACCAGGCATGCTGGCAAGTCCGGCTCAAGTCCGAGGGACATATACCGGAAGAATGCGTGAATTGCGACGTCTTCCAGCGCTACCCAACAATGTAAAAGATCCTGGAACCAATAAGGAAGAACAATGACCATTCATCGTGTGGTTCGGAGTTGGGCGGTCGTACTTCCGACCGCCCTTATTCTTGTGCTGGCCCTGATGATGACCAGCACCACGAACGCAGCGCCGGTCGGAACAACCTCAGGCGCTCCGGAACAAAACCTCATCTCGCAGACCGCAACGCCGGAATGCAAGAGCTGCCACGAAGCTGCCCATGCAGAGTGGGAAACCAGCACCCACGCGAAAGCAGGGGCCAGCTGTGAGTCCTGTCATGGTCAATATAAGGAAGGCCACCCGGCAGGCGAGACAATGCTCCTGCCGATGGAGTCGGAGACGTGTCGTTCGTGCCACACCGGCGCGTTCGCCCAGTGGGAAGACAGCCGGCATGCCGATAAGGGCATCGACTGCTTCGACTGCCACCAGTCTCATACCCAGGGCCTGCGCACAGCCGATGACAAGACCCTGTGTGCGTCGTGCCATAATGATGAAGAGATGGACCTCACGCATGCCACGCATGGTTTGGAAGGCCTAAGCTGCAACAGTTGCCACATGGATGCTATGGTCCCCGAGCAGGCCGGTTCTGCCGAGCAGGGGAAGGAGCTCGCGCTCCATACCTTCCTGGTTGGCAGCCAGACCTGTCTGAAGTGCCACCAGGAAACAATCCATACGTCCAATGTCATGCCGACATTGCAGGCCCAGGCAGACGAAAACGATCCCCAAGGCCTCGTCGCCAAGGCCGAGCAGGTGCCAGTGCTCGAGCAGCAGGTCACCGATCTGACCGCGCAGATAAGCCGCGAGCGCACGCTGGGGCTGGTGGGCGCCGGCCTCACGTTAGGTATGGGCGGATTTCTTGGATTGATTATCGGCGTGGCGGTCGCCAACTTTGTCCTGAGGGGCCGGAAATGACCACAAAGCAAACATGCAAAGAGATTTCCCGCCGGGATTTTCTACGGCTAAGTGCGGCAGCAGCAGGTGCAGCGGTCTTCATGGGCCCGGCAAGCGCTGTGCCCTTGTTCGCCGAGAGCGACGGCGCTGGGAATGTTGACGTCAACTCTCTGCCTGCCACCTTGTTCGATGTGAGCCGGTGCGTCGGCTGCCGGAGCTGCGAGGAGGCATGCGTCCTGGCCAAGGACCGCCATCCGACCGCGGAAGATTGGGAGAAGCTGTCGGCAAATCGTTACAGCTTCATCGATGAGGTAGAGGTGGAACCCCGGCCCCGCTGGGTGCAAAAACAGTGCATGCACTGTCTCGAACCCGCTTGTGTGGCTGCCTGCACGGTTGGGGCTCTGAAAAAGACACCCGAAGGCGTGGTGGTGATCGACAAGGCTAAGTGCTTTGGCTGCCGGTACTGCCAGTACGCATGCCCGTTCAATGTGCCGGCTTATGACTGGGCAGATCCGTTCGGCATCGTCCACAAGTGTGACTTCTGCATCGAAAACCAGCGAATGGGCGAACCCATTGCTTGTGTCGCGGCTTGTCCCACGGGGGCCCTGGATTTCGGCACCCGCGGCGAGATGCTGGCGCTGGCGCACAACCGCATCAAGGCCAACCCAAGGATCTATGTGGACCATGTCTACGGTGAGTTCGAGGTTGGCGGCACCCGCCGGCTCTACATTTCCGATGTGAACATGAGCATGCTGGGACTGCGCAATCTGCCGCATGATGCCGTACCGCCGAAGACCGAAGCGGTCATGGGCAAGACGCCGGTCATTGCAGCCGGTGTCGCAGGCGTCGCGACTGCCATCTACGCCCTTGTCGGGCGCCGCAACGAAAAACGCTCGATCGATGTTGAGGAGAGCCAATCATGACGAGCATAACACTGCGCGAGCGGTCTCGATCGGCCGCGCGGACTGTCCTCATGGAACTCGACGCCACGATGATCTTGCTCTTCCTCGTGATGTCGGCAGGCCTCTTCGCTGGCGTGTGGCGGCTTTTCACCGGCCTGGGCGCATCGACCAATCTGAACGATGGCTTTGGTTGGGGGCTCTGGATCGGCTTCGATTTCAGCCTGATCGCGTTCTCAGGCGCCGGTTTCACGATGGCGTTTGTGGGGCACGTCCTGGGACTGAAGCGATTCCACAATGCGATGCGGGTGGGCGTGTTGACCGGCCTGCTGGGCTACGTCGGCGTGCTGTTCCTGCTGATTCTCGACCTGGGGCGATGGGACCGGTTCTATTCCTTCATGATCAACTGGAATATCCACTCGCCGCTGTTCGAGATATGCTGGTGCGTGCTGCTCTACTCGATGGTCCTCATGTTCGAGAACCTGCCCCAGGTGCTGGAAGGCATCGGCCGCCACAAGCTGGCCCATGTCATCCATAAAGCGCTCATGCCGATCGTGATCCTCGGCGTGACTTTGTCCAGCCTGCACCAGAGCACTCTGGGCACCCTGTACCTGGCCATGCCCCACCGCCTGCATGCGTTCTGGTACACGCCGCTGCTGCCGCTCCAGTTCTTCACGTCGTCCATCATGGTGGGCCTCAGTGTGGCAGTAATGGCCTATCTCCTTGCCACGAGCATCCGCAAGATGGACGCCGATGCGAAGGTCGTGAACGGGCTGGCGCTGGGGGCCGCGGGCGCGGGACTGGTGTACGCTGCCCTGAAGATCGGTGACGTGATTGCCTCGGGCGAGATCGCGGCCATCATGGCGAATGAGCCGATGGCAAACCTGTGGAAGGGTGAGGTCCTGCTCGGCGTCATCGTCCCGCTCATCCTCCTGCTGATCCCGCGACTTCGTCGCAGTCAAAGGAATGTGGTCCTTGCCACGAGCCTGTTTGCCCTGGGCGTATTGTTCAACCGGTTCAATGCGACGCTGTTCGCACAGCGATCTCCCAAGGGATACGACTACGTCGCTTCGTCGCTGGAGTGGGTGTCGACCATCGGCGTGCTGGCAGGTGTGGCCCTGGTGTGGTATCTGGCTGTGAAGTACCTCCCGATCCTTCAGGAGAAGCACACTGGCTAAGGTGGATTGATCTGGTCTGAATTGAGTGGGCGCACGCCCGGCTGGGAGCCTTCACGGTGGAGGCAGCCGGGCGTGTGCGCGTTTGCAGACGGTTCTGGTGGCCCGCGGGAATGCCATGGCGACGCCGTAGGCCATTCATGCTCAGCGGAACTGGTGCTCGAGTGAGCTCAAGGCCCCGCGGCCCATCCGTTCTGCCCCGCTTCACACGCTACGGCTAGTGGCTGGCCCTCGAGTCCCATTCGCGCTGCAGAATGACTTGCTCGCCAAGCTGACCCCAATGGTCGTAGATCGTGCTGTCGGAGGGATCTGACTCCGCAATATCGATCTGGGCCACCACTGTAAACCGTTGGCTATGGGCTCTGAAGCCGTGGACACCGTGCCACAAAATATCAGCCCGCCAAGGTCTGCTGGACGGCCTGCGCCACGAATTCACGGCCAGGCCCGCGGCAGCTTGCTGGCGCGTGAAGTAGCCAGCTTGGCCTTCGGCCACCGGGGAGAGCCCGGCGGCCCAATCCTGTGCGGTCATGTCTCTGCCCGCTTCTGTGTGCGTAGCGCTGTCCCTACATCAGTATTTTGCACACTTGAGGTCACGCGAGGAAATCCGGAGAGCTATCTGAAACGCAAGCTGCGCCAGGCGAGCATGAGGATGCCGAGATTGCCGGTCACGACGACCAGGCCATACAGGAGGCGGGGGATCTCGCCCAGCGTGTGGTAGGTGAGGTAGACGCAGGCCGCCTCCAACAGGGCCAACACTACGATCAGCGCGGCCAGCAGCCAGATTTGCAGCGTTACCCCCTGCGGACAGAAGCGGCATCGCTATCGGTCATGGCAAACTCAATCCCACAGCCCGCGCGTAATCAGCGCGGCGGCGATCGCTGTGCCGACGAAGGTGAGCGCGGCCAACAGCACCGGCGTCACCGCCCGATAGCCCCAAGGCCAGCGCTTAGGCCACAGCCAGGCGACGCTAGCCAGGGCGACAACCAACGGCGTGAGCACCACTACAGCGATCATCCCCCGGGCGATGGTGACCTCCGGCAGATTCTCGACAAAGTAGATGCGCCGCAGCGCCGCCAGCTGGTCGGTGTCCAGCCCCAGCGGCTCGGTCAGATGGATGCTGGGGACGTCATAGCCCCATACCATATCGCACGACCACGACTGTCCGTTGTAGTCTGCCTGGCAGACGCCATCAAGTGAATTGGGGTGATCCGGTTGATTGCGAGTTGCCTTGATCTGCAACGTCTGTCCAGCCAAAGAGCCGACGCAGGTTACCGGCGCGTAGATGTCGCCTCTGGCCGGATCATTGCACCGCAAGCGTCGCGCCGAAATGCGCACTGCCCCGGCCTCATCCAAAAAATCGCCGATAGTGACACCGGTGATCGTGCGTCGCTGCCAGCTCGGAAAGGATGCCTGATGCACCCAGGCCCCCAACGCGGACAGGCCCAGTAAGTAGACCGTTGCCAGCACGAGGATCAGGGCCCGCATCTTGTTAGGTTCCTCGGTCTTCTTGCGATCTGGCAGTCCAACGTCGCGCCGCCCATAGCAGTGCGGTGAGCAGCGCCAGGGCCAGAAACGCGCCGCCGAAAAGCGCGTAGTATGGTATCAGAAGATCGGCCATATCGTACCATCGTCCCGCCGTCATGGCGCCCCCATTTCGCAAGCCGTTGATCACTTCCGCGCGGACCGTGGCCAGGGCGATCACCGCGCCCGCTGACAGGGCCCAGAGAAAAGCGCTGGCGCGGAACGACCGCGACGTCCAGGTTTGCAAAGGGGATTTGCTCATAGTCATTCTCTCATCAGTGTGATGAAGGCGCTGCCGGCGCCTTGTGGTGGGTTCAAACATCTGCGAGCCAGATTATTCGGCGTCTTATCGAGCAGAGCGTTCACGGTGTCATGACGTTGGCGGCACCGCGCAGAATGCGCATGCTGTTGACCCTCCTCGTTTCGACAGACGTCTGGCTGCGGCGGCCGGTTCCGCGGCCGGCGTTAGGGCGTCTGTGCGAGCGCGGTGAACAGCAGCGTCTCCCCGCGGCGGGTGCGGATCTCCAGCCGGTCGGCGTCAACCCGGAAGCGCTCCGCCCAGCCGAGCAGGGTGGTGAAGTGGCCTTCCTGCGCCAACAGGTCCTCCGACGCACAGACCTCGCCCAGCATCTCGATCGACAGGACGCTGATGCCCGTCGCGCTGGCCGCATACTGGCCCTGGTAGGTCCGGCAGCCAGCATTGCCGCGCAAGCGGCCTGCCGGGCCCGGCGATTCGAAGACCAGTGTGATGGTCGCGCCGGTGCGGGGGGCCGTTCCGTCCATTTCGACCAACTGCCAGGTGGCGCCCCCCAGCGCGGCCACATCCTGCGGCGGCCACGCCGCCTGCCGGACGAAGACCAGCGTCGCCCCGCCCGCCTCATCGCACAGCTCCAGCCGGTCGCCGGACAAATTAAGGCGGCCGCCGCCGGTGAGCGCCTGCATGTACGCCTGCTCCTGCGCCATGAGGTCCGGCTCCAGGCACGCCATGAGCGTCTGGGCCAACATGTCGGGGCGAAGCTGATCCGCCTCGATGGTGTACTCCCCGCCGTAGCTGTTGCAGCCCGCGAACCCGGACAGCCGGCCATCGACGAACGCCAGTGTGATGGTCGAGCCTGCTGCAGACGGTTGGCCGCCCAGCGCGGCGAGCTCCCAGGTCGTGCCCGCCAGCGGGGGCGGCGCTGGTGTGGCCGCCCCCTGGCCCGACGCCGGCGCCACGGTGGGAGGGGGCAGCGACGCACACGCGCCGAGCGCCACGATCGCCGCCAATACGAGGCCGGCCAGGCAGACCGCGGTGCGCGGTGATCCCGGTGTGAGCTGGCTCATAATCGACTCCTGTTGCCTGCTGGGCTCGAGCGCGGGCGCCGCCGTAGCGCAAGCCAATACACCCTCAAACGCGACGCTGCGCGTGTGTTGACAGCAACGCGCTGTGCCTCAGCGTGCCATGTCACGCTACAGCACGCCGTGCATTCGTGTATTGCGCTCCGCGAGTCTCTGTTCTGTTCCCTATGCTCTTGCCTCTGACACACGTTTTTTCTCTGTCTTTTGTTGAGATTGCGAAGGCGGTGCGGACCAGTGCCACATTAACCACCTTAGCAAGAGACCCGCGATGATAGGAACTGCCGGCAACAACAGGTAATCTACTCTGAACATCCGCACCATATCCAAATGGGCAAGAATGCTAATGTTCCCGCCCGCCCACTCGGCAATCTCAATGTAAGCGTCGTTATCTGCTCCTAGTCCCAAGTGAAGCGCAGAGGGCAAAAGCAGGAGAGCGACACCAAGACCCAGTAGCATCGCCGAAGCGATGTCGAGAAGAAGTAGGTTGATTTTCTTTCTCACTTTTCCGCTCCTTGAGATGGTTCCGTTTCTTCTGACCTGGGACGATACAGCGCAACTGTGATTCAAGCAGCATGGCATGCCAACTGCAGGCCCGGTTATCCGCCGGGCTTCGCCGGCGGCGTGTAAAGCGGTACAACGTTGCCGACACCAAGGACGAGCAAAAGGGACAGCATGGCGAGCACCAGGATCACGACGAGCACCGACAGGCTCACAACGACTGGCCTCGACACCCTTAGTGCGCCTGCTCGCATGCGATCGATGACCACAAAGAGGAGGCCCGAAAGAATGAAGGGGCCGGCAATCAGCAAGCCAAGCGCTGCCAACGGCCCAGAGCCCAGGCTGGCACGCCAATTGATCAGCGCATAAGCAATGCCCGCTGCGATTGCGATTCCTCCACCCATGCGCGGCAGGCGCCACGCAGCCAGCAGGGCCGCACATCCCAGCAGCGTGAGCGCCAGCAAAATCCAACCGTGTGCCGCCATCGGATCTTCTGGTACGATTACTGCGAAGTATGTCATCGCAAGCCAAACCAGCGTGAGAATCACGCTGCAAAGGCGCGCAAACCACTGCATCACAACCTCCTAAGGGTGTTCAATCCCAGAAGCCGCGCAGCAGTACCGCCAACCCGGCGAAACACAGGAAGAGGATCACGAGAACGATGCGCATGCTGTGGACCCTCCTTATTGTTTCGACGGACGTCGAGCCGCGGCGGCCGGTTCCCCGGCCGGCGCAGGGCTGAAAACGGTCAAGGTTCATCGGTTCCTCGCACGCCGGCCGACCTATGGGCCCACCATCCGCGCTGGAGGTCATCTTGTAGGTGCGGGCGGCGTCGCTAGCATCCCACCAGCCGTCGCTCTCATGAGCGTGCCGAGCTTGAAGGATGCCGTGACTTCCTCGAAATCGCGCAGTTCCGCCGCGGTCCCGTAGTAAGCGCCCAGGACGAATGTGCTCTGGCCCAGCCTGACCAGCACGCGGCGGTCCTTCGTGCCGGTGGCGATCCCCCAGGGACGCTCGTTCTCCACCACGATCGCGCTGAAACCGTCCACCTTCACATCGGCGAGCCGGGCGTACGTGTGATATTGCTCGTAGCCAGCCGGCGTGCGGGTGCTGATGAACTGCTCGCCGACGGCGGCGGCGAACGCTGCGGCCAACTCGTCCGGGGCCCACCAGTTGTAGGCCGACGCGTCCTCGTTCATGAAGCCCGGCGGCAGCAGCGTGAAGTAGAACGCCGGCGGCGCGACGGGATTCTCGGTAGGCGGGCCGGCCACGCAGTAGAGGCGGCTGAGCCCGGTCGCCTGGCACTGCTCCCAGTTTGCCGGCCGCGTGAACTGGACGCCGAAGCTCTCGTCCGCGTCGAGCACGAAGCCCTGCGCCAGCGTGGGCGTTGGCGCAGGCGTGGCCAACGGCGTGGGTACGGGCAGCGCGAGACCCGCGGTGAGCGATCCAAAAACCTGAGGATCGACATAGGGCTGCGCGCTGCCCAGCAGGAAGCGCTCGACCGCACGATCCGGGTCGGCCAGGCAGGTCGCCTGTGGATTGGCGCCGGGATAGCCGAACCAGAGCGTACCGCCGTATGCGGTCATCCGGCTCTCGTCAGCCATGCCAAGGCCCACGACGACCCCGCGATAGCCGAGCTGGCCCGGCATGGGCGGGCACTCGACCGCGGGCAGCCCTTCGAGCAGCGCCCCCAGCTGGACCAGGTCGAGTTGGGGGGGCAGCCCTTCGAGCAGCGCCCCCAGCTGGGCCAGGTCGAGCTCGTTGAGGTCCCACCGCGGGTTGTCGGCGCGGCCCGAATAGAGGTCGATGTGCGCGCCCGCGGCGCTGACGTCCGGCCGGGGCGGGATGATTTCCGCCGCGCCCAGCGGCGGCAGCGTGGGCAGGGTCAGCCGGCGCCGCGCATGCTGCTCCAATCGGGACAGCGTCGCCTCAGGCAGGTGGCGGAAGATCTGCTCCTGCACGTCGGCCGGGAACAGCGCCCGCACGTCCTCCGGGTAGTACGTTCCGTCGCGCGGGATGCGCGCGGTGACGGTGTGGCCGTCGTCCGCCAGGGCGAGCACCGCGGGCAGGCTGGCCGCCGCGATGTCTGTCTCGGGTTGATTCGCCGCGCACAAGGCCCACACGTAGACTTCCCGCTCGGTGTGGCCCAGGACCCGCCAGTCGCACACGCCGTTCGCCAGCGTGGCGGGCAGGATGGCCCGCACGAGCGCGGTCTCGTAATCGCGCCAGGTGTGCGCCAGCCCGTTGGCCGGCGGCAGGAGGTCGCCGGCGGCTGTCACGTTGACGACGGTGGCCGCCCCGGCCGTGGCCATCGCCTGCGGCTCCGCGGTGGGCGCTGGCGATCCGAAAGGAACGGGCGACACCGCGGCGGCCGCCGCTTGCCACAAGGGCGGCGCGACGTTGCCGGGATCGAGCGGAATCGCACGGGCGCTCTCGACCATCGTCGCGAAGTCGTCCACGATCCCCGCGGCCTCCAGGCGGTCCAGTGTGGCGTAGGCCCCGGTCGCAAGCAGGACGATGACGAGAGGCCTGCCATTGTCCACCTTGTAAGCCGAAAGCATGAGCATCGGCGCCAGGCCTTCCGGGGCGTCGAGCGTGAGGTAAATGCGCGCTGCGGGTAGGCTACGTACGACGGTCACCGTTCCGCCCGCGCTGGTCGTGGCCTGCTCGATGCCCGCGATCCAACCTTCGAACGTAGGATTCTTTCTGAAGAGGCCCAGGATGATGGAGGGTGTGCCGCTTTCAGTTGGCGCCCGTTCTGCCTGGGCGGCTTTGAGGACCGATATCGCGACGCCATCAGCACCCTGAGCAGAATCCGGCATCCCGAACAGACGCGCGCCGCTCTGGTCTGTCGCGTTCCAATCTGCCGGACGCAACATCTGGTAGCCATACACGCCGTCCGTCTGCCAGATCAGGCTGCCCACCTCCGCGCTCTTCGCCGCCGGGATTGAGCCACGGGGAAGGCCGGCTGGAGGGCCGCCCGGGCGCAGCGTGCTCCACACCGCAACGACCAACGCCAGCACGGCTGCCGCCGCGGCAAGGCCGTAGAGCCAGGGCGCCGGTCGACCGCGGCCCGGTCGCGCCCGCACCCCCGCCCTCTCGTCGCGCACCGCCGCTTCGTAGCCGGCACGCAACGCCGGGCCGGGATGGGGATCCCGCAAGCCCTGCAGGTCCCCATCCATCGCCCGGTATTCCGCCAGCCGGGCCGCGCAATCGGGGCAGGACGCCACGTGCGCGTCCACCTCTTCGCGCTCTGCGCCGCGCAAGCCGCGATAGTCCGCCAGCAGCAGTTCGATCGTGGCGTGATTCATGCTCGGTCTTCCTTCTGGTACACCTGCCGGAACAGGGTGCGCGCCCGGTGCAGCCGCATCCGGGCCGCGCCTTCGCTGAGGTTCAGCGCCTCGGCAACTTCCGACATTCTGAAACCGTGGTGTGCATAGAGCAGCAGCGGCGCACGATAGTCCGGCGGGAGAGCGACGAGCGCCGTCTCGATGAGCGTCTGCCGGCCGACTTCCTCCGCGAGGTTGCCTTTGTCTGGCCGCTCCTCCGAGTGCCAGGGCAACCAGGCGAACCGGCGCCTGCGCTTGAGCGCATTAAGCGCAAGGTTCGTCGCGATGCGGTAGAGCCAGGCGCGCGGATTGTCGAGACGCGCAATCTGGTCGCGCGCCCGATACGCGGCCAGGAAGGCATCTTGTGCCAGATCCTGGGCCGTCTCCCGGTCACCGACCATGCGCAGGAGATAGGCGAAGATCTCGTTCGCGTACCGTTCAAACAGGTGAGTGGCCAGCTCCTCAGCCTCGCTGGGGATGGCGGCCGGCGCTGCGACGGCGGCCCCGTCGTAGAGATGATGGGACATGACGTTGGGCTCCTACGCCCCATAGCTTCTGGTCGTCTGCACGTGCTTCTGAATGATAAGACAATCGGCGGGCGAATTAATCACGCCCTTTAGCCAGCGGCGATAATCCTGTTTATTAGTTGCGCCGGCAGATCAGGTGTTCGCGCCTTTGTACGGCACGCCGAAGAACGTGGGGCCAAGCAATTCCTCGATGCGCACCCGGTCCTGGTGCGACGGATACTCGATGGACAGGTAACCCTTGCCGGGACACGCCGCGCCGGCATTTGCGACTCTGACAAAAATCCAGCCGGGGTGAATGTTCTCGACCGCTTGAACCGTAGCGCGGTGTTCCTCGACGAGCCGCTGCAGATCTTCCAGGGTCGGCAGCTCTTCGCAGGATGCAGCCAGCGCGTGATTATCGTAGACGACGCTGGCGATGAAGCGTTCCAGGACGTGCAGGCGGCCCTCCACGAGGATCGCCGCAAGGACCACAACGAGCAAGACCAGGAGCAGGCCTCGTTTTCCCGATCTGAGCATGATAGGATGTTCCCTTCTGTGCGTACAGGACTCGTCGCAGAGATTTGACCATGATTGTCGCCTCAGTCACTTCACCCAAGACGTCCCTACTCCGACCCCAGTTCCCAGCTCAACCGCCATGGACCGGGCACGCGCACCGAGATCCCTTCGAAGCTCACGCGATACTCGCCCGGGACGAGTCGTCCGGCCGCGTCCTGCGGCTGGAAGCCCGGCGCGAAGGTACAGGGACCCGGCGCCATCACCAAGTTGCCTTGCGCGCTGGTTACAGGCTCGCCCCTTGGCCCGGTGATGGTCACGCCGCATAGGCCCGAAACGCCCGACCGGTTCGGGTCAGCCATGCGTGGCTCGCCAACCATCACCCACAGTTCGGCTCGCCGGCCGGTCATCATGGCCTGCGTGTAACGTACCACGTAGCCATCTGCTTCCATACTCGCATCAACTGGCCACGGCTCGCTTTCCTTCATTCCTGGCGCCTGCGGATGATCCCGCAGCTCCACGTTTGAGGGCACGGTTACCGTGAAGCTTCCACTCGCCTCCTGCACAATCTCAATAGTGGGCAAGGTCACTGTGAAACGCCTTGCGAGTGGATCGACCGGAGGCAGGCGTAATTGCTGGGGCCCGAGCTTTGGCTCGTAGGCCAGCGAGTACGTGTCTCCCGACCGCAGCCAACTGAGGTTCGCGCCGTCGCTCTCGTAGCGTCGCCCACGGTCATCCTCGAAGCTGCGCTGGTTCCCCTGTGTCTGCACCAGCTTCACGCCGGACGGCGGGTCTTGCAGGTCGACCAGCACGTGCGTCAGGCGATCGGTGTGAACCACCTCCTCGACGGCGAGGGTAAGGCCGTCGTGGGTGTCCTTGGTCTGCGGGTGGAGCGTTGCCGGTTCGACAACCTGTCCGTCACGGCCCGGTATGGCCCACGTCATGCGCCACGGGCCAAGCAGATTGACGCTGGCACTGCGGATGGTCACGTCCATGAGGCCGGAAGGAATCGGCTCTTCCGCAGCGCGGCTCAAGCTCACGGTCACCGAGCCGCGACCATTGCTGTTTCCCGGGCCCGATTGCCAGCCGGTTTCCGGCGCTTCCACGTGAAGGAAGCTGAGCTGCCTGCCGTCCTGCTCAGGGACCGGCGCGATCTCAAACCGGAGCAGCGTGCGGGCTGTCGTCTTCCCTTCGGGAAGCGTGTACTCCTCCGTATCCAGCATGGCGCCGGTCAGCCGCACGGGGAAGCCAGCGACGTTGAGCGTCAGGTCGAGAGGCCAGCGGTCGCCGACCTGCGCGCCGTCCGGGACGGTGGTGCGGAACGTGTCGCTGATTTGGATTTCACTCTGGATGCTCTCGACCTGGAGCGTCACCTCGCGTGCAAACGCGGAGAGCGGCTCGACCGACACTTCCCCATCCACACTCTGCACCGCTGGTGTGGGAGTCGTGCTCGGGTCTTCTGCCACGGCCTTCTGAACCACTGCGACCGCCACGCTGCCACTCCCCGGCGAAGACTTGAAGCTATAGACGTGACCGGCGTTGTCGAACAGGGAGGGCATCGCCACGCCCCCGTTCAACCCGTAGATCTGCAGTGCCCCATCGGTCCACGTGCCGCGCAGCTTGATGACGGTCTCGTCCGCCGTGTGGGCTACGTTCTCAACCGAGAGGGTCACGCCGTGATGCGTGTCGCTCGCGCCCACTGGCTTGTAGGGTTCGGGGAAGCGCTGCGCGGCGCCCGGTGCATCGGCAGAGACTAATGCAACGGGGATGCGCCAGTCTTCCGGCGCCCGGCCAGGGGGGACAAGCGGCAGGCGGTCCATCTCGAGGGTGAAGTTCATCACGCCGGCGGGCAGGCCGGCAAACTCCAGCCGGCTTTCGGCCTCCCCGTACTGCAAGAACAGCTCCTTGAAGTCCAACGCCGCGCCGTCAGGCAGGCGGAGGCGGCCGGAGAAATCGTTGATGTTCTTACTCACGCCCGCGCCGCCGGGGAAGATCGTGTCGCTGGGCGGCAGACCGAAGCTGCGCACGACCAGCCGCGTGCGTTCGCGCTCCGCAATCACCTGCTCGATGCGCACCATCACGCCATCGCGCGTCGATTCGACTGGCACAACGAGGACCCGCGTGTCCTTCAAATTCACGAAGCCGATGCCTGGGACGTAGCCCAGGAGCCGCTGCACTTCTGCCCACACCCGCTGCGGCCCAAGCGCACCCACGGCGATCGCCAGAACAACCAGCAGCGCGACCGTGACCCAGCGGACCCCGCGCGGGGCGGTAAGCCAGCCATCCCAAAACCGCGCAGCACCCGGCGTCACCGCGGCCGCCTGCAGGGCTGCCGCGGTGGCTTGCGCAGCCAAGTCTTGCTCGAGCCTGGCAACGAACGCCGGAGAGGGTTCGCCCGCCGCATAGTACGCCAACAACCTCTGCTCAACGGCTCGTTCCCCCAAGCCGAGCTCAGAATCAGCGCGCATCGTCGCCCTCCCATTCGTCGTGCAGCCGGCCGAGCAGCCGGTGGACTGCCATCTTCACCGCCGCTTCGCGCTTGCCGAGCACCGCGCCGATCTCGCGGTAGGTCAGGCCGGCGGCGTAACGTAGTCGAAGAAGCTCGCGTTGGTCCTCGTCCAAGCGCGCCAGCCGCTGCGTGAGTTCGGTGCGTGCTTCCTGCTCCAGCGCGAGGGTCACAGGGTCAGGTTCGGGGGACGGAGCGGTGACCGCCGCGTCGATGGCCTCGACGGCACGTGAGCCCCTGTAGTGGGCTGCCACCTTGCGCCGCGCGATAGAGAATAACCAGGCTGGAAACAAACCGCGCTCCCGATAGCCCGGCAGCGCGGCCAGTGCCTCTGTGAACACCTCGGCGGTTACGTCTTCCGCGTCCGCCCGGTTGCCCACCCGGCTGTAGACGTAACGGTGGACGGGACTGGCATAGCGGCGGTACAGTGCCGCGAATGCCGCAGGACGGCGCTGCGCCTCTGCTACAAGCAGGGCATCGGTTTCGACCGGCGGTGAGTGGGTCGCTTCCGCCAGGACCAGCTCAGCCATCGCTCCTCCGGGTTAGTTTCGAGCGTCGCGTGCTTCTATCAAGTATATTGCATCTAGCAGCGAAAGGTAACGCACGGAGGCGAGTTCAAAGACGAGCACTAGCAGACCGAGCACGAGTTCGCTCGAGTAGATCTGCATCAAGGAGATAGACGAAGTTGCTTACCTCCTCTCCCGCAAAGTATCGTCCAATATGCAATCAGACTGCATAATGGCCGATAGGCGTCATACTGTCCACAATGGCAACAAGATAAACAAGATAGCAGTTACCTAGCAAAAAACAACTTGACTACGGTTGGTACGACGCATATACTTGCTTTATGAACCTGCTGTTCGAGTGGGATGCTGAAAAGGCTGCCAGCAACCTGAAGAAACACAAGGTGGGCTTCGATGAAGCCAAGACCCTCTTCAACGACCCCCTGTTGGCAACTTTTTCCGATGGCGAGCATTCTTCGTACGAGCAGCGATTCGTGAGCATCGGTGTTTCTGCAAAGGGTCGCGTGTTGTTATTAGTGCACACAGAGACCATAAGCGGCAATCACGTTGTGATTCGACTGATAAGTTGTCGCCGGGCGACCGCGGCGGAGCGGAAGTTCTATGAAGAAGCAGAATGAAGGAAAGATGGGATACGATAACGACGATATGGCGCCCGAGTATGACCTGAAGGGCAAGTCATATGTGCGCGGCAAGTACTATGAGGCATACCAAGCTGGTCATGAGCTCCGGATCAAGGAGCCAGATGGCAGCACCACCGTTCGCTACTTCACCCTGGAGGAAGGCGCAGTACTCCTCGAGCCGGAAGTCAAAGCCTACTTTCCAGATTCGAAGAGCGTGAACCGCGCCCTCCGCTCGCTCATCGACCTGATTCCAGAGAAGCGTGAGCAGCGGGCGGCCGGCAGCCTGCGGAGCAGGCGGAAGCTGGAGCTCTGAACTACACACTCTTGTAAAGAGTGTGCGCCGATTCGCTTTGCGCATGTGTGGCTGCACACCATGCCAAAGGGTCTTTCAGGCACATCTGTTGCGTCTGCACGGCCAATTGCCTGGCGAGCTTCCGGCTTACCGCACTGACTCCGCCATGTGGATCAGGTCTTCGAGCGTCACCTGTGTGAATTGCGTCGTACAAAACAACATGTAGGTGGCCTCGGCGCCCTCCGGCTGCCACAGCAGCGTCATGTTCCGCTCCGATTGCCACTGCCCGTTTTCCCATCCGCCGCGCACAAGCGCACCGGGTTGGCCGTTGATCACGACCTCCTCCACGCTGCTTTCGCTGCCGACCAGCCACTGACCCCAACTACTTGCCGGATGGTCGATGTCGATGTACATGTGAATGCTCTGAGGATGTGCCGGATCCAACCAGGTGAAGCTGACTGTCTGGCGATCGGTGCCAGACGTATGCAACCAGATGCGCACCTGATCCTCCTGCAGCACGAATCCTTCCGGCACCCACGCCGGCAAGCGCAGCTCGAATGGCAGCATCGCGCGCGCTTCGGCCAGACTCACAACGCGCTCTGGGATGATGGTGGCGCCGCTGGAATCGGGCGGCGGGGTAGTAAAGTCGAAGGTGATGCCTCCGATCGTGCGGATCAGTTGCCCGACGGTCGCCCGCGCCCCCGGCGCGGCGAGCAGCACCGTCGCGGCAATCAGGCACAGCGCGGCCAACCCGGCCGCAAAGCGCCTGGCGGGCGTGGACACCAACCGGGCATGGCCGGCAGGCCGCCGCTCTTGGGTGAGCCGCGCATAGAGATCGTCGGCGAAGGCGCGGTGCGGGGTACGCCGGTACTGGATCAAGAATTCGTCGTTCATGCTTGCTCCTCCCATGCAGCACGCAGCTTGCCAATGGTCCGGTGCAGGATTGTGCCTACGTTCGATTCGCTGAGGCCGGTCACTGCGACAATGGCTCGGTTCGTCATCTCGCCGCCATACTTGAGCGCGATCAGTTCGCGTTCGCGGGGCGGCAGCTGCGCCAGCAGCACGCCCAGCCGCGCCAGGTCAGCCTGCCGCTGCACTGTTTCCGCCAACGGATCTCCATCCGCCGGATGGGGATCAGACGGATCGGAGTCCGCAGGATCGGGCAGATCGGCGAGGCTGACATCGCGCCGCGGCCGGCGCAGATGGTCGGCCGCCACGCGGCGGGCGATGCCGAACAACCAGGCTTCGAAAGCGCCCAGGTCCCAGCGATAGCGCTCGCGGCCACGCCATGCTTTCTCAAAGGTGGTTGCTGTCAGGTCTTCAGCGGTTTGGTCGTCGCCCAGGCGATAGCGAAAGAAGTTGTAGACGCGCGGCAATTGCTCCTGATAGACCTCCGTCCAATCTATCGCGTCCTTGGCCCGGCTTGCCTGGCCAGTGAAGACATCCCAGATGCTTGTCATATCACTCATTAATACGCAGCCGCGGCCAAAGTATCACAAGGGTGCTCACTGGAGACTGGCGCTCTGTCCCCAAATCAGTCATCCACAGAGGCGACAAACAGCCGTTGGCGTGCCGGGCATCGGTGGCATCTGTGGCACGTCAACGGCTGCGCGTAACCCCGGCAACGGACCTACTGCCCAGCCGCCGCCCGCAGCGCCTCATCCACAGGCATCTCGTCCATCATAGCGGCGCGAATGGCTTCCCGCAATGCCTGGATCGCTGCCCCACCCGCATCCAGGGGCGGCGCCAGATGCTCGAGCGCGTACCGGTAGACGCTGTGCACGGCCGGATCAACCCCTGTGAGTGATGCGTTGGCCTCAAATCGCGATCGCCTGGCGGGCACCCATCGTTCAGAGTAGCCCACTGCGCGTGACGCCACCGCCAGCCAGCGCCAGCTCTCCTCGGGGTGCTGCGTCGCAGCGCTCATGGCAAGAGCGTCGATGGACTGCTCCAACGGAGTGGTCCGTGAGTTCGTTCCTGCGGGAAACGGCGCCACGCCGATCCGCGCCGCCAGGCCCTGGCTGTCCGGCGCCACGCCGTTCGCAAAACCGGAGAACATGGCTGTGGTTGACCAGGGATTGGCAGCGCTGCCCGATCCGCTGCTCTGGGCAGGCTCTGCGTATATAGCCGGTATGGGCATGACCTGGTGCACCTTGACCAGGTCCAGGTACCACTGGGCCGCGGCCTGGGTCTCCGGCGCTGCCAGACCGGCCGTGCCACCCTGAAGGAAACGCGCGTCTTGGGCGCGCAGCAGGCCGAATTGCGAAGGCCAGCTTTCTGTGAAACCCCAGCGCGTGCTCCCATCCGCCTGGGTCTGTGTCAGCGCCTTTGCAGTGCGCAGGAAGTCGTCCCAGGTCCAACCAGGGACAGGATAGCTGATCCCAGCCTGGTCGAACAGGTATTGGTTGTAGTAGATCAGTTGCAGAAGGAGGCCCCGCGGGATGCCCCAGGTCTGCGCGTCGCTTTGCAGCATCTCCAGCACGCCCGGGTAGAAGTCAGCCTGATCAAAGGACGCGTCGAATGCAATGAACGGAGAGAGATCGCGCAGGACTCTTTCAGCGGCGCCGGTCCGGATCATGGTGAGGAGCGAATCTCCGCACAGGGTGTCCACCTGTGCCGCAGCCGCCTCTATTGCCCCA
>ENA-UOUL01002753-UOUL01002753.1-bioreactor-metagenome-genome-assembly--contig:-NODE-2753-length-19766-cov-4.494083_pt1 | contig 19766 bp, 15 predicted proteins | sample MGYA00249838_ERZ747220 | MGnify/ENA primary metagenome ERZ747220 (study PRJEB28778, sample SAMN05720191) | bioreactor metagenome | isolation source: Anaerobic biogas reactor | place: USA:Washington...
GCCACCAACTCGCCCTCGCGGATCTCCAAGCTGACATGGTCGAGAGCATAGACCGGCACGGTGGTGCCATAGACCCGGGTGATGTCGCGGGCGCACACCAGGGCATCGGGCCTACACGGCGGGCCCACGGGTTCGGCCATTGTCGTCACTCCGTCTCGATATCGACGAACGCCGTCATACCCCAACGCAGGCGGGGATCTGTCTCATCGAACCCAATGGTGACCTTGTAGGTGGTACCACCCGCGCCGGTTCCGGCGCGAAGCGCGATGCGCTGCACCGTGCCGCGTAGGGTCACGTTGGGGAGGGCGTCGAAGGTGATAGCCACGGCCCGTCCCTCGGCGACGCGGGCCACGTCGATCTCGTCGAGATCGGTGGTCTCGACGCGCAGCGTCGTAGAGTCGCCCAGCGCAAGCACGGGCACGCCCATGGTGATATACTCGCCCACGCGCAGGCTCACCTCGGGCACCGTCCCGGCAAAGGGCGCCCGCAGCTCCGCTTTGGCGAGGGCGGCGCGCGCCCCGGCCTCCAGCTGGGCGAGCTGAGCGCGGGCCGTGGTGAGGGCGTCCTCGGCCTGCGCCACGCCGGCCTCCAACTCGGCCGCGTCCAGTCGCGCCAGGACCTGCCCGGCGTCGACGCGATCTCCCTCGGAGATGAGTATCTCGTGGACCCTCCCCGGCGTGGCAAAGGCCAGCTCGGCCCAAGTCACGGGCACGACCCTGCCCGTGGCGGACACGACCGCCTCGGGCAGAAACGCCTCATCGACGTCAGGCGCGGGCGTGGGCTGCCGCGCGCCGCAGGCGGCAGCTGCGGCCGCGATCCCCAGCAAGAGGGCGAGGCAGAGAGCCATGCGCGTCCGGTGACCGCGATGATCGTTGCGAGGGTACATGGGCATCATCCTCACCACATACTGGTTGGCCACCCATACATGACATAACCACTGCGGTGCATCGCAAAACCCAGAGATTGCACACCCGACCATAGTGGACGGCAACTCGCGGCATCCTCGCACGATCTCGCGTTTGGCCTGGGCCCCGGGTACGCCACTCCGCGCCGGCGGCAGGGAAGCGAGCACGGGGGAGGCGGCACGGAACTCTGCGAGAAGGCGCCTCCACACACCACAGTGCGGGCGAGTCAGCCGCCTGTCAAGGGGATGATAGGGGGGATAGGGGGCTGGCGCATCATTCCTTGCGCCGGTGTGGGCGGGGTGGTAGAATCGACAGCATCCAGGTTCCGGGGCGTCCCGGGGCAAGTAGTGCTGCGGAAGTGACACCATGACGCGAGACGGGAGAGAGCCGATCTCCGAGGGCCCGGAGGAGCTACGTCCAACGCCGACGGTAGAGGACTATCTCGGCGTCATCTATGTGCTGAACCGCGACGGCGAGACCGTTATCGGGCGAAAGCTGGCCGAATGGATGGAGGTCTCTCCGCCCACGGTGACCGCCACAGTTCAGCGCATGGTGCGTGACGGCTGGGTGACCATGGCGGATGACAAGAGCATCCATCTGACCGACGCAGGGCGCAAGGCGGCGGCCTCGGTGGTGCGGCGGCATATGCTCACCGAGTTGCTGCTGGCGCGCGTGCTGGGCGTGCCCTGGTCGCGCGTGCATGAAGAGGCGCACAAGCTGGAGCACAACCTGACGGCCGAGACGACGGCCCGCGTGGCCGAGGTGGTGAGCGAGTCTGCTGTGTGCCCGCACGGCAATCCGCTGCCGGGATTCGAGGCCGTCACCGAGGAACTCGTGCCCCTCCTGGCCGCCGAGCCGGGGCAGCGCTATGTGCTGGCGCGCGTCCACGAAGAGATCGAGCGTGATCCACGCGTGATGGCGTTCCTCGAGGAGCGCTGCCTGGTGCCCGGGGCCGAGATCGAGGTAGTGGCCGTCCTGCCGTTCAACGAGACGGTCTCGGTGCGCACCGCCGGGCGTGAGGTGGTGCTGGGGCTTGCGGTGGCCACGCACATGTGGGTAGCGCCGCGCTAGACGACAGGCGGCTGTCTGCCGACGCATGCGGTGATTACGAGTCGCGAATTGCAGTCGTCGGCTCAGTGGGGGGTGTTGCAGGTCTCAGGTTGCAGGTTACAGACGCTGAGCGGGCGCACTCCACAGGACTCTGTAACCTGTAACCTGGAACCTGCCACGCGCGAGCGAGGCACGACCCACAGCGTGCAACCCGACTATCCGACTACTCCGACGGCGCCGCCTCCGTCGGCTTTTTCCCAAAGGTGGCCACCATGTCGGCCAAGCGCTCCTCGTCCGTCTCCCAGGCATAGACCACGCGGGTGGTGTCGGGGTGCTCGTGCCCCAGGAGGGCGGCCACCCATTCCAGGGGCATTCCCTCGTCGAGAAGGTCCTGAGCGCGCCGGTGCCGCAGCGAGTGGGGCGACGTGTTCTCGTACAGCCCCTCCGCTTTGGCGGCGTCCTTCACGATGCGCCAGGCGTGGGCAGGCGTGATAGCCGACACACCCTTCCGGCTCGCATCCGCGGATGGGCGTGAGGCCACCGCGGGCGCCTTGGCGCCGCTCCGGCCGTGAGAGAGGAAAAGGGGGCCGTAGACGTCGTCGCTCGGGATGGCGTGCTCGCGCTCGCGCACGTACTCACCGATGAGGCGCCGCGTCTCGTCCCCCAGGAACACGGTGCGGGGTTTGCCGTTCTTGGTGCGCGTGAGGCGCACCTTCTGGGCGCGGCCGTCCAGCACATCCTCGCGCGACAGCGCCAGTGCCTCGCTGATGCGCATTCCCGTGTCGTAGAGCAGCGCCATGAGGACGCGGTTCCGCAGGATCACCAGACGACGCGCACCGCGATCGGGCAGCTTCTGGCGCATATAATGTGTCAAGACGCGCATCACGTCGGGGTCGACGCGGCGCTGGGGGTAGCCCTGGCGCCGGTGTCCGCGGCCCGCATCGATGCGACGCGCCATGCGCTCGTATGATACCCCCTCGGGGAGCAGGTCGCGCAGGTCGAGATAGTTCATCAGGCGCCGGGCCGCCACCATGTAGGTGCGCGCCGTGCGCGTGGGGCCCAGATCCTCGCCGCGGCGAGCCCGGGGGTCGGGATAGGCCTCGCGCAGCCAACGCGCGAACCCCGCCAGCGTCTCCTCATCGATCCACGCGATGGGGCAGGGGGCCAGCGCGTCGGCCCCTTCATAATCCTCGCGGGCGACGTGCAGATACCGGATCAGCGCGTTCAGGCCGTGACGGTAGGTCGTCTTGGTGAGCGGGCTGAGTTCCAGATCAGCCAACATCGCCTCGGACGCGTCATTCACCGTGCCGAGGACTAGGCTGTTTTCGGCTTCAGAAGGGGGGTCATCTGGCGGCGACTTGGTGTCTGCTGCGATGAGAGGCCTCCGTTTTCGCGATAGTATATTACTTAATGATGAATAAGTCACATAGGGTATAATACCCGCAAAGGCGCGCCTCCACGCCGCAGCGCGCCTTTGCGGGTTCCAGGTGCCAGGTTGCAGGTTACAGACGTTGAGTGTGCACGTGTAGCTTGGTACTGTAACCTGGAACCACGCACGCCATACCACAACACCTATAGCGCCGCCCCCACGTCATACGCCCGCTGCATGATCGCGCCGTCCTCCGCGAGCGACGTGCCGCCGGTGGCGATCAGCATGTCGACGAGCACCATGTCGCGATTCTCAAAGTCGCGCAGGAACCACTCATAGTTGCGCTGGCTCGTCTCGTTGATCGTCGGGGCGCCCTGGGAAAAGACGCCCACCAGCTTGATGCCGGGATGGATGCGCGGCTTGCGGTCGGCGCCGATGAGGCAGTAGTGCCGGTTCATGTACGTGATCATGGGCCCGCACACCTGCGAGCAGTAGTTCGGCGCGCTGACCACGAGCGCCCCGCATTCGTGGAGGTCCTGCCAGTACGGCTTGAGGTCGTCCTCGAGGCGGCAGTCCACGCCGTTCTCCTTGCAGTAGCGACATCCCTGGCAGCCGCGCACATCCATGGCGTTCAGCTCATACTCGACGACCTCGTGTCCGGCGGCGCGGGCCCCGTCGAGCACGCGCCGCGCGACGGTGGATGAGACGCCCTGCGAGTGCGGGCTCCCGAGCATCGCGACGACTTTCATGACGCACCCCCTAGATTGAGAGCTGTATTTTGCGCTGCTAAGCGCTCTTTCCGCAACCTTTACGTGCAAGGCGATTATAGCAACTCCCCGGGACTGCTGTCAAGCGGCATCGCTTCGCCGCTTCGCGGCTCGCGTGTCTGTAACCCCCCGGCGAATAACATAGTGACAGATCGATCCTGTCTCCTGTCGGAAGCGAATCACAAGCGAGAGACCATCCCATGCCCGATACTGACGAGGCCTTGGTGCAGGCCGCGCGCCGCGGCGACCGGACGGCGCTCAGCGCGCTCTACCGGCGCCATTGCGACGCGATCTATCGCTATGCCCTGGCGCGTATGGGCACGCGGCAACACGCCGAGGATCTCACCGCCGAGGTGTTCACCCGCGTGGTCGAGTCGCTGCCACAATACGATGCCTCGCGGGGAGGTTTTCGCTCCTGGCTGTACGGCATCGCCCGGCACGCCTGCGCCGACTTTTGGCGACGACACGACGACGTCCTCGAGCTGCCCCTGGACGACCTGCTGCCGGCGCACGCGCCGCCAGAACGCGAGGCTGCAGCCGCGGATGGGAGCCTTAGCGAGTGGACTCTATCCCTCCTGACCGCCCTGCCCCACCAGTACCGGCGCGTGCTAGAGTTGCGCATCCTTGAGGGGCGTTCCGTAGCGGATACTGCCGAGGCCATGGGTATCACAGGTAATTATGTCAAGGTACTGCAACACCGCGCCCTCCGTAGGGCTGCTACACTGGCGGAGGATGGCGTGAAAGAAAGGAACAGGGACCATGAGAGGTGATCGTCTAGAGGTGACCGATGCCGCCATCGAGGCATTGCGCAGCGGCCGGGCTCCCGATGGGCCCCCTCTGCGCGGGCAAGAGGATACCGACACCAATGCCGTGCGCGTGGCCACGCTGTTGGCGCTGGGGGCCGGACGGGGCCCGCGCCCCGATCCCGCCTTCGTGGCCCGGCTGGAGAGTGATCTGCTGGCGCGACAGACGGCGTGGGCCACCGGGAGCGCGGCACGGCGCCGCCCCACTCTCTTTTCCGGATGGCCCCGCCTCGGGCGGAGGTTCGGTGCTGCGCTGGCGCTGCCGGCGGTACTAGCCGTCGCGCTGCTGATCGTGCGCGGGCCGCGACAGGCCCTGGCCGACGTACAGCGCCTGCTTGGCTACGTCCCGGGCCTGGGATTCGTCGCCACACAGGATGTGCGCGTACTGGTGGAGCCCGTGGCGATCACGCGCGAGGGTGCCACGGTGGGCGTAGAGCAGGTCATCGCTGGGGCTCGCGACACGCGCATCGTGCTGTCCGTGGACACGACGGTAGCCGCCCGGAACGGAGAGGACCAGCTGACGAGGGTGCCCGAGGCGGGTATCACGCTGCGCACCCTCGCGGGAGAGGAGATTGCCCTGACCGCCTGGAGCCAGAGCACCGAGGGGGCCGTCCTCACCTTTGGCCTCCTGCCGGTGGAGGCAGACACGGCCGTGCTGGCCATGCGCGTGCCGCCAGGACTACCTGCGCGCGCGGAGGCATCAGAGGAGTGGGTCTTTCACCTCTCGCTCCGGCGCGAGGACGTAACGTCGAACGGTGCCCGCCTTATAGCGACCTACGACCCGGGCACTCCCGTACGCGAACACCACGGCATCGCGCTACGGGTGCTCGATGCGGCCCATACCGCCGACGAGACCGTAGTGCGGGTCGGCATCGTCGACTACCCGGCCCTGGAGGCGTCACCGCCTCCCCATCTCAGCGGCCGGCTCCGGCCCACCCTGCGCGACGATGCCGGGCGCTCGTACGCCGCCCGCCGATCCCCCGGCGTCGGCTTTGAGGGCGGAATGGTCGCCGCCCAGGCAGGAGGCGCCTCCGCCGAAGAGTCCGCACGCCATGAGGTGCTCGCTTTTGAGCCCCTGCATCCCGAGGCGCGCGAGCTGACGCTGACCGTGGACGGCGTCTACCTGAACGTGCCCGCCAGTGGCGCGCTCCAGGTGGACCTGGGGGATGCTCCCCAGATCGGTGACGTCTTTCCGGTAGACGCGGAGCTGGAGATCGCCGGAGCCACAGTGCACCTCACCGGCGCACGCCTCGTGCACGAAGAACTGGAGATGCGCGACGGGATCATGGAGCGCACGCTTCTGCGATTCGATGCCAGGCAGGTCACGCCCCAGGACCCTGTGATCGTGACCCATGTAGGCCTGGTGGGCGACCGGTCGATCGTGAGCGGCAGCTCATCGAGTGGTGGCCAAGATGGGATCTATGCGGTTGGAGTCGAGTTCCGTGACGGCCGCATCCCAACCGGTCTCCTGACGCTCTCGCTGGAGGAGGCTGCCGTCGTCTACACAGGGCCGTGGGAACTCACCTGGAGCGTGCCGCCCACCGCAGGAGCGCAATAGGGTCAGCGCCGCGGTGGACAGCGTGCCCCCTCCCCCGCACCGTACAGCCCCATGGTGCGGGGGAGGGTTATGTCGAGCGCCCTGTTCACCATCGTTCTCTGCGGCCCGTCGCGATGGCCGCGGCCAGGCATCTTATCCTCCAGCCCCGTTCCTCCCCTACGCGCCGCACAGCGGACAAAGCCCATGGCGCCCCGCCCCGCGTTCCCACCTGCACCGCACAGCTGCCGACAAAAGCGCCCGGCCCTTCGCATAGTGTCACTATGCCCTTCCAAGCAAACTGAGCCCGGGTGTGGGTAGTTTCGGGTTTGGCGTGACTATGCGAAGTCACTAGACCTTCCATATGAGGCGTGCTTGGGACCACACGACCGCGACGTGACAGCTACTGCCATGGCGGTGTCTATGTGGCCGCAATGCGGCTGGCACACTTCAGTGGGCCTTCTCCATTAGCACGGGCTTGAGCGTCCTGCCACACGCCGATGCACCTCCCTCTCGGGGCTTTCCATTTCGCGCTTTCGTGATCCAGAGACCCGGCGCCCGGCGAGTGCATGCCGCACCGGGTACTTTCAGCATCCGTGGATGACGGCGGCGCGCCCTGATGATCTCCTTTGACTTGCTTTGTCCCCCTGGGGTATAATGTCATACCCTCTCTTTGTGTTCGCTCCTACCGCGTCCCGTCCGGCGACGCCGGATCGGCGTACTCCATAGTAGAATCGGATGTCTCATGGCAACCAAGATGCGCTGTCCCAAGTGTGGGCAGCTCAACGAAGCCGGCGCCTCGCGATGCGGTCAATGCCGCGCGCCTCTGACGCAAACCTGTCCCCGCTGCGGCCACGTGCGCCCCTGGTACGTCCAGCGTTGTCCGCAATGCGATGTGCCGGTGGACGACGCCGCCGTCTTTACGGGGCTCTTTCGCGAGGGGCCCGAAAGGCGCCTTCAGGGTCGCTACCTGCTGCGTGAGGTTCTCTCCCGCGGCGCTGTGAGCGCGCGCTATCGCGCTGAGGACCTGCGCGATCCGGGAACCTTCTACGCCATCCAGGAGCTGTCCACCGTGGCGCTATTCCGCGCCGACGAGCGCCGCCAAGCTGAGGCCGCCCTCAGCGCCGCGGTGGCACGATGGTCCGCCGTCGAGCATCCCGCGGTGCCCGCCGTGGTGGAGGCGTTCCGGGCCGGCGAAACGCACTATGTCGTCACCGAGTGGGTGTCCGGGGTCGATCTGGCCGCCTTGATGGAGCGCGAGGGTCTCAGGGCCACACCGGACCTGGCGCGCAACTGGGGCGCCCAACTCGCGGACCTGCTGTCCACGCTGCATAGCCAGGACCCGCCCCTCTACGCCCCCTTCCTCTCCCCCGGCCGCGTGGCCGTGGACGACGACGGGCGGCTGCACCTCATCGACCTGGGTTTGGCCGACCTCTTTTCGCCGGCAGGCGATGGCGCATATGGCGCGGTGCGCGGCTACGCCGCCCCCGAGCTGGAGGGTGGCCCCCCGACGCCTCAAAGCGACATCTTTGCGCTGGGGCGCCTTCTCTACGCGCTCCTCGTGGGCCGCCTCCTGGAGCGGGGACTGAGGCGCCAGCTGCCGCTGCGCCAGGCGGTCCCGGGGATCGCCATGCCCTTGGTGAAAACGATCGCTCGCGCAGCCCACCGCGACCCGCGCCAGCGGTACGCCAGCGCCGCCGAGCTGCGCGACGTACTGTGGGACGCGTCGGCGGGCTCGCTGGCGCCCATCGGGGCGTGGCGCGACCTGGCGGTGCCCATTTTGGGGCAGGCCACACGGGCAACGCCACCACGTGCTGGGCGCGACGCGCGCCGGCAGCCCACGGTTGGCGGCAGCACCACCGATTCGATGGAGGCGTTGGGGTTCGAGCGCGATCCGCGCTACGGCCCGGCTGGGGCGGCGGCCCTAGGCCGGGCAGAGCCCACCATGGCGTCCGCGGAACCCGCTGCCGGACCCGCGACGGCGACCGGCGAAGCGCGCCTGGCGGTGCAGCCCCGCCTAATCAAGGCCACGGAGCTGAGCCCCGGCGATACGCGCCGCGTCGTCTTGTCGCTGCACAACACCGGTGCGGTGGAAGTGAGCGGCCGCGTGACGAGCCATGTGGACTGGATCAGCGCTCCCAAGTCGCCCTTCCGGCTCCCCGTCGGCAAGCAAGCCAAGGTGATCCTCACGGTGCGTTCCGCCAGACTCACGTCGCCGCAAGCGAGCGAGGCCCAGGCGATCTCGGTAGACACCAACGCCGGCAGACACTGGGTGGCCGCCACGGCGCAGGTCGTGACCACGCCGCTCCTCCAGGTGGAGCCGACGCTCCTCGACTGGGGCGCCCTCCAGGGTGAGCCGAGCGGGGTTCAACACCTGACCATCACCAACGCCGGCGGTCAGCCCATGTTGGGGAGCGTGGCGGCGCGCGTCCCGTGGCTGCGCGTCAGCGCCCCCGAGTTCCGTTGCGCGCCGGGGCGGTCGATACAGGTACCGGTGCAACTCGTGACAGATCAGCTGCCGGCCGGCGACACGCAGGCCGCTGACGCCATCGTGGTCGACAGCGATGGCGGCCAGGAGCGGGTCGCGGCGCGGGTGCGGCGGCTGACTCCCGTGCTCGACCTGGGCGTGACGCACATCGACCTGGGCAGCCTTCCCGCAGAGCCCGCCGAGCGCTATCTCTATGTGGGCAACACGGGCGACGGCGTCTTGGAGGGCACCGCGCGCCCGCTCGTGCCCTGGCTGCGCATTGACCCCCAGGAGTTCCGCTGCCAGCCGGGCGACATGGTGCAGCTGGCGTTGACGGCCGACCTCGGCGCCCTAGGGGACGGCGCCATCGAGGTGCCCCAGGCGGTACGGGTGCGCACCAACGGTGGTGTGGAGACGCTGTCGCTGCGCGTGCAGGTGGTGGCCCCGCGGCTGGTGCTGGGAGGCGGTGACCTGGCGTTCGGTCAGACCCGTCTGGGCGACGTGCTCAGTCGAGACATTACCATCGTCAATACGGGCTCAGCGCCGCTCTATGCCACGGTACAGCCACTCGTCGACTGGCTCTCCGCCTCACCCGGCAGCATCACCTGTGCGCCCGGAGAGGAGCGCCAGGTCGAGGTAGTCGCCGACACCACGCGCTTTCCCAAGGGGGATGTGCTGGACGTGGTCGCCGCCCTGCGTATCGATGCCGGAACGCTGGCCGTTACCCTGCCGGCCAGCATCGAGGTGCTGCAGCCTGCGTTACGCGTCGACCCGCAGGAACTCGACTTTGGCTACGCAGAGCGCACCCACCCCGAGTCGCGCACTCTCACGTTGGCCAACGAAGGCAACGCCCCCCTGGCCTGGAACACTCAGACGGACGTAGCCTGGGTCGAGATTCAGCCCACCTCGGGCGTATGTCGGCCCGGCGGCGCACAGGAGGTTGCCGTCACGGCGTACGGCTTGGCGGCCGACCCGGAGGCCGAGGTCGTGGTCGGCACGCTCGTAGTCAACACCGACGCCGGGCGGGCCAAGGTACCATTGCGCCTGGCGTTCGCGGCGCCGCTGCTGGCCAGCGATACCACCGACCTTGACCTGGGGGTCAGCGTGAACCTCCGCGACGTGTCCACCAGCCTGCGGCTGTTCAACCACGGCCTGGGTCCGCTCCGCGGGCGCATCACTACCGATCACACCTGGCTGGCCGTCGATCGCGCCTCGTTCGAGTGCGCCATGGGCCGCTCCATCGAGGTGCGTGTCAGCACCGATCTGGAGGAGCTGCCGCCGGGCACCGACCGCGCCGCCGGTGCGGTGCTCGTCGAGAGCAACGGCGGAGACCTCGCCATCGACGTGACGCTGTCGGTGGCGTACGCCCCAGCCATCGAGCCTCCCGAGACGCTCGTGCTGGAGCGGGCCGATCCGGCAGGCCAGCCCCAGGGACGCCTCGCCCTCCGCAACACGGGGCTCGCGACGGCACACGCCGAGCTGCGGCCCAGCGCCCCGCAACTGGTGCTGTCGCGCAACCTGCTCGACATCAAGCCCGGCAAGAGCGTCCGCATCGCCGTCAGGTGGCAAGGGGTCTCAAGCGCCGAGGCCGAGCCCCCCTACATCGAAGTGCTCTCCGGCGGCGAGGCCATGCGGGTACCCGTCGTCCTGGCAGACGCGTCGGCCTAGCAGGCGAGCCGCAGTACGACGGGAATGCCTGCGTACCAGCAACGAACGCGCCGACTACTGCCAAATGCCCTTTACGCGCCCTCAATACCATGGTATATTGGGGTTACTGAGGCGTATCAGGCGTATTCAGCGGCGACGCCGGCAGAGATGCCAGTGGCGAACGTGGCATCTCTTGCCGATCCCGTCCCGTTGCACATCGTCAGGACCAGCCCTGCGACGGCGCGACGTAGCGCCGGCACGGCGCCAGCACCAGCGGCATTCCAACCACCCGATCAAGGAAGGGGGCAGCTTCATGAAGCTGATACTGGCCATCGTGCGGGACGACTGTGCCGCCGATATCACCGGTGCGCTGAACGAGGAGGGCTATCGCGTCACGCGCGTCAGCTCTACCGGGGGCTTTTGGAGACGGGGTAACGTGACGCTCCTCATCGGTGTGGAAGAGCACGAGGTGGAGCCCGTGTTGTCGCTCATCGACAACTACTCGGGTCCCTGTCAGGGCGGTGAGGGCCCGTCGGACGAGGCGCACCCGCCCCATCGCTCGACGGTGTTCGTCCTGCCGGTGCACCGCTACGCACACTACTGACTGGCGGCGCACCTCGATCGATTGAGACGCCCAGCCTCTGCGGCTGGGCGTTGTCGTGTCATCGGCTGGCACATGAGGTTCGCGCCGCCGCGATCCTACCCCCCGACGAGTTTCACGCCGTACCCCAGTTCCTGCAGCGTCTGAGCGACGCGGTCTCGGATATCGCCCTGGACCTCGATGACGCCGTCCTTGACCGTCCCGCCCGTGCCACAGCGCTGTCTCACGGTGCGCGCCAGGTCCCGCAGCCCGGCATCGTCGAGTTCCAACCCCTCGATGGTGACCACCGTCTTGCCGGCGCGGCCCTTGCGTGAGCGCGTGAGCCGCGCCGTCTGCTTCTCAGGTGGAGGGTGCGCGGCCGACCGAGAGGCACGTTCCGGCCGCTGCGGACGATCGCCGTGCCGCTGCTCCTCCGGCTCGCTGGACCACACCAGCCCGCCGCGCCGCTTGCTCATGGCATCACCCCTCCGTGAAGGGCGAAATCCAGGCGCCGGCCGCATCCAGGGGAAGCGCGCCCGGCGCGCTCAGAACGTCCAGGTCTCGGCGCGCCTCGGAGTCGCTCAGGAGCGGCTCGGACACCAGCAGCTCGCGCAGATGGAGCGTGTCGCGGATGGCGACAAACCGTAGCTCCTCGACCGGCGTCTGCCGCTCGCGAAAGGCAGCCGTCTCCAGCGCCTCGCGATCGGTATCGTACACAAAAGGAAGCTTGGCCCGCTCGAGGTTGCCAGAGGTGAGCACGTTCTTTTGCGTGATCGCCCAATCGATCTTGTCCGCCAGGCGTCGCGTAGTAAAGTCGGCCAGCCCCACCCCCACGGCATTCCCGTGGCTGGCGGGCGTTACGTCGAGTACAACCAGCGACCGCAGGGTGGGCGCCTCAGGCCACTCGGACTCGCCGATGATGCGACGCCGCCCAATGACGTAGCAGTCCATGCCGGTGCCGCTGATCTCCTTCCCCATGCGCTCCACGAGGGCGACATCCACCTCGCGGAAGGGTATCTTGGCCGATAGTGCTTTGGCGCGCTGCAAGAGTTCGGGCTCGCAGTCGACTATCTCGCCCGGCGCCATGCCTACGAGGTCCGCCACGCCGCCCCAGGCGTTCTCGATGATGGCCAGCCCGCCGAGGACGGGCGCCGTCTCCAAGACGACGCGCGCCACCTCGGGGATGTACTCGCGCAGGCCATAGTTGCCGTACTGGTGCACCGCCACTGCCTGGGTGTGCTTGCCCATGCCGATGACGGCCATCTTGCATAGGCCGCTCTCAATGGGGCCGTCAAAGTTGGTATGCTTTTTGACGCGGTTCACCAGGATGATGCCGTCGGCGCGCGCCGCATGGGCGTCCAGATATACGGGAACGTCTCGGGGCGTCGCGCCCAGGCGTACCACTTCCATCGATGAGCGTATGGGGGCGCCCATGGTCTCCTCGCTGATCCCGAGTTCGGCCAGCAGAGCGCGCTGCCCCTCGGCGGTGCCCCCACCGTGGCTGCCCATGGCAGGAAAGATGAATGGGCTACCGCCGCGCTCGCGCACCGCGCCGACGACGGCCCGCAGGATCCGCGGAACCGAGGCGATGCCGCGGCTGCCCGCCGTGATGGCAATCTCTTGACCAGAAGAGATCCTCGCCAATGCGCCGCACCGCTCCAGCGCCGCCAGCGTGGCCGCCTCGAGGTCACCGATATCGGGTTGCTCCCAACGCTGGCGCACCCGCACCACGCGCAGAGTCGATAGGTCGCGGCGCATCGCGATGACGCCTCGCTCGGACATGAGTCGCTCCTCCCGGTGGTCGTCTGTATGGTCCGAGTATAGCGCAGGGCGGGCGACGCGCCAACCGGTGCGCCGGGGCAAGGCGGTCACGCGTGCGCCGGCGATCGCCGAGCCGTAAACGGCCCGTCTGAGCCCCCAAGCCCGCCGAGGCGGGCTGTCCCCCGGCGGTGGGTCGGAGCGCGCCTTGGAGCGCTTTTGCGCCCAGTACCCTGGGCCCGCCAGCCGCAGGCCTTGGCCGCAGATGGGGCACGCGGCGCCGGCGAACGCCGAGCCGTGAACGGCCCGTCTGGGCCCCCAAGCCCGCCGAGGCGGGCTGCCTCTCAGCCATGAGTCGGAGCGCGCCTCGGCGGGCTTGCCCGATCCAGCCGCCGGCCTCGACCGCGGATGGCGCGCGCATGCGCTTGCGCCGGCGCTCGACGGCGCTATACTCGTGCCAATGATCCGGCCCACAGCCCGCTAGGGGGCGCGAGATGCATAGTGACCAAGAGAAACGGGCGCGTCGTCTTCCGAGCCGACCGGGGCGATGGCTCCTGGGCTATCGCAAGCTTGGCATGCGTGTCCAGGAAGGCGATGGTCACCTCTACGTCCTCCTCGTGGTGCACGAGGACACGGGCGCCATTCGCGCCACCGAGCTGCTGGCGACCGCGCCGGACAGCCGCCAGCTCACCAACCTGCTCTACGACGCCCTATTACGCCCGGCGCAGGGTTCTGGTCAGCCATATCGCCCCACCGAGTTGGTCATGGACGATGCCGGACTGTACCAGGAACTCGGCCCGCTCCTGGAACGGCTCGGCGTACAACCCGTCTGGGAGCGCTCCCTGGCCGTCCTGGACGAGATGGCGCGCCACCTGGAGGGGATCATGCGTCGCGGCGCCAGGCCGCTGGCCCTGGTGCGATCCCGCGGAACGACGAGCGCCCAACGCGCCGCGTTCTACGCCGCGGCGGGCGAGTTCTATGCCGCGGCGGCCGCATTCTACGATGCGGATCCCTGGGAGTGGCTCGGGAGCGCCGATCCCATCGCCGTGCGCTATCCCCATGACGCCGAACCGATCTTTGTGATGCTGGTGGCGGGTAGCACCGACCAGCCCGGGATAAACGTCTGCCTGACGCGCGAGGGCCTGGAACTCTACATGGGCGGCGACGAGGACGAGCTGGAGAAAGACGCTGAGGAGCAACCCCCAGAAGTGCCGGTGTTGATCATGTACTACTCCGATGCTTCCGCCATGGCGCCCGACGATCTCGCCGCGATCCGGAAGCACGGCTGGACCATCCGCAGCGAAGAAGCATACCCGCTGTTCTTTCGCGTCGAGCCGCCACACGATTACGCTCCACCCGCCGTTGACGACATCTGGCGTGTCTCCGCCATCCTGCGAACGCTGCCCGCGTTCATCACCACCGTGGGGTTCGACAAGGGTTGGGTGCACGATACGCACATGATCTATGACCTTCCCGACATCTACCCCGAGCGCACCGTCGCCCTCACCTACCCCTACGACCTCGTCCCCGGCCTCTATACGCCCATCGAGCCGTACGAGACGCTGGCCCGTTCCTGGTGCGCCGACCCCTCCCGAGAGCCTCTCGGTTTAGCGATGGCCACATTCATGTTCCCTCTCCTACAGGTCATGAGAGCCGAGGGGTATGCCGAATCCACCATCGATCTGTACGCCAAGGCCTTCGACGACATCGGCTGGCTGCAGTGCCGGTTTGGGCCGCACGACACCTTTAGCACCGCCATCTTTGTCGGCGATGCCCCGTTGGAGGACGCCTTCCGCCAGCAGATCAGCCCCGCCAAGACCGCACTCGAGCGCTATCGTCGCGCGTGGCGCAGGCTCGTCGAGTGGGCACGCCTGCTGGAGACACTCCCTGCCGAACCCCCTCCAGGCGACGCGGAGCCGCGTTGACGTTCGCGCCCCGTATCCCTAGAACCTCCCGAGGGCGCCCCCGCCCTGAACGTGACACGCGGAGAAGCTACTCCAGCGGCGCCTTTGGGAGATGCGACGCGCGGCGCTCGCTACTCTGGCCGCAGCCCACCCTCCAGGTGTATAATAAAGAGGATAGCGTCGCAATTGCGATATATGCAGGCGGGGTCCCACTGCTCCATGACCCCGCATTGTGAGAGGAGTTGTACCATGGCCCTACAATCCCATAGTGCGTTGTTGGTCGTCGACATGCAGCGCGATTTCATGCCCGGTGGCGCCCTGCCCGTCCCCGATGGGGACGCGATCATCCCCAAGGTGAACGCCTACATCGCCCAATTCCGCATGGCGGGCGCCCCCATTTTCGCCTCCCGCGACTGGCACCCCCCCGAGACCACGCACTTTCAGGCGCAGGGAGGCCCCTGGCCGCCCCACTGCATCCAGGGCACGCCCGGCGCCGAGTTCCACCCGCAGCTCAAGCTGCCGGAGAACGTAGTGATCGTGTCGAAGGGTATGGATCCCCAGGAGGACGCCTACTCGGCGTTCCAGGCGCGGGGTCTCGAGGAGGATAGGGCGCTCGATGCGTATCTGAAGGCGCATGGCGTGGAGCACCTGTACGTCCTCGGCCTGGCGTTGGATTACTGCGTCAAGTGGTCGGCGCTGGATGCCGTGCGAGACGGCCTGGAGGTGACGGTGCTCATCGACGCCACGCGCGCCGTGAACGTCGCCCCGCACGACGCGGAGGAGACGATCGAGACGCTCGTGCGCGCCGGCGTACATCTCGAGACGATTGAGACGCTGTGGGTTACCTGCAAGGCGTGCGAGGAAATGGGTGTCGCCACGGGCGCCACCGGTGTGGCCGCGGCCGAGGAGGCCCTGCGACCCCGCGAGACCAGAGCACAGGAGGTCCAACCGTAACCATGAGCCCACGCCGCTTTCACATCGCCACGGACGACGAGATCGCATCGGGGATCGTCACGGACGTCTACTTTCAGCGCACCGAGGAGGCCCTCCGCGCGCGAAATGCCGACAAACGTGTCGTCGGCGAGATGCGCGCGTCGTCGCTGCCGAGCGGATGGCCGTGGGCGGTGCTGGCGGGGGTCGAAGAGGTGGCCCGCCTCTTCGAGGGACTGCCCGTCAACGTCTGGATGCCGCCCGAAGGTACCGTGTTCCGCGCCGGCGAGCCGGTGCTCACCATCGAGGGCGACTATCTCGCGTTCGGCAGGTTCGAGACGAGCTTTCTCGGCCTGACCTGCCAGGCCAGCGGCATCGCCACGCGGGCGGCTAGGTGTCGCATCGCCGCCGAGGACCGCGTCTTGCTCAGCTTTGGCGCGCGACGGATGCACCCGGCCATCGCGCCGATGATCGAACGCGCCTGCTACGTGGGCGGCTGCGACGGCGTGTCGACCATCCTGGCCGCCGACGTGATCGGCATCCCTCCCACCGGCACGATGCCCCACGCCCTAGTGCTCATGCTTGGCGATACGGTGGAGGCGGCGTGGGCGTTCCACGAGGCGGTGGATCCCGACGTCAAGCGCATCGTGCTCATCGACACGTTCAACGATGAAAAGTTTGAGACGCTGCGGGTCGCCGAGGCGCTCGGCCATACGCTGCACGGCGTGCGATTCGACACGCCCGGCTCGCGTCGCGGCAACCTCCGCCAGATCATGGCCGAGGCGCGCTGGGAACTGGACTTGCGCGGCTACGAGCACGTCAAGCTCTACGCCAGCGGCGGGCTGGACGAGTACAGCATCTCGACCCTGAACCCGGTGTGCGACGGCTATGGCGTGGGCACGTCGTTGGCCGACGCCCCCACCATCAACCTGGCCTTTGACATCGTCGAGATCGAGGACACGCCCAAGGCGAAACGCGGCAAAGAGTCTGGCGCCAAGTTCGTGGCCCACTGCCCCGCCTGCGGCGAACGGGAGATCATCTACTGGAAGCGCGCCCCCGGCCACTGCCACTGCGGCGCTGAGCGCGTCATCCTGAATCGGCCACTCTTGGAGAATGGCCGCATCATCGCCGACCTACCCTCGGCGACAGAGATACGCCAGTACGTGCTCGACCAGATCCGGGGGCGGACGATGGAGGCCTAGCCGCCCGTGCGGCCCAAGCGCCGAGGAGGCTCCATGGACGATCTCGGCGACATCGTCGCCTACTATGATGTCTATGACGAGCCAGGGCGGCTGGATCGGCACCGCCTCGAATTCGACCTCACCTGGCGCTATCTGGAGCGTTACCTGCCGCCGGGCGCAGACCTCCTGGAGCTGGGCGCCGCGGCGGGTCGGTACACCGTCCCACTGGCCCAACGCGGCCATCGGGTGACGGCGGTGGACCTGTCCGAGCGCCTCACCGGGATCGCGCGCGACCGGGCGCAACAGGCCGGCGTCGCGGCGCGCATCGTGCATCTGGTGGCCGACGCGCGTGACCTCGGCGTGCTGGCGGGGCGGCGATACGACGCCGCCCTCATCATGGGGCCACTGTATCACCTCGTGGAGGAGGCCGACCGCCGGCTGGTATTGCGCCAGGTGCGCGGTCTCCTGGTTCATGAAGGTCTGGTGTTCTCTGCCTTTATCAGCCGCTTCGGAGCGCTCGGCGACGTCATGACCAAGGTGCCCGAGGCGGTCACGCGCCGCGAGGAGCTGCAGTGGCTGATGCTGCACGGGCGCGATCCCGAGACAACGCCACACGAGGGATTCCGCGGCTACTTTGCGCGGGCAGAAGAGATCGCCCCCCTCCACGCCTCGGAGGGGTTCAACGAGGTCACGCTGGTTGGCGTCGAGCCGTGCATCGGGCCGTACGATGAGGCCTATAATCGCCTGCACGAGCCCCTTCGCGCCGCCTGGCTCGAGGTACTGCTCGCCGTGAGCGCCGAACCCAGCATCATCGGGGCGTCGCGGCACCTGCTGTACATCGGGCGCCGGCGATAGCGCGCCCGCACGGGAGCGAGGAGACCCCTTCGTGTCCGAGATCATGGACCACATCCTGGCCCGCCGGAGCATCCGTCGCTTCACCGACGAGCCGGTGAGTCCCGACGACATCCGACGGCTCCTGGAGGCTGCCATGGCGGCGCCCACGGCCAGCAACCGCCGGCCGTGGGCGTTCATGGTGATCACAGATCCCGACGTGCTGAACCGACTGCGCGTAGGCCTGGTTCTTGGCCGCTATCGCGCCCCCCTATCCATCGTCGTGTGCGGGGACATGCATCGCGCCTGGCCGGGCCCAGGACGCGATTTCTGGGTGCAGGACTGCTCGGCGGCCACGCAGAACATCCTGCTGGCGGCGACCGGCCTGAGCCTGGGAGCCGTCTGGATCGGCGTGCACCCCATCGCTCCCTTTCGTTGGCACGTCGCGCGCGTGCTGGGCTTGCCGCGGCACCTTCGCCCGCTGGCGGTGGTACACGTGGGTCATCCCGCGGAATCCAAGCCCGCGCGCACCCAGTATGACGAACGTGCCGTGCACTGGCAGAGGTACGCGGCCCACGTCCAAGAGTCGCCTGCGGCGGAGCCGCCAGACGAGTGATGCGCGCCACACTGCAAAGCGTCTGAACATACCCGGGCCAAGGGGGGGTGTCCAGGATTCTGGGAGAACGGCACGCCGCCGCGGGTTGACACCCGGCGCCAGCCGTCCCAAGGCGGAGCCTTGGGCGCCAAGTCCACCTGCGTGGACTTGCGTTCAGCCCGCGAAGGCGGGCTTCGCGATGTTAGCGCCTGGCCTCGGTCAGCGGCGTGTACGCCCGGCCGAACGCCTAGAATCCTGGACATACCCGGGCTAAGGTTGCGAATCCTGACGGATTGGCCTATCATAAGGGTGGTGAAGTAGCGTACACGGTGTGCGCCAAACCGATCGCAGAAGAGGTGCATTTCCACACGATGTCCAAAGAGCCGGACCCTGACCCTAGTAGTCGCCGCATCATAACCACCCACAGTCTGTTGGCCCTCGTACGGGCCAATCGCTGCCCTCGTTGTCCCTCCAGAGCGGACGAGCCCTCCACGTGAGTTCACACGTTCCCGACGCTCAGGTCTGAGCGAAAACCCAAGATGATAGGGCTGCAACGCGAACCGGGAATCACTCGCCAACAAGCGACCAGTGCCGCCACAAGCCTGTCCGCGTCGCCCGCCGGAGATTTGATTGCCGGCGGTATCCGCGCGTCCACAGGTGGCCTCGGTTCGCGCCCCGGCGCCCGCGTGTCGGCGTGCTGGCCCGCCCAGCGCCCTACATGCCCGGCGCATCGGCGCGCAGATAGCAGCCCCAGTGGACGTGTCTTCGTCCGGTGCCTGATGGGAGTTACCTGATATGCCACAATGGACAACCGAGGCGTTCCTCATCCTGCTATTGATCATCGCTAACGGCGTCTTTGCCATGTCCGAGATCGCCATCATCTCCTCGCGCAAGATGCGGCTGGAGCAGCGCGCCGCCGAGGGAGATCGCGGCTCGGAGGTCGCCCTGCGCCTATCTGAAACGCCAAATCGCTTCCTTTCGACGGTGCAGGTCGGGATCACACTCATCGGCATCCTGGCCGGCGCCCTTGGAGGTGCCACCCTCGCCGTCTCCCTGGCTGACGTGCTGCGCGAGATCGGGCCCCTGGCGCCCTTTGCCGGTGGCCTGGCCGTCACGCTGGTCGTGCTCGCCATCACCTATCTGTCGCTGATCATTGGTGAACTCGTCCCCAAGCGGGTGGCACTGAACGACCCCGAGGGGATCGCGCGCGTCGTCTCGCGGCCCATGAGCCTGCTGGCCACGGTCGCAGCGCCGTTGGTACGTCTGCTGAGCGTGTCCACCGATCTCGTTCTGCGACTGATCGGCGTACACCCGACCGAGGAGCCACCGGTGACCGAAGAGGAGATACGCGGGCTCTTTGCACAGGGCACCGAAGCCGGCGTATTCGAGGAGGCCGAGCAGGAACTGGTCGAGCAAGTGCTCCTCCTCAACGATCGCCGCGTCAG
>ENA-UOUL01002754-UOUL01002754.1-bioreactor-metagenome-genome-assembly--contig:-NODE-2754-length-19757-cov-5.581250_pt1 | contig 19757 bp, 15 predicted proteins | sample MGYA00249838_ERZ747220 | MGnify/ENA primary metagenome ERZ747220 (study PRJEB28778, sample SAMN05720191) | bioreactor metagenome | isolation source: Anaerobic biogas reactor | place: USA:Washington...
ATAATGATCGGCGTGGGGGCGTGGCTCAGCTGGGAGAGCACATCGTTCGCAACGAGGGGGTCAGGGGTTCGAATCCCCTCGTCTCCACCATTAACATGACAAGGGCGCTGACAAGGGACGGTTCTTTTGTCAGCAACGAGGTTTTTAATGACAGGGTTTATTTGGGTTTTACATTCTGGATACTACCACTATTTATACTTAGTAGATTGGCAATTTTTCGGATAGATAAACCTTTCTTTCCTCTCATATGGGCAACGACTTCGTTTCTTTTTGCGGTATCCATCATCAATTCTTCCAGGTTTTTTCCCGGCCAGTTGTTTTTCAAATATTTCTCCAGAAATAGCTTGCCCTCTTCAATAGTCCATTCCACTTCATCAATTATGTCGAGGAATTCGTTTTGGTCAAAATCAAGTGATAAACATATGAATTCTCTTATAGCTTCCTGCCGGTTCGTTGAAATTATGGATAGAATAAATGCAGTATCAACATTTTTTGATTCCGGTTTATCTGGGGATATCCCCTTGTCACATTTGCTTGTAAAAATAATATTTCCCTCATTAAGGCTATTGCTTTCAAACTTGGGCTATGATAAACTACCTTAAAAGAATAAAAGAATATAAATCTCCGAGCTGGGGAGTCTAAGGCGAAGCTATGATTCACCAAGCCTGTAGGTGTAAACTGGAAACGGATACGCCTTCCCGTATTGTGAAAAGGAGTAAGTGTCAACTGTTCGAAATGCAGACAGGTGTAGTGTGCTCTTATTCACATACATCTGTTTTATTATTTTAACTGAATATTTGTTTCCAAGCCTTTGAACCTAAGGTTTAAAACTATGGTTCCCGGGCCGATGGGTATAGATTGGAAACGGCTATGCCTCCCCGTATTGTGGAAAGGAGACGATGAGAGCTTATTTTATATAGGTTTAAGTGGTCGTGTCCTTTTCCAGGACACGACCTTCTTATTTAAGAAGGGAAAAAAGCGGGATTCGTTCTGGTTCTCCCTATAAAAAAGGTTTTGGGAAGCAAACGGGTACAGGTAGGCATAAAAGCTAAAGTCTCAATTTAAATCAGGTAATATGCTGCAAGGCTATTACATACAATCCCAATCTTTTTCTCCCCGCTTGCAAACAAGCGGGTTTTTTTTTAAATCAACCTATGAAGGTTTAATATATTTTCATTGTCTTGCGATAGAACATCCATAGTTACTTAAGTGCTGGGAGAGATTTTTAAGCATCGGAAGAAACTGCTTAAGCAGTTTACACACCCTGCAACGAGGCGGGAGATTCGAACCCGCCGCCTGTTTTGTGAATAGGCGACCGCTTAGCGGGGGACATATTTCATCTCGTTATAGGAAAATAACTTCAAGTGGTTCGATAACCTTGTTCATGAAGAATAAGGGTTTTTATACCTGGTCCAGTTTTTCTTTTTAATATTATCCATGAAGGATATCGCTTATCCCCTGTATTGATCGATTGCAGGATTGGATTTTATTAGAAGGAGGTGGGCCATTTTTTATTGGGTTTATCCAGTTTAAAAGGAGGGAAAAGATTTGAGTACGGTTTTAAGTGATGGAGTAATTCATGTAAGTGATGACTGTAAAGCTTGCGACCATTGTACCTTTATTTGTCCAACCGGAGCTATTTCGGGGGAACTCGGGCAAAAGCATCATATCAGTCCTAAAAAATGCATAAACTGTGGGCAATGCTTGATAAACTGCCCTTTTAATGCTATTGATGAATTCTCTCGGGTTGAGGAACTCAAAAAGGCCCTGGCCGATTCCCAGAAGTTTGTAGTAGTTCAGGAGGCGCCAGCGGTCAGGGTAGCTCTGGGCGAAGAATTCGGGCAAGCTCCAGGAACTAATGTAAAGAACAAAATGTATGCGGCTCTGCGCAAACTGGGTTTTGACAAGGTATATGACACCGAGTTTACCGCTGACCTCACCATTATGGAAGAGGGTACAGAGCTCATCCATAGGGTTTACGGTTTTTTGGGCGTACCCGGTTTTGAAGAAGTGGGTCCTCTGCCCCAGTTTACCTCCTGTTGTCCGGCCTGGATCAAATATGCGGAGGACAACTACCCCCTGGTACTGCCTCATATTTCCTCGGCCAAATCGCCCCAACAAATGTGGGGAGCAGTAGCTAAAACCTACCTGGCGGAAAAGCTTAATGTGGATCCGGCCAATATGTTCTCGGTATCAGTTATGCCCTGTACAGCCAAAAAATATGAATGTGAACGCCCCGAGTTTATTGCCAGTGGACATCAAGATGTGGATCTGGTAATAACCACCCGCGAATTGGCGCAAATGATCAAAGATGCTGAAATTGATTTCATGGCACTGCCCGATGAAGAGGCGGATCGTTTTGTAGGCCTTTCTACTGGTGCTGCTACCATATTCGGCGCTACTGGAGGGGTTATGGAAGCAGCTCTGCGCACCGCCTATGAAATCCTTAGCGGGGAAAGCCTGGGCAAAGTGGAATTCGATGCAGTCAGAGGATTGGATCCAGTTAGAGAAGCAACCGTAGAAGTCCCAGTAAAAGCTTTGGGCACAAGCCTGCCTGTCAGTGTTTGCATAGTAACTGGAACCAAGCATGTAGCCTCAGTAATTGAAGATGTTCTGGCCGGACGGAGCAAATACCATTTCATAGAGGTCATGAATTGCCCGGGCGGTTGTATAAATGGTGGGGGCCAACCCATCCGCAGAGATACCTATTAGGAAGGAGGGCATTAATTTATGAAGTTATTCCATGAAAATGAAGGCATCACCAGAAGACAGTTTTTTAAAGGTGCAGGTATGCTTACGGTTGCTGCTGTAATCAGCGGCATTTTTGCCAAATTCGGCTTTGACGTCTTTGCTGCCAGCGATGATTACATCACTCAAAGAGTGGCTGGCCTCTATACCCTGGATGAGTCCATGGCGATAAGAAAGTCGCATGAAAACCCGGAAATAATCCAAATATACAAAGACTTCCTCTCCCCGGGCAAGCTGGTGTGCGTCAGCCCCAAGGCTCACCACCTGCTGCATACCAAATACGGCCAAGATATTCCCGGATTTATAGCTGAACTAAAGAATCCCCATTATGTGCCTGAAGCGGAACCGGCTGCTAATGAAGAGACCAGTGCCGAAGAACCCGCAGCCTAGCTAGAAGGGAGGAAAAATGATGAGTAATGTAAATGGAAAAGTATTAAAACATGGTACCCAGACCAGAACCATGCACTGGATTCACTTGCTGGCCTTCATCATCCTGGGCTTGACTGGAATTGGTTTTTACTGGGACATAGGCGGGATTGCCAGTATCTTCGGCGGGGAAGCCAACGCTTCTCTAGTTCATCGCTGGACCGGGGTTGTCTTCATTGTAGGACCACTTCTCTATATCTTACTGAATTTTGACCGTTTTTCTCGTTTTATTGATACCATTTCTCACTTCAGCAAAGATGATTTTGCCTGGCTGAAGGTGATGGGAGGATACCTTCCCTTTCTTAAGGTAGATGAGGTTCCTGCACAGGACAAATACAATGCGGGCCAAAAAATTCTGGGCTGGTTGATAATTATCGGTTGCCTTTTGGTAATACTAACTGGCTTCCCCATGTGGTTATGGCGTCATTCTGTGCCTGCAGTATTTCTCGCTTTCTGTTATGATGTTCACTTTTGGACCGCAATTGTTCTGATACTGCTGGTGCTGGGCCATTTCTTCCTGGCCGCTATTCACCCCAAATCTCGGGTGGAATTCTCCTCCATGATGCTGGATGGCTATATCGATGCAGAGATTACTGCCCATCATAACGCCAAGTGGTTTGCAGAATTAAAAGAATCATCTTAAAAGCTTCTCCTTAATATATTGTTTTAACCCGCCTGCAGGCGGGTTTTTTTTACACAAGGTTTTTCCCAAACCTTGCATTATATATTTTTTTAAATTACCATATTCTATAGGTCATTTTACTTTAAGGAAGGAATTACTAAGGCTTTATCCTTGGGGAAGCGGAGGTTGTTATTATGACTTTTGATGCGGCCATAATTACCGAAAAGGGTGTTACTTTTGTGATAATAATTGTAAAGCCTGAAATATTGAAACATGATTTCACCATCAATGAAGCCAGGCAGGTTTTTTCCAAGTTTTTTCCCACCATGCCCATAGTCCTGATGGCTCAGGAATCAACTACCACCCCCACTTACCAGGGACGACAGGATTTGGTTAAATTCTTAAATACGGTAGATTTTATGCTTCTTCCCTGGAAGACCTATACAGTAAAGGAAGGTTAGATCTTTTGATTAGCTAAAACCATTAAGATATAATGAGGTGAAATATGTCCCCCGCTAAGCGGTCGTCCTATTACAAAACAGACGGCGTGTTCTAATCCCCCGCCTCGTTGCAGCGCTATGTTGAAACTGCTTAAGCAGCTTCTTCCGTTGCTTAAATATTATAAAGCCAACTCAAGACAAGGAGAAAAATATGATTTACAAACTTACTTTATTAAGAGATTTGCCGGAAGCAGAGGCCGGATTTAGTTTTTATCTGAAAGGCGGACTTGCTTCCGAGGATGGAGAAGACTGGTTTTCCTGGATTACCCGGGATAGTATTTATACCCGCATGTATCATCTTTTTTTGGAAGAGCGCAATGACTGGGTGCTGGTAGAAGACAGCAATATTCCGGATAACCGCTATGACTTGCAAGATTGTTTTCTCGATCACCGGCTCCTTGGTTTCAAGGAAGCCCTGGACAGTCAGGGCTTTATTTATGATGAAAGTTCGTATGGTATAAATAATATCCGTTGCTGTGGTGAACAGCTTAAAATGCTGGGAGCTACCAAAGCCGACTGTGTTTATTGTTCAAATTGCGGTAAAGGGGTTCAGGATGCGGTAAATTACCTGGTGTGGGGCCTTAAGGATGTCCCCCCTCCACGCACCTATCTCTATGAGTTTCGTTATGATCCTTTCAAGAAATACCTAGCGGGGATTATTAAAGACGAAAACCTGAAAAAAGACTAAAAGCTACACTAATTAGAAAGACCGGCGATTCATAATGTAATCACTTTGATTCATTTTTGTATCATTTTATCGATTCATTATTGTATTGTGCGGTTTTTATTATTTGCTTTTCAATATCCTCAAACTCTTCTAATGCCTATCTTCTGGTTGTTTTTTCAATTTTCTTTTTCATTTTCCTAGTTTTTTGGCACGCAAATTGCAGCATGATAAGTACAGAGGAATAAATCCAGCAAAAATAGTATTTTCGACCCCGCAACGAATTTAGCAAAGTCCTCCGTTGGATGAAAATACACAGGGTGTCAGGCCCTGGAATTAAAGGAGGTAATCTTATGAAGAAGAATGATGAAAGAGTGAGAGAAGATTGGGTCAACTCCTACCTTGACATCATGGAACAGCTTCAGGGACCTGTTATGCAACAGGAAGCCATGAACTATGAGGAAATGAACGAGGTCTTGAGGCAAAACTGTATGCAGGAGGAGGAAGTGGGAGAATACTCCATGATTGACCGCTGGGTACAGCTTTACCTGGGTTTAATGGATCTCCTGCACGGACTATTCCAGCAGCCAAGCCTGGATATTGAAGCCATTAACCAGGAGTGGATCCGCTGTTTCCAACCAACTGCAATCCCTGTGGGTGAACAGTTAACTGCCAAATGGGTCAACACTTACCTGGATTTTGTGGAGCAGTATCAAGGTTGGTTAGAACCAAAGAAACCTGCAGCTATCGAGGACATTAACCGGGAATGGATTCGCTGTTTCCTCCCCCAGGAGGCAAAGCAAGAGGGTCAGTTGATAAAAAAATGGGAGGCCGTTTTCTTGCAGCTTAACCATGAACTGCGAGGAATAAGCGAGAAGAAAGCTGATTTTAGTATCGAAGAAATCAATGATGAATGGCGTAGCCTGTTCTTGCAAGGTGAAGTTAAGGCTGTAGCCCTTAAAAAGAAAGTGGCTTAATTTTAAAGAATACAATTAACTTTAGAAGAATCTCAAGCATTATACAAGCCGATACTTGTTTTCCTGGATACTGGCCAAGTTCTAAACCCTAGCTTGGACTTCTAATGGCAGTTGGTTAACCGCAATGACATTATAGTACCCGACCAGTGCTTTATTGGTTGGGTACTTGTTTTGCCCAAATAATGCCTTCATCTCCTGTAGCTCTACTTGTGATATAATTAGTTCGACAGGAGGATGAAATTGGATGAATTCCAGAAAAACAAGTATTAACCCTTATTTAGTCCGATATGATACCAGTCTCCAAGATATATCCTTGATTTTTGAACAGGATGATATCGAATTCCTGCTGGTATGTGATGCAGAAAAGCAGATTATCGGCAGAATTTTGCCGCAAAATATTGTAGAAGCAAACGAGATCGGGCTGGCACCTGATACCCCGGTACAGCAGTTTATACCTTTTGAGCAACAATTTATTGATTTTATCAACAATTTGCAGTTTGTATTGGGGGATTCCATGTCCAGTCTTCACTCTATGATAACAGATGAAACTGCGACAGAATATTATTTCCAGTTGATCTGGAGGTTATGCCGAATATGGCATAAAAACGCAACAGAATGGGAAGCCTGTTTTGATTCCGTTTACAATCCGGTTATTTCTATAGATGAAGATGGGAGAATCAACCTTTTCAACCGCGCCCTGGAAAGGGTTTCTGGAATCACTGCCTCCGAGGCCCGCGGGCAAAAAGTTACCGATATCTTTACCAATAGCAAATTGATCGAGGTCTTAACCACGGGTCAAACTCAGGCCACCCGCAAGATTCAGTATCAGGACAAGATTCTTCTCACTAACCGCACTCCCCTGTACAAGAACGGAAAGATTGCCGGGGCGGTGGCCGTCTTGCAGGATATATCCGAACTGGAGCATATTGCCGAGCAACTGGCCCGCACCCGGGAACTTAACCGGCAGTTGGATGCTATTTTTGAGTCTTCTTTTGATGGTCTTTATTTAACTGATGGAGAAGGAAACACTTTGCGCCTCAACCAGGGATTTGTGCGTATAACCGGAATTAGTATGGAAGAATGCGTTGGATCTAATATGCGTGAATTAGTTGATACCGGTGTCTTTTCCGATTCCGGCACCTTGCTGGCCCTGGAGAAACAGGAACGGGCCACCATTACTCTGGTAGCTAGAACCGGCAAGGAGGTTCTGGTTACCAGCACGCCCATTTTTGATGAGCAAGGCAATATTGCTTTTATTATTACCAATGTTCGTGATATTACCGAATTGAACGAGATGGAGCGCAGGCTTAAACATATAGGATTGCGCGATCGGGAACTGGATACTATCCTGGATTCCTCTTTTGATGGTATTTTCATAACCGATGGTGAAGCCAACACCCTGCGCCTTAATCAGGCCTTCGAACGTATTACCGGGGTAACAGCGCAAGAGTGTGTCGGGCGCAATATGAAAGAACTGGTGGACGAAGGTTATTTCTCCGGTTCAGGAACGTTGCTAGTCCTGGAAAAGGGAGAAAGAGCCACCATTACTCTTGTGACCAGAACCGGCAAGGAGGTTCTGGTTACCAGCACACCCATTTTCGATGATCAAGGTAATATTATGCTGGTAGTTACCAATGTTCGCGATATAACAGAATTAAATGAGCTGGAGCGGGAATTCAAAAAGATGGTAGGTCTGCGGGAACGGGAATTGGATGCGGTTTTCGAATCCTCCTATGATGGGCTTTACATTACGGATGGCGAAGCCAATACCCTGAGGCTTAACGAGGCTTTTGAACGCATACTCGGAGTAAAAGCCGAGGAATGTATAGGTCGCAATATGAGAGAACTGGTGGCTGAAGGTGTCTACTCCCGCAGCGGCACCCTCTTGGCTTTAGAGAAACAGGACCAGGTAACTATTACTTTGCAGGCAAAAACCGGAAAAACCGCCCTGGTAACCAGTACACCCATACGCGATGAACATGGCAACATTATCCTGGTGGTAACCAATGTTCGGGACATCAGCGAGTTGAACGAACTGCAGGAGAAATTGGGACACGCTGAAGGGCTTAGCCGTTTCTTCCAGAGTGAATTGCAGGAAATGAAACTTCGTACCCAGTGTGTAATTCACTCCAGTAAAATGCGGGAATTAATCAGTATGGTAGTCCGAATAGCAGCAGTGGATTCTACTGTCCTCATACAAGGCGAATCCGGGGTGGGCAAGGAACTGGTGGCCAATACCATACACAGCAACAGCAACCGCGGAGAGCAACCGATGATAAAGATAAACTGTGGGGCTATTCCCGAAAATTTATTGGAATCTGAGCTTTTTGGCTATGAACCGGGAGCCTTTACGGGAGCCAGCAAGCAAGGCAAGGTTGGCATGTTTGAAGTGGCCGATCAAGGCATCTTGTTTCTGGATGAAATCGGTGACCTCCCTCTAAGCCTGCAGGTTAAACTGCTGAGAGTATTGCAGGATAAAGAAATTTTGCGGGTAGGAGGCACCAAACCCATAAAGGTGGATGTGCGAATAATCGCTGGCACCAATTATAATCTCAAGGAAATGGTGGAGAAAAAGCTATTCCGCAAAGACCTTTTTTATCGCTTGAATGTTATACCCATTACTGTCCCACCTCTGCGCGAGCGCCGGGAAGATATCCCTATTCTGGCCAATCATTTTCTGGATAATTTTAACCAGAAGCATGGAATGAACAAGAAGCTATCCGGCAGTATCCTGGCTTATTTCATGGAATATGACTGGCCGGGCAATGTTAGGGAGTTGGAAAACCTGGTCGAGCGCCTGGTGGTAACCAGCCTCAACCAAACTATTACCGCTCACGATCTCTCTGCCTGGTCGGAACTGAAACCCGAAAACAAATCTGATAATGAACACGGAATCGTTCGACTGCAGGATGCCCTGGAGAATACGGAAAGAAGAATACTGGAAAATGCCTTTTCGGTCTGCAAGTCTACCTATGAGGTGGCCAGAGCATTGGGTATTAGCCAGCCTACAGTAGTTAGGAAAGCGGCAAAATATGGAATAAGAGGGTAAAAGGCATCACAGCTTTTTCCCCTTGGAATGATTTTCGCTCTGTTGCCTTCATTCTTATGATAAAACTTGGATATTATTGATGATGCCGGGGCGGCAGGGTAAATCTAGCTGCCACTAGCCCCCCTGCCGCCTCAGGCTATCCCTAACCTATCTTGTTGCTCTTTCTCCAAATATTCATCTTTTGGGCTTCTTTAACCAGTTCATCCTGGAAATCAGGATGAGCTATTTTAATCAATTCTTCAGCCCGTTCCCAGGTGCTTCTGCCTTTCAATGTAGCAATACCAAATTCGGTTACCATCATATGAGTGGCAGTCCTTGGATCGGTAACTATGGCTCCAGGAGTAAGGATTGGCTTGATTCTTGATGTTACCTCACCTTTAATTTCAATAGTGGAAGGAAGACATATAAAACTCTGCCCATTCTTGGACTTGTAAGCTCCTTCAACAAAATCCAACTGCCCACCGGTTCCGCTAATATGCCTGGTGCCAACACTTTCTGCACATACCTGGCCATACAAATCAACTTCGATGCAGGCATTGATGGAAACAAAGTCGTCTATCTGGGCCACCACCCAGGGATTGTTGGTGTAATCCACCGAATAAGAAGCCAGGCCCGGGTTGTCATCTATATAGTCATATAATTCTTGACTTCCCATGGCAAAGGAATATACTTGTTTGTATTTGTCGATGCTTTTCCTGGCGCCGGTAATTTTGCCGGCCTTGGCCATTAAGAGATAGGCATCAACATACATTTCGGTGTGTACTCCCAGATCCTTTAAATCAGAAGCAGCCACCATGCTGCCGACTGCATTTGGAGTACCACCTATTCCCAGCTGAATGCAGTTGCCATCGTATAAACGTTCAATAATATGCTGAGCCATAGCAATCTCTACCGGGCTTGGTTCAGCTGAACCAATAGTCGCAATCGGCTCGTTTTTACTTTGGATAATATAGTCAACCTGCGAAATATGAAGACATTCCTGATTACCACCCAGGCATCGTGGCATCTTTTCATTTACTTCCAGAATGGTAACCCGGGCAGTTTCCATCATTGCACAACAGTTGACCGAACTCCCCCCAAAATTAAAATATCCGTGTTTATCCATAGCTGTACACTGAATAACCGCAACATTAGTAGGAACACAGTCTTTTCGGGTCATCATGGGGTTTTCGTGAAACTTCATAGGAATATAAAAAAGGTTCTTATTTATAAACTTTCGGTCATGTCCGGCAACATGCCAGCTATTCCAGGTAAAATGCTTATTGTCAGGGTCAACTTCAGCCGTAAAGTGCTGGTAAGCTCCTATATCACAACGTATTTTAACATCTTCGAGTTCATCTTTGCGTTTGGCCAGGGCTTCATCAAAATCCCGAGCACAGTTAATCCCAAAGCCATATTCCACCCAATCACCGGATTTTACCTGTTTGGCTGCCTCATCAGCTGTTACTAACTTGCTTTTATATTCTTCTAATAACTTTTGATACATTTAACCGCCTCCTCTTGTTTCATATCTTCCACAATTTTCATGTATTCTCTTTCTATTTATAACTAGCGCGGAATTCTTAGAATTCCGCACTCATTATTAAGATCAGCTCTTTTAATCTTTCTGTATCCGAGGATTTTAGTTATCGCCCTTCCTCATTCATTTTCGTATTTATAAAACCCTGGTATTTCATCAACATCCGCAATGCACCCTGACTGTTTAATATGAGCTTTTGCTCAAATAAGCTCTTTAACAGCCATGTAGCCCGGGTCTCCCGTAATCCACTTGGATTCCGGGAGACGGGGCTAGCAATAATCGGATCGTTAATTATGGCTGCCCTATTGGGCATTATCCATCTTAATTAAATTACATAAACGCTTCTTCGGGCATATCAATAGCGCTGGTGTCGGCAACTTTCATGGCCTTCAAGGTTCCGAAGACGCCAGGAACAACATTCATTACATAGAACCTGGCGGTGGCAATTTTGCCCTTATAGAACATGGCATCGAAGTGATCTTCACCCAGTTCCGCCAGCTTCTTGGTCGCCAGCAAGGCCTGGTCAAGCATCAGCTTGCCGCAGATCATCATCGAAGCCGCATGCAGCATCCGGGTGGCAAAGAGCTGAACCAGTTGCGGATTGCTGGCCCGCCAGGCTTCTTTGGTAGTTAGGATTTCATTGTAAGCAGCAAAGGCATCATCCATCATGGCGAATTCATCGGCTAATGCAGGATCCTTTTTCGTAGCCAGGAAATCGGCGATTTGCGCAACCCATTTCTTCATCGGCTCGCCCTTCTTCATGGTAGTCTTGCGGTTGTTGAAGTCTTGCGCCTGAATGAAGTTGGTGCCTTCCCACAGGGAGTAGATCTTGCAGTCCCGGGCCAACTCAGCCGGAGCATACTCTTCGATGAATCCGTAGCCGCCGAGGCACTGAATCGCTTGCTCGGTGCTAATCCACGCCATATCCGAAACATAGGCCTTGCACAGCGGGATTTGGATCATGGTCATGTCATCATAGTATTCCCTCTCTGCCGGATCAGCAGCATCATGGGACAGATCCTGATAGAAGTAAGTGGTGTAGAGCAACGCCCGGCAGGCTTCCATGATAGACTTCTGGAACAACAGCATACGGCGGACGTCTTCGTGCTCGATAATCCGGACACTGGGGCCCTTCGGATCGGTGAACTTGGGGCTCTGCACGCGCATCTTGCAATAATCCAAAGCTGCGTAGTAGGCTGAGCCGATGCAGCCCTGGGCGAAGGTTCCGGTGTTCAGACGCTCTTCGTTCATCATCTGGAACATCTGTGCCATCCCTTTGCCGCGGCCGTCTACCGGTCCATCACCGATCATCCAGCCATAGCAATTGTCGTTTTCGCCAAAGGATAGGGACAGGGTGGAAGAACCGTGGATTCCCATTTTGTGCTCAATACCGGTGGAGGTAACATCATTCCATGCTCCCTGGGTTCCATCTTCGTTTACCCAGAACTTGGGAACTATTAAGCAGTTAATGCCAGAGGTACCTGGTTTTGCATCCGGGGTCTTGGCCAGCACGAGGTGGATAATGTTCGAAGCCAGGTCATGGTCACCGGAAGTAATAAAGCACTTCTGGCCTTTAATCTTGTACAGGCCTGGGGTATCGGTGGGGAAGCATTTGGTGGCAACCGCGCCGACTTCGGAACCCGCACCCGGCTCGGTCAGACCCATGGTTCCGCCCCATTCACCCGAGTACATCTTGGGCAGGAAGCGTTCCTTCAGCTCTTCTGAAGCGTTATGCTGGATTACGGTGCAAGCACCTGCGGTCAGACACCAAAACATTACTATACTTGGGGATGCGCCGGACTGCATTTCCAGAATCGGAGCCTCCCAGACTAAGGGCATGCGGCCTTCCGCTGAACGGTCGGAGAACTGGGGTCCAAGGCCGGCTTCGCAAACCGTATTGTAGGCATTCTTGAAGACTTCAGGAGTTATAACCGCCTGGGTATCGCCACCGACAAACTTGCAACCGGGGTCATCGGCTTCTTTGTTAGCCGGGCAAAGCACATCACGGCAAACTTTGAAGTTAACATCGAGAAAGGCATCAATGTCATCAATGCCATAGTAATCTTTGTAAGCATCACAGGACAAGAGCTTGTTCATGTCCAGCCATTCTTTTACCGCGAACTTAATGTCCCGCATCTGATAAAGATAATTTTCGTGTGCCAAAAATATTCCCTCCTCATTTTTTATTGGTAATGACTTTGTTACAGGGCTTCAACAATCAGGGCTGTACCCATGCCGCCGCCGATACAGAGGGTAGCCAAGCCTCTCTTAGAACCACGTTTTTGCATTTCATATAAGAGGGTTACGAGAATTCTGGCCCCTGATGATCCAATAGGATGTCCAATGGCTATGGCACCACCGTTGACATTTACTTTATCCATCTTGTCAGCCCAGCCCAGGTCACGTGCTACCGCAATGGACTGCGCAGCAAAGGCTTCGTTGGCTTCAATCAGATCGATATCATCAATGGTCAGGCCGGCTTTTTCCAGAGCTTTACGGCTGGCCGGTATTGGACCCAGTCCCATAACGGAGGGGTCCACTCCGCCGGAGGCATAGCTTACTACTTTGGCCATAGGCTTGATGCCCAGCTCATCAGCTTTTTCCTTGGACATTACGATAACTGCAGCCGCAGCATCATTGATTCCGGAAGCGTTGCCGGCAGTTACGCTGCCGCCCTTCTTAAAAGCAGGGGCCAGCTTGGCCATGGCTTCGGGCGAGCTCTTACGGGGATGTTCATCGGTATCAAATACGATATCACCCTTTTTACCCTTGATAACCACGGGTACTATTTCGTCTTTGAAGCGGCCGGATTCAATGGCCTGAGCGGCCAGAGTCTGGCTGCGGAAGCCAAAAGCATCCTGCTCTTCCCGAGTAATACCATACATATCGTTTACATTCTCAGCGGTTATTCCCATGTGGTAGCCGTTGAAAACATCAGTTAAGCCGCCCCAAACCATTTCGTCAATCAAGTCTCCCTTGGGCATACTCATTCTATATCCCCAGCGGGCATTGGGCAGTATAAAGGGAGCCTTGTCCATGTTCTCGGTTCCGCCAGCCATAATAATGTCGGCATCCCCGGCTTTAATTACCTGGGCGGCCAGGCTGACTGCTCTTAAACCAGAACCGCAAACCTTATTGATAGTAAAGGCGGTTACTTCTTTGGGAATTCCAGCATTAATCATACACTGCCGGGCCACATTCTGTCCCAGGCCCGCCTGCAATACACAACCAAAAATAACTTCATCAATTTGTTCTGCCTTGATTCCAGCCCTTTTAATGGCTTCTTCCATGACTATTGCACCCAATTGTGCAGATCCTACATCTTTAAGGGTTCCTCCAAAGGTGCCAACCGGAGTACGGCAAGCGCCTACCAGTACAACTTCTCTTGTCATCTTAATATTTCCCCTTTCGAATATTTTTTATATATTTTTTCGGCCTTCTGCTTACTTTTAATAGACAAAGAAACCTTCGCCGGTTTTGCGTCCCAGTTTATTGGCCCGAACCATTTTCACCAGCAAGGGACAGGGGCGATATTTGGGATCGCCAAATTCTTTGTAGAGGGTCTCCATAATCTTCAGGCAGATATCCAAACCAATCATGTCCGCCAAAGCCAGAGGTCCCATAGGATGTCCAGCGCCAAACCTCATGGAAGTATCGATATCGGCGGCATTAGCTACGCCTTCCATCAAACAATACATACCTTCGTTCAGCATGGGAATCAACAGGCGGTTTACCACAAAGCCTGGAGCTTCATTGATTTCTACCGGAGACTTGCCCATTTTTACGGAAAGGTCTTTGATCGCATCATAAGTAGCCTGGCTGGTGGAAGCGCCCCGAATGACTTCAACCAGCTTCATAGCCGGTACGGGGTTGAAGAAGTGCATACCGATAACCTTGTCGGCTCTGCCCGTGGCAGCAGCAATCTCAGTAACACTCAAAGCTGAAGTATTGGAGGCCAGAATACATTCGGGCTTGCAGATGGAATCCAATTCCTTGAAGATGGCTTTCTTGATATCCATAACTTCCAGCGCAGCTTCGATTACCAGATCACAATCCGCTGCAGCACCCATGTCAACGGTTCCGGAAATTCGGCCCATGACGGCGGCTTTATCTTCGGCCGTCATTCTGCCTTTATCCACATTCTTGCTCAGCAGCTTGTCAATTCCGGCGATACCCCGGTCCACAAATTCCTGCTTGATATCGCGTACAACTACCTCAAACCCAGCCTGTGCTGCAGTCTGCACAATACCTGCTCCCATGGTACCTGCACCAAGCACCATTATTTTCATAGCTTTACCTCCTATATTTTTATAGAACATTTTGGCTTATCGCCAAACTACTTGCTAATAAAAGAAGCTTTTCTCTTCTCAAGAAAAGCCGTCATTCCTTCCTTCTGATCCTGTGTAGCAAAACAAAGACCAAAAGCATCTGCTTCTATACTCATAGCCCGGTCAATATCGGTTTGCATGCCTTCATTGGCCGCTGCTTTGGATAAGCGAACGGCGATTTGACCTTTGCTCAAAATACGCCCGGCTATTTTTTTTACTTCAGGTAATAATTCTTCCGGTTGTACTACTTTATTAACTAAACCAACGCGGAAAGCTTCAGCGGCATCAATTACATCAGCCGTATACAATAATTGTTTGGCCATACCTGCACCTATCAGCCTGGGCAGACGCTGGGTCCCGCCAAAACCAGGAGTAATTCCTAACCCAACTTCCGGTTGCCCAAATTTGGCGTTGCTGGCAGCAATGCGAAAATCGCAGCACATTGCCAATTCACAACCGCCCCCCAGGGCAAAGCCATTAACTGCTGCGATTACCGGTTTTTCCATCGCTTCTATCAGGCGAAACACCTTTTGTCCCAGAGCCCCGAATTCCCTAGCTTCCATAGCACTCAGGTTCTGCATAAAAGCTATATCGGCACCGGCGACAAAAGACTTGTCTCCGCTTCCAGTAATAATTAACAATTCAACCGCCGGATCATCATTAACTGCTGTAACGGCATCTTTGATTTCCAAAATTGTGTCTTTATTAAGCGCATTCATGGCTTTAGGCCGGTTGATGTATAGTACCGCCAGTTTCTCTTCTTTTTCCAGAATAATATTTTCGTAAGCCATCTAATTCCCCCCTTCTCTATTTATTTTCTGGTAAAGCTTTTCCTAAAGTATCATTTACTTTTTCAAGGAAAAGTATGTAGTTATGCTGAACTATCCCTCCTTTTTGTCTAATAATTTATCTAAAGTAAGTTTTCTTCTTACTCGAAATACTTGAGTACTATATATTGAATGCCTTAAAAGCATGAGAGAACGATGTTTTTAAAAAAAGGGGACTACTGTTCTATGATGTTACAGGGCTTAGATATTCCGTTCGCAGAAGGTTTTTATCCTTATGCAATCCTGCCCTAAGCATCACAGAGCAGTAGTTTTATAAAAAAAAATATAAGGGGGTTACAAACATGACTGTTTGCGTAACGCCCTTATACTTTTGCAATTTGCGTGCCAATTTTCTTGTTCTAAGAAAATCCACTAGATTTTGCCGTTATTTCGGGCTTTCTGGAGCCAAAAAGCATCAGCAGGAAGAAAAACAAACGATACATAGGTGAATTATTGATTCATCTTTGTATCGCTCTTCGTGTTGTTTTAGAGTTTTTTATGTCATACTAGGAAGAAGAACACAGCTCTTCATCTTAGGTATGGGGACACACCTCTTCATCAGGGATTTCATCCCTTCGTAAGAGGAATGTCCCCGTATGTTTCATCCCTACATATACTTATTATTTCTTTTTTAACAGCAAGCTCTCCAGTTCGTCCAGTCGCAAGTCCTTCTGCCCGGCAGCCAGCATATCAAGCAGTACCTCAATAACTGTTCTAACCGGGTAGCAATCTTCAGGATAATTCTCCTCTTCCGCTTCATAGACGCAAAAATACTCGTTTTCCAGGCTCCGAATATACTCACATGACTGGCAATCATTACCTAGTAATGGTATTTGTTGAAGTGAACAAAAAATAAAGTTGCCAAACAATATTGGTTTATCCATTTTACTCATCCTTTTCTTCTACTTCAAGCAAGAACCCGGCCAGCTCCTCCTCAGCTAACAAAGGTTTCAGTCTAACCTGGGCAGGGTACAAGGTATCGTCCTGCCGTACAAAGGAAAGATTAAAGCCGGCAAATTCTTTTTCCTGCTGGGCTTTTTGAATTTCTTTTTCCCATATTTTCCGATCTCCTTCATTTATTAACAAGGAAAATTTTGACCCTCTTAATTCCTGAGGAGTAAAACCAAGGGCGTTGCTTACTCTCTTACTTATCCAGCTTATTTCACCTTCCCGGTTGCAACTGCAGGAAAACCCGCTCCGCTTGTTTTCCAGAGCCTGCAGGCATTCCAATTGTTCTGCCAATTCATCATACTTTTTCCGATTAGCCTGCTCACTTTTATATCTTTCCGTAATGTCCCTTAGTGATTCAATAGCTCCAAGTAGATTCCCTTCCTGATCGAACCAGCAAAGGGCCTGACCCCATAGATAATGTCCTTCGCCGCGCAGGTGGGGAGTATCAAATTCGCTGATTATAGTTAAATTATCTTTTTCGATTACCGAATAAAATTTCTTGACTTCATCCGGCCGGAGTACGAGGTCCACCATAATCGGCCGCCTACTATTATAAAACGCCAGTCCATATTCGTAGTCTCCCTTACCCAGCATTTCGCTAGCCTTTATACCGGTTAACCTCTCCATAGCCTGGTTCCATACCACTACCCGGCCTTCCAGGTCAATGGCCAGGGTAGCATCCGGCAAGTAATCAATGAATGAAAGCAACTTCAGTTCCGATTTTTTTAAACGCTCTTCATCTAGTTTGCGTTTAGTAGTATCATGGGCTATGCCCCGTATGGCCTTTAATTTGTTATCGCGGTAAACCGGCCAGATACTAACCTCTAAGAATACTCTACCGTTAAATTTGGTGCCAATTTCTACTTCAAAGGTTCTATTTTCATTTTTCCCCAGCTTCTTATAGCGGATAGTGCTGAGTATGGGACGCGATTCGCTGCTTAATAGCTGGGAAAACTTCATTTTTAATAGTTCTTCCGGCCAGAATCCGGTAATTCTCTCAGCTGCCTGGTTTACCGCCAGAAAATTGCCGTCCAGGTCATGGATAAACATAAAGTCAGGAGAATTATCAAAAAGATCCCGGTATAGTTCCTGACTTTCACGCAGATCCTTTTCTTTATACTTTTCCTGGCTTATCTCCTTGATTACTGCTAGCAGCCGTACCTGTTCGGCAATAAAAAGCCTCTTCATTTTCATCTCCGCCCAGAACACCCGCCCACTCTTATCCCGGCACTTATACTCAAATTGCCGGACTGACAGTTCATTCGATTTCTTTGCCCAATCGAGTAGGTTTTCCCGGCTATAGGGGGGCTCTCCTGCGGCCAAATCGTCCAAATTAAGCCGGAGCATCTCTTCCCGGGTATAGCCAAACATATGGCAAGCCGTACGATTGACATCTATCATACAATTGCCAGCTACATCGCTGATTACTACCGCATCATACAGTTCGTCAAATATGACCCGGGGTTCAGACGCAAACGCTCGGATGGCTTCTTCCGAGCGTCTTTCATCACTTATATCTTCGGCTGTAGACAGAAGACCAAACGGGGTTGGATAGATCTGCTCCCTGAAATGACGATTCCCAGTTCGCTGTTCAACCATTCTGCTCTGACCGGTTTCCAATACCTCATAATAAGCCAGGCAGCAAGGGGTATCCTCTCCTCCTGGAAAGATCTCCAGCAGATTTTCTCCTTCCAGCTCACTCACCGTTTTACCGGCCAGGCGAGCATAGGCTTGATTACAGTACAATATGCTAAAATCCTTTTTCAGAGCAAGAATTGGTGAATTAATACTATCTAGCAGGCTTCGATATTTGACTCTCTCTTTCGTCACCATCTTACACCCCTTTTTATCAGTTTTACTTTTTTATAAGTATTTTTTTAGTAAAAACATATAGTTTGGATGAAAAGAGATAAAGGCGAGGAAATGTGCAAAAGATACACCAGCCTTTACTCTAATGAGGATGAACAAGCTATGCAGAGCTCAACAAAGACCGAGTATTTACACATCCTCAAAAGCGAACGGAGCGATTATATTTATGCATCTCAAACAATAATTATGACTTTTGCAGTAGTTTGTGGTACAGCTTTATTAATATTTTTGATTCAACAGTTTATGTCGTTACTAATAAGATTCGAGTATCAGGAGGCAAATACTTCTTGTTTTTGCCGTAATATTAGGATTTTGTAAGGTTTTTTTGTTGCTTATTTCTGAACTTTCTCCTGGAGTTTTTCAGGGGAACTATTACAGGATTTCCCGGAGCGTAATGGATATCATCAAGGTAGAGATGCAGATGATCAATTGCAATTTATCACTTCTGTTGCTATTTGCTTACTTTCCTCCCAGATCAATTCTGCGATTTCCTTTTTAAGGCTTAAAAAATCTGGACTCAAGAGTATGCTAAAGAATTGTGGTGCCTGGCACCTCTTTTCCGGAAACGGTTAGCTATTTCCATGTTGTCCTGTAGCTTCTTATTGTGCCACCATGAAGCTCTGTCCCTAAAGGAAAATGGATTTTTGCTTATAGATGAGCCTACCACCATCTGGACAAGGATTTCAGCGATGGGCAGAAGAAAAAGGTAATGATTGCCCGAAGTCTATGCGAATCAACCCATCTGTACATCTGGGATGCCGCTCAACTACATTGACGTAATATCCAGAATGCAGATCGAAGATTTGCTCAGATACTATGAGCCGACCCTCCTATTTATTGAACATGACCATGCTTTTTGTTATAACATTGCAACAAAAAAATACTATTATAACGAGATAAAAATAGAAAATATACAAAGAATCTTTGAATTATATTCTTTAAAGAAATAAAGATTGCTCAAGGGTAAGCTATGTTGTTAGCTCTTGCTTACTGATAATCAAGAAGAATTCCCCAAAGCGGGTGGTTGTTACTACTCCATGTAGTCCATTGTTTTGTACTTGAAAATATATGCGGTAGAGTCCGGGTCCGGCATTTAAAGACACCGGACCGGAGAATTTGTGTTCTTGCAGCGACAAGGTCTGTTCCGGCAGTTCGGTAATTATCCCGGGTTATTCCCTGAAAGAGTTATGGGGGGAAGTTGCTCTGCCTCACCAAAATGAATAAATATCTCTACTATTTCAGGACGGTTGCCGATACGAATCGGTGGTCCCCAGGTG
>ENA-UOUL01002756-UOUL01002756.1-bioreactor-metagenome-genome-assembly--contig:-NODE-2756-length-19736-cov-4.322244_pt1 | contig 19736 bp, 16 predicted proteins | sample MGYA00249838_ERZ747220 | MGnify/ENA primary metagenome ERZ747220 (study PRJEB28778, sample SAMN05720191) | bioreactor metagenome | isolation source: Anaerobic biogas reactor | place: USA:Washington...
CGCCCCCTTTCGCCTGCTCGCCTTCGCCGGGTTTTGCATCCATGCTTCGCCAACGCTCGCTTTGTATATTTATGCAAGCCTTATGCAACAAAAAGGTTTTTGCAGTGGAGTCATACTTGAATCTGCTCCACCCGGTTTTTTTTGCCCTCTTTTGCTACCTGGTATGTCCCCTCAATAAGCACCTTATTGCCACTCAGGTAATTATAATAATCGAGCAAATTGGCCGGGGCAATTTTTATGGATAACCCACAACTGGTGGATATCTCGCGTAAAGTTGGAATTACCAGAAAATCCGCCTGACGGGACTTCAAAAGCTTCTCAGCTTTTAAAGCATGGGAAGTTGAGGCAAAGGTCAGCAATGCATAATTATTGCTTCTTAAAAGCTCATTGCTCAATAATCTCAGCTCCTGCTCTAGTACAATTAGTTATTCAAATCTATTTCTCCAGTCTTAAAATAGCTGGCCTTGCTGTTGGATAGGAGTCGATTGCCCGCGCGTACTTCCGCCTGAGCAAAAAGCATGTTTTTCCCCGCTCTTAACACTTCTCCGCGCGCAATTACCGTTTCCCCCTGCTGGGCTGAGGCGATAAAGCCCGTGGAACAATCTACCGTTACTGCTTTGATACCCAGGCTCCGTATGGCATTGCCCATAGCGGCATCCGCCAAGGACATCATTAAGCCCCCATGCGTAACCCCCAAAGGGTTGGTATGTTTGAGATCAACCGTTACCGACATTTCAGCTAAACCTGGGCCAATGTTGATGACCTGGATGCCCAGCAGTTTGTAATAGGGAGTATCACCAATTGAATCTGCAATATGACGAAACAACTCCTCATCAATACCCTGGTTTTGCATTGAAAATCATTCTCCTTCAAGGTAATTTCTTGCCATTATAGCATAAACTTGGCCCTATCAATTATTATTATATATATTATTCCAATGAAATAAAATGCAATCGTCTACTCCCCGACTTATTTTAACCCTAATGCTTTAACTTTTGTTTATAAATCCTCTGCCTCCGCCAAAAGTCTGGGTAAATTGAGCAAATATTCTTCCATACTCCATAAATATTATTTCTCTGGCTGATACAAATTAATTAAAATGGAGGGAGGCAAGATTATGCTTGATAATAATAAGAAAATGCTCATAATTACTGCTATATTAATATTTATTATTATGACCATAACTATCGTTTACGCTAATATTAACGGGAACAAGAGTTTATCACAAAAACCACCAAGTAAAACACCAATTCAACAAAAAGATAATTCCCCAGCTGAAAAGTGGTATGTACAATTCGCTGCTAAACAACAGCAGACAACCGCTTATACCGAAGAAATCAATGCACCGAGACCGGCTAACGGACAGCATTACTTCACTGGTGGTATTGCGGTACACCCTCGTTATCCTGGTTATGACCCCCGGGTACCTATAATTCCTTTTGGAACAGTTGTTTATCCCTCACCTCCCCTTGAAATTAACGGAGACAAGTATCATTCGCTGGTAGTCATGGATACTGGTGATATCAATTATGGTTTGTGGGGGGACTACCCTTACTGGTTTGATGTCTATTTTGGCAACACTGAATATTACAATATTCAAAATGCTAAAAAGTATGGGGCCAAAAAGCATGACTACTACTGGTATGAAGAATGGAAATAGCCTGCTCATCTTTTGTCCTTTCCTATACCAGGCATTTTGTTTATAATATGGATGTCGCCTGCTTTATCCTTTTGAAATAATCTCTATTGCTAGAACTTAATCAAATATAATAGGAGGTCCCAAAATGAATGCCCTTTTAAAAACGGATGCCAGCAGACTTTCCATTATTAAAGACCTCTCCCTGGCCCCTGATGGTTTTAAAAAATTAGAATGGGTTAGTAATAATATGCCAGTTCTTAATAAATTGAGAGAGGAATTTGCCGAGAAAAAACCCCTGGCCGGAAAAACCATAGCTTGCTGCCTGCATCTTGAGGCTAAGACCGGATATTTACTGCAGACTTTGCAGGTAGCTGGAGCCCGGGTTACAGCTTGTGCCAGCAACCCTCTATCCACCCAGGATGATGTAGTTGCCGCACTGGTAGAATCCGGTATTACCGTTTTCGCCCTTCATGGCGAGAGCCCGGAAGAATACCAGCGTTACCTGGAGTTAACTCTGGATACTTGTCCCGATGCTCTTATTGATGATGGAGCTGATATGGTTACGACCCTTATCAAGCAGCGCCCCGAACAGGCCCAAAACCTTATAGGTGGCTGTGAAGAAACCACGACCGGTATAATACGCTTAAAATCTATGGAAAAGGATAGGGCCCTTCCTTTTCCGATGATGGCAGTAAATGATGCTTATATGAAATATCTTTTTGATAATCGCTATGGTACCGGCCAATCAGTCTGGGATGGGATAAACCGCAGCACCAACCTGGTGGTAGCCGGTAAAAATGTAGTGGTAGCTGGTTACGGCTGGTGCGGCAAAGGCGTATCCATGCGAGCTTTGGGTATGGGAGCCCGGATAATTATTACTGAAATCGACCCGATTAAAGCCAATGAAGCAATTATGGATGGCTTTGAAGTAATGCCTATGTCAACTGCCGCTACCCTGGGAGATATCTTCATTACTGTTACCGGAAATATAAATGTGATTCGTAAAGAACACATGGCAGTAATGAAAGATAAAGCCATAATGGCCAACGCGGGACATTTCGATGTGGAAATCAACAAAAATGATTTGGCTGCTTTAGCCGTAAGCCGAAGAATAGTTAGAAACAACATTGAAGAGTTCAAACTGGCAGATGGTCGTAGACTCTATCTATTGGCTGAAGGTCGCCTGGTTAACCTGGCCGCTGGTGATGGTCATCCGGCTGAAGTAATGGACTTGAGTTTTTCCCTACAGGCCTTGTCTCTGCTGTATGTAATTGAAAACAGGTCTCGATTGGAAAACAAGGTATATAATGTCCCGGATAGTATAGACCAAAGGGTAGCCTCCTTAAGATTGGAGGCAGAAGGTGTAAGAATTGACGAGCTAAGCCCCGAGCAAGAAAAATACCTGGCTAGCTGGGACCCTTATTAAATTGAAAGAGCGTCGGGTGTTGCCTCCTGCTTTGCAACGCCCGCTTTGTATATTCATTCATTCCCAATTCAACAACAGTGGTTTTTGTAGTAGAACCCTACATAATCAGAGGCCACAACCACCGATGAAAATAGCTTAAGTTATTTTAGAAAAACAATCAGCGTTAATCATAAAAATTAGCGTACCTCTGCGTCAAAAACCCTATTTTCCAACTAGTCAAAAAAGAATTTCTGAAACCCTCACATAGGACCAGCGCTTTTTTCACATAATACTAACAAAGATTGTGAAAAGGCGGTTTTTACATGGATACTATCACTAAAAGATATATCTGGCTTTTTTTTGCTGTACTTATGACACTAATGGTAGGAGCCTATGTAATAAACACCACCTACTCTCCACAACGCAAACCCCAACCCAGTAATGACCTTAATTCTCAAAGGGCCAGCTATATTACCATTCGGGATAGTGAAGGTAAAGTAATCCTGGAAACAGGCATTCCGGTTTATGAGCAGGACGAATATATCAGTGAAGATAACCTGCACTTTGTCATTATAAGTGTTAGTGGCCGCAATGCCGTGGCCAGGAAAAAGGCTATAGAAAAGTCAGAGCTAAATCCAGTCAGCCAAAAGCTGAGTGCCGCCTCCATCACCTATCCCCATACGATAGAAGCTCAGGCCCTGCTAAATCCTCATCATGTGGTAGTTTATCACACTCATAGTGATGAATCATATCTACCCAATTCAGGCCGCCCGGATAAACCTGGTGATGGTGATATCTTTCAGGTAGGGGCAGCCCTGGCTGAAACCCTGACCAAAGCCGGTATTAGTGTTCACCATAGTTACAACCCCCACGACCCACATGATATTAATGCCTATCACCGCTCCCGGCGCACCGTTACCCAATTATTGAAAGAAAGGCCGGATGCCGCCTTTGACATACATCGAGATTCAGCACCTTTAAGTTCATATGCCACTACTATCAACGGTATAGACACTGCCCGGGTGATGATAGTTATTGGACGCTCCAACCCTAACCTTAACCCTAATCTTAACTTTGCCCGGAGCATCAAGGCCGCTGCGGACGATTTGCATCCAGGCCTTATGCGCGGTATTTATATGGGGCGCGGGGATTATAATCAAGATCTCTACCCTACTTCTCTCATATTTGAAGTTGGAACCGAAAGCAATTCCCTGGATGCCGCTCAAAAAGCAGTTCGCTACCTCGCTGACGCCATTATTGCGGTGATAGGTTCCTAAGATAGCTTCCTATAATTACCGTTTTCTGCTTTTCTTTTTACTTTCACTTCTTCCGTTATTTTAAATAAATCGTGAATAAAATTAGCCCCCGGGAGATGATTATCCCAGTAAGAATCAAGCCTAGATAGGGAATATTAATAGGCAATCCAACGGTAGCAAACAAATCTATTCCAGTTCCCAAAGCTATGGTAATCCCCAGGACAAGAGCACCCACCCTATCAATGCTCAACTTCTTCTTTTCCCATATCAGCTTTAAGCTTTCCCAAAGTTTTTCCTTCAAAATTGCCGCTAATGCCAGTTGGGTAAGAGTCATAGCCATCCACTCCTTCTTTTTTAGAAAGCTAAAATCGGAGCCACACCCTCTTATCAAAAATTGCCAGTTCAGCAGCATTACAGTACATTCATTTTATTCTAAAAGCTACTGGTGATTTTCTAGCCAGGAAACTGTTATAATGAGCACAATTGTTCAATATATTCCAATTAACTAACCCCCCAGCCGGGAGCCACAATCACTGATAAAAATAAGGTAAAGTGATTTTTTGACGCAGATTTACGTAGATTCCATATGATTTACAGCGATATTTTTCCTTGTATATCAGCGTCAATCTGCGGTCAGCGTCCTTCAGCGTCAAAAAGTTTAATTTTCGTACTAACGTACTACCCCCCCCATGGCCGGGGTCACAACCACTGATGAAAAGTGAGCTAGCAGGTGCTTGAATAGTAAGATGTAGTAGGAAATGAATTAAACCCCTCACTCCTAACTCCTCACTTTTCTTACTATAGTTTTGAAAATTGTTTACCCGGAAAGGAAAGCAATGAAGCTAGAAGAAAAATGGCGTGTGCTAATAATTATTTGCATCGGCATATTTATGTCCACGGTTGATGGTAGCATTTTAAATATCGCCAATCCCACCATTGCCCGGGAACTTTCGGTCAGCATGCGGGAGATTCAATGGGTGGTAACAGCTTATATGCTTGTAATCACCACTTCCCTGCTTTTCTTTGGCAAGCTGGGAGATATGCTGGGCAGTAGCAAAATATACTCTTACGGTTTCCTTATTTTCACCATAGGTTCCTTATTATGCAGCCTCTCCCCTTCCCTGGCTTATTTAGTAGCCGCTCGGGTTATACAGGCCATAGGAGCCAGTATGATGATGGCAACTGGAATCGGGATAGTCTCCAATACCTTTCCCCCCGGAGAGAGGGGTAAAGCCTTGGGCATTACCGGCAGTATAGTCGGTGTAGGGAATATGACCGGCCCCAGTTTAGGTGGAATTCTAATAGCCAACTTTAGTTGGCCGGTGATATTTCTTATCAATGTCCCCATCGGAATCCTGGCCTTTTACCTGGGCATGAGGTATTTGCCCCAGCAAACAAAAAGCCTTGCCCAGAAGAAGCACGACCTGGGGGGACTGCTGCTATTTGCCCTATCAACTATCTTGTTGCTTCTTTCCTTCTCCGGAAGCCATGGTATTGAATGGAAACTATTCAGCCTGGGGCTTTTAATTATGCTCTTGTTCTACCTTTTTGAAAAAAGAATATCTGAAGCCATATTGGATTTAGAACTGTTTAAGATAAAGAACTTTACTCATGGCAACCTTATGGCCTTCGCCGCTTACAGTGCCCAGACCTCGGTTTTTTTCCTTATGCCGTTTTTTTTGGAAAACCTCTTGCATTACCCCCCGGCCTTTTCCGGTTTGATTATGACCATACCACCGGTTACCATGGCCATAACCGCCCCCTTCGCCGGGGCTCTTTCCGACCGCATCGGCAATAGAAGGATTACCCCCTTATCTTTTCTCTTTATGACTTCTGCCTACCTGCTATTGTCTACTTTGGAGCAAGGGAGTGGCCTGTTAAAAATTGCCGGAAGTCTGCTGTTGATGGGAGTTGGTATGGGGTCCTTTGGTTCCCCCAACAGCAGCTCCATCCTGGGGTCCATTCCGCGTGAAAAAGCTGGCTATGCTGGCGGATTCATGGCTACAGTCAGAAACTTTTCCTTCTCCCTGGGTGTTGCCGCCTCAGTAAGCGCTTTTGCTTACTTCCTCAGCCTTTACCAGCAAAAAAACAGCTATATTGCCGCCTATGCCGGAGCCGCCCATGCTGTTTACAGAATAGCTGCGATAATAAGTATCCTGGCTTTTTTGCTTTCCCTGCTGGAACGCGAGCCAGCAAGAAGCACGGAATCTGAATCCCTGAATTAGATTCTGCTGCCCGCATTGATAGGAAATACAGGGCATTCTGTTTTTGATGGGATTGTTTTTGGGTTCTTCAACTACTCGAAACAACACTTCCATCCTGGAGTCCATGCTGCGTAAAAAGCATCTACACCCCTATTTCAAAAGCAGTTGGCGAATATCTGGAGTAGTTTTTGACCTGCCGATAATATTCTGCTATAATTGCTATGCAATAATTATGCGCCCGTAGCTCAGTGGATAGAGCACCGGCCTCCGGAGCCGGGAGCGGAGGTTCGATTCCTCTCGGGCGTACCATTAGGAAAAATGGCACTTTCAAGGATTTATTGGAAGTGCTTTTTTATTTTGACAAAAGTTTTTAAGCTAACGATATCGGTGTCATTTGTGTAATTAGAGGCAGTTAATAATCCAAAATTTTACCTGGAAACCCCCAATGTTGCCATGGCTTTTTTTAGATCCTGGCGGTCGTTTAGAACATCAGCGAATAAATCTCCTACCTGCTGAAGTCGCTCCGGTAAGGTTTTAATCGTAAATTGATCCGGTCTTATGGACTCAAGTTCCTGCCACTCAATAGGGGTGGAACAGGGGGCCCCCTTATGAGGACGAACGCTGTAAGCAGCGCAGACAGTTTTACCCAGGCCGTTTTGCAGGTAATCCAGGTAAACCCGAGGCCCCCGATGTTTTAGTGCTCTCTCGGTGGTAGCTATATCAGGGATCACCTGGCAAACCATCTCCGCCATCGCCTGGGCCACACGGCGTATTTGACTATAGGTAAAACCCTCGGCTATGGGGAGGTAAAGGTGAAGCCCTTTTGCCCCTGAAGTTTTGGGATACACCCGGAGACTTAGACTATCCATTAATTCATGCAGCAGGCGGGCCACGCTAATAACTTGCTCAAAGGTACTCTGCTCTGAAGGGTCCAGGTCAAATACTATAAAATCGGGATGTTCAATACTTTTAATTTGCGATAACCAGGGATGAATTTCAATGCAGGCGAGATTGGCCAACCACATAAGATCGGCCGTTTGCTGTACCAGGACATAGTTTTTGCTATCGCCATCACTACTAGCCCAGGTGAAAGTTTTTATCCATGGCGGAAGCCCTTCCGGGGCATTTTTTTGATAAAATGATTTTTCTCCAATTCCCCGCGGATAGCGGGTGAAGACCAGCGGACGCTCGCTTAGATGAGGAAGCATATAGGGAAAAATCGCAGTATAGTATTCCACTAAATCTCTTTTGCAATAGCCGTCTTCCGGCCAAAGAACCCGGTCCAGATTAGTAAGCTTAATCTCTCTTCCCGCCATAGCTATCGTTGCTGATTCGCCCATGCTTTTATTCCTTTCTTTTTTAGTCCCCATACTCCCAACTCTAATCGTTACCACTGCGTTGTCAGAGGGGACGGGGTTGTTGACAACTTTAGAAATTCCTCCTTCTATGCCTAATCCCTATTTTCTTAATAACCCCCATGTCTTAAGCACCCTACGAGTAAGTAAATTAGCAGTAGCTTGAAGGATAAGATGTAGTTGGAAACAACCTTAACCTACTCCTTACCCCTCACACCTCACTTTTCTTTTTAAACGCTGCAGTCAGCTCCCGCATTTTTTATGAAGTACTTTATCACCGGAAAGCGAAGGTGTAAAGAATCTGTCCACTCTAGATATTCAACCTGCACTGCCAATTGAGGTGTAATATAATGTGAACCTGCCGGGGTCGGCTCGAGAAAGGGAGAATCCTTTACTTCCAGTCGGGGCAAGGTCTCAGACAGTATTTGCAATTGCTCTGCATCCAGGCCATTGCTGGCTTTACCGGCAAAGCTTAAGCTTCCGTCACGCATAACACCCAACAACAGAGCATTTACTTGCTTCCCTCGCAAAGTATAACCCCCGACCAAACAATTCTGGCTGCGGCGACATTTGATTTTAAACCAATCATCATGTTGTTTTCCTGGCCGGTAGCAGCTGTTCTTTCTTTTGGCTACTATCCCCTCCAGGTCCGCCCTCTGAACCGAATCGAAGAGGATAGTTCCCTGCTTAAAACTCTCCACCAGGTAAAGGTAACCTTGATTATTATCCTCAAAGAGTTCCGCCAGCATAGAGAGCCGCTCTACCAAAGTTGCCGACCTTAAATCTTTACCATTAAAATAAAGAAGATCGAAAACCATGTAGGAAATGGCCAAAGTTTTACTTAAATGTTGAATCTTCATTGGATTCCGGCAGTTATCTCTTTGCATCACCGCTGGAAAGCTGGGTTTACCCTCACGGAGCACCACAATTTCTCCATCCAATACCGCAGTACTGGCCCTGATCAAATTGGGCAGATTCTGTAATTCAGGATACTGCCTGCTACGCAGGTTTCCCCTTTTGTTGAGCAGGCTAACTTGTTCTCCCGCAACAGCAACCAGCATCCGCACCCCATCCCATTTCACCTGATAAAGAAAATCATCGCTGTCAAAAGCTTGCTCGCAATTTATCGGGTCCATACTGCGGATTTCTCGCAAGAATATTTCCATCGCTAACTTCCGGTTTTAGCCGCTTTCTTCGGGCCGCCTTTTTTCTTCCCCTCATTCTTGTTCTCTTCGGCCAGCTTAACACTGGCCTTTAGAGCTTCCATTAGGTCCACTACATTACCGGCTTGCCGTTCCGGGGCCGGGCTAACAAATTCCTCTCCGGCAATTTTAGCCTCAATCATCTCCCAGAGGGCTTGCCGATAATCGTCCTGATATCTTGCCGGGTCGAAATCAATGGATAGATTCTCAATCAGGCTAACTGCCATTTTTATCTCTTTCTCATGCAGCTTCTCTACCCCAATCCCCTTCCCCAATGAAGCAGGAGATCTAATCTCATCCGGATAGAAGATGGTTTCCATAATCAAATGCTCATCCCTCACCCGCAGTGCCGCCAATGATTGTTTTGACCGTATCATAATTTTGGCCAGGGCAATTTTTCCTGTCTTTTTCATGGCTTCAACTATGAGCGTATAAGCTTTGTTCCCACCTGAAGCAGGTTCCAGGTAATAGCTTTTATCAAAATAAACCGGGTCCAATTGTTCTAATTTTATAAAATCCAATATATCAATGGTTTTAGTGTTTTCCTGAGGGATGCGAGCCAGGTCTTCTTCACTGATGATAACGTAGTTTCCTTTCTGAAACTCGTAGCCCTTGACTATCTCTTCCACTTTGATTTCCTTATTGCATTTTGAGCAGACCTTTTTATAGTTAACCGGCGCCATACATTCTTGATGCAGGTAATGGAATTTCAGATCTTTGTTCTCCGTAGCCGAGTACATAGCTACCGGAATATTAACCAAACCGAAGCTGACCGCACCTTTCCAAAGTGTTTTCAAAAACGACTCCCCTTTCCGGGCTTCTTTAGTTTAGCTTCTATGCTTTAAGCGAAATTTATTCCTCGGGGGATAAAATGACTTGCTACTGGGGGATAAGAGCTGGAAGAAATCCAATGCTTTTCACTCCAGATATCAATATTACTTTATTCTACGGGCTAATTGCTATATAACGGTAATTGCATCGATTTCTTTCAAAAAAGATGGGTGAAGGTAAATAATAATTGTTTTTTGATGTATTTGCCCTATACGTAATATGTATTATAATATAATTGATACGATATCTTATAGATTCATTAGATTCATGCCGAATCCAGTTAAATAACTGGAACGGGGGAACCAATTTTGGGGTGAATCCGGCTTTTGCTGGTAGGGCAATCCCCTTGCCCGAATCCGTCAGCTAACCTCGCAGGCTTTTGGGGGAGGGTATAGTATTTATAACCGAACAGGTAATACACCCTCTTCGTTTCCAAAAAAATGAAAACAAGGAGGGATTTTGTTGTTAAGAGAAGATTTGATAAACGAAGAAATTCGGGAGATGAAACGCGAAGTATCTTTACGTAGGGCGGATGAGCTCAAACAGGAAATTTCTGACTATCTTGATATCGAATCTACTATTGAAACGGGAATGCGATTACATGAACGTAATCTGCACAATAAGGAACATATCCTGAAATACTTTGAGGTCAGCGAGAATGATTGGGATAATTGGGCCTGGCAAATGAGGAATCGCATCAATGATGGAAATGTGCTGGCTTCCATTCTGGGCTTAAATGAATTCGAAGTGCAGACAATTAAAAGGGTTTCCAAAAAAGTCCGCTGGGCTATTTCTCCCTATTATCTTAGTTTAATCGATTTTGAAAATTACGCGGCGTCACCCATTTACAAGCAGTCTGTCCCCAGTCTGCATGAAATAATAGAATGTAAGGGTGAGGATGACCCCATGGGAGAAGAGATGAGTAGTCCTGCTCCCCGTATTACACGTCGTTATCCCGACCGACTTATAATCAATGTTACCAATCAATGTGCTATGTACTGCCGCCATTGTCAGCGCCGTAGAAATTTCGGTGAAACTGATAACCATGCCGCCCATAAAGACCTGGAAGCTGCCCTGCAGTACATTAAAAACAATTCTGAAATACGGGATGTTCTTATTACCGGTGGGGATGCTCTAATGCTTAGCGATCGTACACTTGACTGGTTACTGGGAGAACTCGATGCCATTTCACATGTTGAAATTAAGCGTATTGGTACCAGGACACCGGTAACACTTCCACAAAGAATAACCGCCAATCTTTGTGCAGTGCTAAAAAGGCATACACCCATATATATTAATACCCAATTTAATTCACCGCTGGAAGTTACTCCGGAAGCCAAACAGGCCTGTGATCGGCTTATTGAAGCAGGAGTAGTATTGGGTAACCAGGCTGTTCTGCTAAAGGGAATCAACGATAATGTCCATGTTATGAAAAAACTTAACCAGGAGTTGCTGAAAATCCGGGTTCGCCCCTACTATTTATTCCAGGCCAAAGAGGTAAAAGGAACTACCCATTTTATTAGCCCGGTCAATACCGGCCTGGATATTATGAAGCATTTACGGGGCTATACTTCTGGCCTGGCCATCCCCACTTATGTTATCAACGCACCAGGAGGTTACGGTAAAACTCCAGTTAACCCGGAATATGTACTGGATATTAATGAAAATGAAGTTATAATTAGTACCTGGCAGGGTAAAACTTTTAACTATCCCCATCGTAACAATTAGAATCTAGCTTTCCTTTGGACTCATTATTAGTTGAAGGATGAAATAGTATGCAGAAAAAATGGTCTATCATTTTACTAAATTTTTCAATATTTGCATTAATTCTGGCTCTACTATTTCTCCTGTCAGGTCCGGTTTTATATTGGCTTCATAAAAGCCCGACGCTGTTAAACACACGGATTATAGACCAGATAAAACTGGCTATAAACAAAACCCAGGCCACCCGAATTTATGCAAAAACCAATCAAACTACTCTGCAAGTTCTCGAAAATGGTAAATGGCAGCCTTTTTTTGTTAAAGGAGTAAATATCGGCACGGCCCTTCCTGGCAAGTGGTTTACCGAGTTTCCGAATGATGAAAAAATCTATTTAAACTGCTTGGAAAAGATCGGGCAGATGAATGCTAATTGTATACGCATCTATACTCTGCTGCCCCCAGAATTCTATAATGCTTTAAAAGCCTATAATGATAGTCACCCCAACACTCCTCTGTGGCTCCTACAGGAAATTTGGCCAGAAGAAAATCCCGCAGGCGAGGATTATTTAGAAAAGGATTATGTAGAAGCTTACTTCCAGGAAATAGAGTACGGGGTAGATGCAATTCATGGTCAGGCTTATATAGCCCCGCGAAAAGGCCGAGCCTACGGGATTTATACCAGTGATATTTCCAAATATCTTTTGGCTTATCTGGTAGGGAGAGAACTGGAGCCGGATGAAGTTATCACCACCAACCATAAAAATTCTGGTTTTACTTATAAAGGAGAATATTTTTCTACAACAGCAGCTGCCAGTCCTTCTGAGGCCTGGTTGGCTATGAATTGCGATTATCTAGCTAAATATGAGGAAGAACACTATGCCTCTTTGCACCCTGTAGCCATAGTAAGTTGGCCTACCCTGGATGTAAAAGAGCATGATTCGGAATGGAATAAACTAGGGAATAAATCATTGGAGTATAATGACAAGGTGTCAATAGATATTAAAAATATTAGCTGTGAACCCAAAATGAAAGCAGGTTTTTTTGGAGCTTATCACATATATCCAAATTATCCCGATTTTATGAATAATGAGAGCAAATATAACGATTATCAGGACGAACAGGGAAGATTAAGGTACGGGGGCTACTTGCAGGAATTTATGGAAGGACACAATAAATATCCCGCTCTGGTAGCCGAATTCGGCCTGGCAACCGGTATGGGTACAGCACACCTTAGCCCGGATGGCTTAAACCATGGAGGACTTACCGAAGAGCAACAGGGTAAGGGCATAGTGAGAATGATGCAGGCCATTAAAAGAGAAGGCTATGCTGGAGCTGTAATATTCGAATGGCGCGATGAATGGGCCAAGAAGACCTGGACGACCGAGCCCTTTATGATACCCTACGAGCGACATGTTCTCTGGCATAACGCTATTGATCCTGAACAAAACTATGGCTTGCTGGCGATAGAACCCCAAAGCAATAATGCTCCGCCCGTTACCAAAAGAGGTAATGGTCAAATTAAAAGCATTATACTAAACTATGATGCTCGTTTTCTCTACTTGAAGCTCGATTTATTTAAGAAACCGGATTTTAGCAAACAAAAACTGCTGATTGCTCTGGACACCTACGACCGTGAGAAAGGCGAATTCAGATTTGATCCTGCTATTAATATTTCTGCTCCCAGTGGTATGGAATTCCTTTTGGATTTCAGCGGGCCACAAAGCGCCAGAATGTTGGTGCACCCGGGCTATAATGCTTCGCAAAATCGTTTTTCTTCTTATGCCAGTTCGCAAGGTTTATTTGAAGAGATAAGACCGCTAATAAACCAGGCTAGAGTCGATAAAAATGGCAATCCCATTGCTGCCCTCTACGAAAATGCCAGCCAGCTTAATTACGGTACTTTTGACTCCAACTCCTATAATCACTGGTATTTTGCCGATAGTACCCTTTATATTCGTTTACCCTGGGGCCGGTTAAACTTTAGCGATCCATCCAGTCTTATGGTGCTAAATGATAGCAACCCTGCCGAAGAAGCCGGTCGAGATATCCTGGGAACCCAAAAAACTGACGGCATAATCATATCGGCCCTGTATTATGATTTTGATAATCAGCAAGTTATAGATTTGCTTAGCAGCGATCTTTACAAATGGGAACAATGGGAGCTACCCGCATATAGTGAACGCTTAAAAGAGAGCTACTTCATAATACAGGAATACTTTAAGAATATTTAAGAGTTTTCCACGCTTTCTTTTCCATGCTATTTTATTGTTGAATCTCAATCATCTTTATCTCGCCCATTAGTCTTCATTCCTTTTGGAATCCTTTATCAAGGTGACATCAGTAGAATTAAACATAGTAAAAACCTCGTCACCTTTTTTCAAGCGTAAATCCTGGTAGGCTGAGGAGGTCAGCGACGCAGTAACAGCAAAGTCACCTATATCCACAATAACTTCCGTAAAATCCGAGCCTTCCTTTATTTCCATTATCTTTCCGGCCAATTTATTTGGGTCACTAATACGCATTTTCATTCCTCCTGCGTGTTTATTTTATAGCATAGAGAATTTTAAGCAGTTTAGCCTGGTTATAGGATGTTCACTAGCAGGAGGGATTATTATAAGTATGGTGGAATTCTAGTCAAGTCTCCCTTTTCTTAAGTAACTGGCACAAACTTTAACTAGTCAGCAAGCAAAGGATAAAGAGGTTGAAAATATTGAAGCTTGCATTATGTGAATTCTGCTATTCAATATCCGGGATGCTTATTATTTTCCCTCGCATCAGCAATAAGGAATAAGGCCATATTAATAGAAAATAGCCTCTTATTGATTGAGGGTGAATTATGATTCGAGGGATTTTATCTAAAATAATTGCCAGCAGCCGCTTTATTACGATTTTTATTATTCTCAGCCTGGTTCTGGGCCTTTACAGCTATTACCTCCTGCCTAAACAGGAGAGCCCGGAGGTTTCCGCCCCGGTAGCCATGATCAGCAACATATATCCCGGAGCCTCACCACAGGAAGTAGAAAGAATGGTAACCCGGGTAATTGAGAGCAATATTCGCAAGCTGCCTGGCTATGATTTCAGTGAATCTTATAGTAGAAATAGTATTTCTGTAGTGCTGCTGCAGCTGCAAAATGATGCTCCGGTGGAAGAATCTTGGAATGAATTGCGCCGGATTTTAAGTGATACGCAAAGAGAGCTGCCCCCGGAATGCCTGCCTATTCAGCTTAATACCGATTTGGCGGAAACTGCGGGAATTATTGTTAGTCTCTCCGGACAACATTATAATCCGGAAGAATTAGCGGTTGTGGCCGAGAAGTTCAAAAAAAGGCTGGAGCAAGTAGAGGGTATAGCCCGGTTTGAAATCTTTGGGGAAGAAAAAAAACGGATAGAGGTAGAAATCGACCATACTCGCCTGGCCGCGAGCGGCCTGTCCCTGGAGGAAATATTTAATATCCTGCAAGCCCAAAATGTAGTCATTCCACCCGGAGCCATTGTAGAAGAAGGCATTAAGACTAATGTCAGGATTCCTGGTTGGTATAATTCCCTGGACGATATTGAAAACACTATTATAGGGGTTTCACCAGACGGGATCAGCCAAAGACTAAAAGACATTGCCAATATCCGCTGGGAATTAGAGCCCGACCGTCCCCTGGCCCGGTACAACGGTCAATCGGCTCTCCTGTTAACCGGCTATTTTGAGGCGGAAGAGAACATCCTCCTGGTAGGAAAAAAGCTCCGGGATGAGCTGGATAAGCTAAAAAGTGAAGCTCCCCATGACCTGCTGGTAGACCAGGTCTTATTTCAGCCTGATGAAGTAAATAAAAACCTCTATCGCTTCTTACGCAATTTGCTGGAAGGCATAATTCTGGTAATAATCGTAGTGCTGCTGGGAATGGGATGGAAAAATGCCCTGGTAGCCTCTACTGCTATTCCTCTTTCCATTATGCTCAGCTTTATGGCCATGTACCTGTTGGGAATTAAGGTGCAAGAAATATCGATTGCCGCCTTGATTATTGTTCTGGGCATACTGGTAGATGATGCTATCGTAATGGTAGATGCCATCCAGGTTGGCTTGGATAAAGGCCTTAAGCGGATGGAAGCCTGCCTGCAGGGACTTAAACAGGCAGCCATACCCATTCTCACCGCCACCCTGGTGATTATTATTGCCTTTTCTCCTATCTTTGTTCTTCCCGGCGCACCGGGGGAATTCCTCCAAAGTCTTCCCCAGATTGTCTTAATATCACTGCTGGCTTCATATGTGGTAGCTATGTTTATTACCCCGGCTATGGCCTACCGGTTTTTTACTCCCAGCCAGCATCGTAAAGATGATTGGCTAAGAAGATTTTTTGCTTATTTATTGCATGAGAGTATGGCTAGAAAAAGGACCGCTATTATTTCTTCCCTGCTTATTTTTAGCCTGGCGGTATATGCTCTTACTTTTATGGGCCTGCAGTTCTTCCCTTCAGCAGACAAAGACCTGCTATACATTGATATTAATGCCCCGGCCGGCTCTACCCGAGTCAGGACCGAAGAACTGCTGCTACAGGTGGAAGATATTCTTTCCCGGGAAGGAGAAGTGCTGGCTTATACCAGTTCCGTCGGCAGTGCTGTGCCCAAGTTCTATATAACACTGCCTGTTTCCCCACAAGCTCCGGACTTTGCCCAGGTTATGCTGCGCATCCGGCCACAGCAGGGAGACCGTTTTCAAAACAACGAGGAAATGGCCAGTTACCTTCAGGAGAAGCTGGACAGCCGGATTAGTGCCGGTAATATTAAGGTGAAATTATTGGAAAAAGCCTTTCCGGTAGCCCCGGTACAGCTAAGAATAAGTGGAGAACAGCGGGAAAACCTGCGCCAGGCTGCTGAGCTGATTAAAAGTAAACTGAAACAAATACCTGGTTCCCGTAATGTTGAAGATAATGGGGAAAAAGAAATACAGCAATTGCTGGTTGAGGCGGATGCTGAAAAAGCCAGCCGCCTGGGAATCAGCAACTATGATATTCAACGCCAGACCAGTTTGGCCCTGGAGGGAGGACGGGCTTCGGTATTACGCCAGGAAGGGGAGCAATATAGTATCCTGTTACGCTCGGATATAAATTCCCGTCAGCAGCTGGAAAACCTGAGCATCAAGTCCGCTTATTCCAAGCGTAGCGTTCCCCTGAAAGAAATCGTCGGCATCGAGGTTAAACCCCAATTATCCAGTATCAATAAATACGATGGCCAAAACTCTATCAAAGTAAGAAGTGATATAAGACCAGGCTATAGTGCCGTAGAAATAGAGAAAGAACTAAAAGACAAATTATCCTCTGTCGAGTTACCGGGAGTTAGTCTCCTTTATGATGGCGAGTATAAACAAATCAAAGATAATTTTGGTATCCTGACCCGGGCAGCACTTCTGGCTCTTTTCCTGATTTATTTCATCTTAGTGTTGCAGTTCCATTCCTTCATCCAACCACTGGTTATATTCCTGACTATCCCCCTGGCTTTGATTGGCTCGATACTGGGACTTTTGCTTTTCCGCCAGCCTCTTTCTTTTATGGCCTTTATTGGCATGGTGAGCCTTACCGGATTGGTAATCCGCAACGCTATATTGCTCATCGCTTTCATAAATGATGCTCGGGAGCGGGGATTGGCTGTGGAAAAGGCCTGTGAAGATGCCGTTGAAAGAAGATTTCGCCCTATTATCCTCAGCGCGGTGACCGCTACCATAGGTCTGGTACCCCTGGCTTTGTCCGGCAGCAGTCTCTTTGTTCCCCTGGCTATTGCTATAATTTTCGGCCTGCTGGTAGCCACTCTTCTTACTATGGTCATAATCCCGGTAGTCTACAGCCTCCTGCTGCCGGAGCGTACGGAGGTGAAGGCTTGAACGGCAGGAAAAAGACCGTAATCCGGAAACGCTAACCTCCCATCTCTTACTCCTTACTTTTCCTATTAATTTAAACGAGGAAGAAGAGAAACAATTGGAGGCGGAAATAGGCAGGATAGATGCAAAGGAGGCCAAAAGAATGACGGGTAGAGTAAAAAGGCAGGCAGATTTGCTAATAAGATTATTGCATAAGAAATTTACTAATGAACCTGCGGAAATCGAAGACCAGGTGCGAACCCACCAACCGCCGGTGGCAGTATGTATCAACCGGGCAAGATTACTTTCCCGGATTTTTCATAACTCCCGAGACCGTTACCGAAGTTGTTTTTCTATTTCTGTAAGAAGCTTATTATAATTAACAAAATACTGAGGTTTAATGCCAGGGGCCTTCTTAATAGCATATCCCGAGGCTCCGGCATAACGAATACTGAAGCCGTCTTCCAGACGAAACCAGACTCGTCCGTAAGGGTTGTCTTTATCCAACAGACGAATCGGTTCGCTGGGATCAAGGGTAAACTTGGAACCAAGAGCACTTAAATCCTCAAATAATCTCCATTCCGGCTCCGTTTCCAGCAACAGTTCTTCAAGATTGTGGGCACGCTCCAGGCCCAGCCGGCTGGTCCAGCGGTGTTGAGTGAAACTATATCCACTGATATTGCTTACCGGGGGTTTCTTTTCGATTACCTCACCTAGTTTAAAAAGTACCTGTAGCTCTTCCAAATTCCGTTTTGGGCTCCAGGGGGTTAGTATTTCCTTTCTTTTAACAATATTAATGCTTTCAACGACAGCATAATGAGCTACTGCCCCGGGCCGGCGTATTTCCAGGGGGGAGTATATCGCTACCCATTTGGTGGCATATTGGCGCAGCTGGGTCTTTAACACCGGCATGTAATAGACCTGCTCTTCAATAATCCATTGTAAATGCTGGGCCTGGTTGCCGGCACTTAAGGTACCTATAACTACAGGTTCTGCTGCTGATAAACGCCAATCCCTGGCCCGTTCGTATATACTGTGGGGCAAAGTATATTGGGCAATACTGAAACCACCCATTTTCAAGCTACTGCGTAACCATTCTCTAACATACTCCGTGTTACCTGGCAGGAAGGGTAAAGCTCCTACTCCAATATGTTTTAGAGCTTTCCAAAGCTTACTATCATAAAAAGCATCTTCCGTTCTACCTCCCGGAAATACGGCTGCTGCCTGTACCACGGTTCTCCGTTGCACCGGTTTTTTACCATTACGGTTTTGAAATTCCAGGATCGCATCGCGATACCGATGCATCGCATTTAGGGCATCTTCCGGAGGACCCTGGGAATTATACCGTTGTATGTATTCATCGGAAGCATCCAACCTGTACTTGGCATCAAGAACCAAATGCATAGCTGGCCAGGCCTCATTTTCCAGGGTAATCACCATATCCGGCCGCTGGGGAATAAGCATAGCTTCCCCCTGAAAACTGGGGTTATAGGTAGCTGTTATACGCCGGTCTCCACCGGATGCAAAACATACCCGCTGTTCCCGCCCCCGATTAAGTAAAACCCGAAGGCCCATCTGTTTAACCGCAAACAGCTCTTTTACCGGGATTTGCTGCCCGCTTTCCTCGCTGATTATACGAAGCAGAGCCAGGTAGCACCAGTACTCATATAATAAATTCAAGTCTTTAACGGATAACTGTAAGGGGCCCCCTTCAATCCGCAGACCCAGCGATAAAGCCAGGCAATTGGTATAAGCTTCCCGGTAGCCAGGTGACCCTAATAACTGCAACGAAACAAAACCTGTCGGAATTTCCCCACTGGCGGCGGCCAGCGGTTCCAAACCTTGAAGTCGCACCACCCGTTTTTCCATGTCCTCTAATTCCTGCAAAGCTGTGCGGCGCCGGGCAGTCAGTTCCAACTTACGTTCTTCCAAACGTAAACGATTTAATCGCTGTCGAATAAGCTGCAGCTGCCGTGATAACCATCGGTGTTCCATAGTATCCAGGGTACTGTAAGGACGGTCTTCATAAATATACTGACGAACCGGTATGTTACTTCTGGTCTGAACAAAACCACCCCGGCCCGAACCTTTCCTTATTGCAGCCAAAACCCGTCCATTCATATGCGTTATCTTTTCCACCCTTACCGGCATTTGCTCTCTTTGCAATCCCCTTACCGGTTTACGGGCAATAAAGTTTATGGCCCTTTCCAAATCATCTATAAGGCCCCGTAAGAGAACAAACCATTCTAAATTAGTAGACGGGGAGGGGGTAGTGGTACCCATTTGGTAGGTTGAGCGCAG
>ENA-UOUL01002760-UOUL01002760.1-bioreactor-metagenome-genome-assembly--contig:-NODE-2760-length-19705-cov-3.052476_pt1 | contig 19705 bp, 19 predicted proteins | sample MGYA00249838_ERZ747220 | MGnify/ENA primary metagenome ERZ747220 (study PRJEB28778, sample SAMN05720191) | bioreactor metagenome | isolation source: Anaerobic biogas reactor | place: USA:Washington...
ATCGAGGTGCAGATGGAGGTGGCGCCGTCCTTCTTCTCCGACGCTGTTCGCAAGCTTCAAGGCTTCCAGCAACACGTGGAGGAGCGTCTGCGCCAGGAGCTGGGCATCCGGCCCCGCGTGCGGCTCGTGGAGCCCAAGACCATACCCCGTTCGCCGGGTGTGGCGAACCGGATCATCGACAACCGCGGAGTGTGAGACCGGGGGGTCTGATACACTGCCGCGATGGTGAGCACAGGCCGGGTGGGTCCCGGCTTTGAACGTCAGTCTTGGAGGTCGTTGTGGAGAACTGTGACTTTCTATTCACATCGGAGTCGGTGAGCGAGGGCCATCCCGACAAGATCGCCGATCAGATCGCGGATGCGGTGCTGGACGCCGTCTTGAAAGACGACCCACAGGGCCACGTCGCCTGCGAGACGCTGATCACCACCGGCTTGGTGGTAGTGGCGGGGGAGATCAGCACCTCCACCTACGTCGATGTGCCCAGCATCGTGCGGAACACGGTGGAGCGCATCGGCTACACGAGGGCGAAATACGGGTTCGACGCCTCCACCTGCGGTGTGGTCACGGCCATCCACGAACAATCGCCCGACATCGCCCAAGGCGTGTCGGCGGCTCTCGAGTGCCGGGTCGATCCTCACGATGAGGACGTACTGGACTGCCAGGGCGCGGGCGACCAGGGGATGATGTTCGGCTACGCGTGCCGCGACACCGACGTTCTGATGCCCATGCCCATCTACCTCGCCCACCGGCTGGTGCACCGCCTGAGCGAGATCCGCAAGGGCGACGTGCTCGGGTATCTGCGTCCCGACAGCAAGAGCCAGGTCACGGTCAAATATGTTGACGGCAGGCCGGAGTTCATCACGGCAGTGGTCATCTCCACGCAGCACAAGGACGGCATCGACATAGACACGCTGCTGCGGCCCGACCTGATCGACCACGTCATCAGGCCGATCCTGCCGGAGGGGTTGTACGATCCGCAGTTCAGGAAGACCAAGCTCTACGTGAACCCCACGGGCAAGTTCGTCATCGGGGGGCCGATGGGCGACACCGGGGTCACAGGGCGCAAGATCATCGTTGACACGTACGGAGGCTTCGGGCGTCACGGCGGCGGGGCGTTCTCGGGGAAGGACCCTTCCAAGGTCGACCGTTCGGCGGCCTACGCGGCCCGCTATGTCGCCAAGAACGTCGTGGCCGCCGGTCTGGCCGACCGCTGCGAGGTCCAGATCGCGTATGCCATCGGAGTGGCGCATCCGGTGAGCATCATGGTGGATTGCTTCGGGACGGAGAAGGTGGATTCAGCGCTCATCCCGGACCTGGTGCAGAGCCATTTCGATCTGAGGCCTGCCGCCATCATCCGTGACCTCAGGCTGCTCCGGCCCATCTACGAGAAGACGGCCGCCTACGGACACTTCGGACGCGAAGACGCCGATTTCACCTGGGAGAGCACGGACAAGGCCGAGGCCTTGCGCCGCGACGCGGGATTGAGCTAGGGCGCATCGCCGCGGAGCGGAGGTGACGAGGCAGCCGGAGGTGGAGATGGCACCGGCCTCTGGTGAACCAAGAACGCGGGTGGTCCAGGTGGTGCCGCTCCTCAAGCTGCGGCACCTGGGCGACCGGCGCTTCGACTACCTCGTGCCCGAGGAGCTGGCCGGCGAGGTCCGGGTCGGCTCTATCGTGCGCATTCCCTTCGGCCGCCGGAAGGCCTTCGCGGTCGTCGAGAGCCAGGGGGCCAGCGGCGAGTGCGCGGGGGGAGAGCTCCGGTCTGTCGAGTCGGTCATGGGAGACCGCGTACCGGCGGAGCTGCTCACCCTGGCTCACGCGCTGTCCGCGAGGTTTCTGGCGTCGTACGAATCGTGTCTGCGACTGGTGGCGCCGCCCACGACGGCGCGCCGGAGTGGTCCGGTGGGGGGGAGTCGAAACACCTGGGTGGAGCGGACCACCGGGGGGACGGGCGCCGATGGCGCACCTGATCCCGGCGGTACAGGGGGCGCCGATGACGGATGCGGCCCCGGCGGCGCCCATGGCGCACCTGATCCCGGCGGCGGCCCGACCGCGCGACTCACCGCCAAGCAGAAGGCGCTGCTCGACGCGATCCCGGCGGGAGGTACTGCGATAGCCGCTGTGTGCGAGCAGGTGGGGGTGGGTCCGGCGGTGGCCCGGGCCCTGGCGGCGAAGGGACTGGTGGAGGTCCGGCCAAGACGGCCGGGCGAGCGGGCCGGCGCGCCGGGCCATGAGGCCCAGGCGAAGGACGTCGGGCCCATGGGCGTCGAGGCTGCCGGCGGAGTGATGGGGCCGCCCCTCCGGGCCGAGCAAGAGAGCGCCGTCAAGGCGCTGCTCGGAGCCTACGCGGAGCCGGGGTTCTCACAGCGCCTCCTGTGGGGTGTCACGGGCAGCGGCAAGACCGAGGTGTACCTGCGGCTTGTCGCGCATGTCTTGGAGGAGGGAGCGGGAGCCATCTTGCTGGTGCCGGAGATAGCCTTGACGCCGCAGATGATCGGCCGGGTCCGGGCTCGGTTCGGGAGCAGGGTGGGAGTGTTGCACAGCGGCCTGGCCCAAGGGGAACGTCTGACGGAGTACCGGCGCATAGCGAGCGGGGAGGCCCCGGTGGTGGTGGGCGCCCGCTCGGCGGTGTTCGCCCCGGTGCGCGACCTCCGGCTGATCGTGATCGACGAGAGCCATGACTCTTCGTACAAACAGGAGGACGAGCCTCGGTATCACGCAAGGACGGCTGCTGCGCTGCGCCTGCGGGAGTCGAGGGGGCTGCTGCTGGAGGGGAGCGCTACACCAGCGGTGGAGGACATGGAGCGGCCCGCGGAGCGGATACGGCTGACCCACCGGGCGGCCGGCGCTCCGCCGGAATGCGAGGTGGTCGACATGCGGCGCCAGGGAGGCGCCTCGCTGCTGGCCCCGCGCTCGCGGGAGGCGCTGGCGGAGACTCTGCGACGAGGCGAGCAGGCCATCGTCCTACTCAACCGGCGGGGCTTCGCAGGGCATGTCCACTGCGACCTGTGCGGGCATGTGATGACGTGCCGGGACTGCGAGCTCTCCCTTACCTATCACAGCCAGGATCGTCGTCTGGTCTGCCATCACTGCGGCAGAGCCTACGCTCAGCCCGCCGTGTGCCCCGAGTGCGGCGAGGCTCCGCTCACGCGGGCGGCCCCGGGGACGGAGCGCCTTGACCGGGAGCTTCGGGGGATGGTGCCACGCGGACAGGTATTCCGCATGGACTCCGACGTGCTCACCAGCGGCAGCCGGGTGCAGGCGATCCTGGAGGAGTTCGCCGCGACCCGTCCCGCCGTGCTCGTGGGGACTCAGATGGTGGCCAAGGGCCACGACTTCGCCGATGTCACGCTGGTGCTGGTGGCCGACGCCGACACCGGGTTGTACCTCCCCGACTTCCGGGCGGCGGAGCGGACCTTCCAGTTGCTGACCCAGGTGGCCGGCCGCGCCGGGCGGGCCGAGCGACCCGGCCGGGTGCTCGTGCAGACCTGGAATCCCGATGTGCCCTGTATTAGAATGGCGCTGGAGCGGGACGAGGAGCGCTTCTACAAGGAAGAGCTGAGCGTCCGGGAGCGTCTCGGCTACCCGCCGTTCACGGAGCTCATCCGGATGACGACGGCGGCCGACCGCGTCGAGCGGGCGCAGGCCGCGTCCCAGTACCTGGCGGAACGTCTGACGGCCCACTTTAGGGGTGGGGAGATCAAGGGGCCGGTGCGATTGCCCAAGCTGCGCGGTCGCGCACGGTGGCACCTCTTGATAGCGACGCGCGACGGAGAGCGCGCGCGGCGGATAGTGGGCCAGGCTATGGCTCAGCTGTCCGAGCCGTACAGACGCCGCGGGGTCACGCTCCTTGTGGATGTAGACCCGCAGTCCTTCGGTTGAGCTGAGGATCGGAGCGAAGAGGCCCAGAATGAGCGCGAAGAGAGCATCCTCGAAGGCGGAGGCCGGCAAGGCGGTCCCTCTGGAACAGATACGCACGGTGGGAGACCCGGTCCTCCGGCAGCAGACCAAATCCGTCACCGTGTTCGACAGCCGGCTCAAGAAGCTGGCCCAGGTCATGACGGAGGTCATGGTGCGGGGCGAGGGCGTGGGACTGGCGGCGAACCAGATCGGCGTGGTCAGCCGTGTGATGGTGTGGAGGAACCCTGACGTCGAAGAGGAGCGGTACGCCTGGGTGAATCCCGTGATCGTCGAGGAATCGGAGGCCCGGTGCACGGAGTCGGAAGGCTGCCTGTCTGTGCCGGGGGCGACGATGGAGGTGTCGCGGGCGGAGGAAGTGGTGGTGGAGTGCCAGGACGTCACGGGAGAACCGCTCCGCGTGCGTCTGGCCGGTCTTCCCGCGCGTATCGCCCAGCATGAGATCGACCACCTGGACGGCCGTCTGATCCTCGACCGGACCAGCCCCGAGGAACGCCGCCGAGTCATGAAAGAGCTACGCGAGCAGGCCCTAGCGGTCGAGAAGTGAACTTCGCTCTTGCCGGCAGTCCCCAGTTCGCGGCCTGGGTCCTCAGCGACCTGGACGGTCTGGGAAGACGGCCCTCGCTCATCATCTCGCAGCCCGATAGGCCCAAGGGGCGGGGATTGCGGCCGTCGCCGCCGCCTGCCGCCGTCGAGGCCGCGCGACTCGGACTCGAGTGCCTGCAGACCGACGACATCAACTCACCTGTCGTGCTGGAGCGCCTGGAGGCCGCCGGAGCCTCGACATTGGTCGTCGCCGCGTTTGGTCAGCTACTCTCGCCGTCGCTGCTGGAGGGGGTGCTGTGCCTCAACATTCACGCCTCCCTGCTGCCGGCCTACCGGGGAGCGGCTCCCATCGAGCGGGCCCTGGCGGCCGGTGAGGCCCTCACCGGGGTCACCATCATGCGTGTCACGCAGGCTCTCGACCAGGGTCCCTGGGCCGTGCAGACGTCGGTGTCGATAGGTCTGCGCGACGACGCCGGCTCCATAGCGCGCATCCTCGCTCTTCTTGGGGCCACCGGGATCGACCAGGTTCTGACCGGGCTCGACGACGGCACCGTGGTCTGGCACGAGCAGGAGGGTGAGAGCCGGTATGCCGCTAAGCTCTGCCCTGAGGACTGCTTGTTCGATGCATACGCGGGCGCAAAGGCGGTGCACGACCGTGTGCGGTCTCTGTCCCCCGGCATCGGCACGCGGGCCGCCGCGGGCAGCCTGCACGTGAAGATCTGGCGCACCTGGCCCTATGGGCAACCCGGGCTTCAGCCCGTGCCCGCCGGCGCGGAGGCGGCCTCCGGCGATCCGAGGCGGGTGGTGACCGCCGGCGGGCGCCTGTTCGTGGGCTGCGCCGAGGGGGTCGTGGAGATCCTGGAGGTGCAGCCGGCCGGCAAGAGCAGGATGGACACCGCGGCGTTCCTGCGCGGCTACGGGGGCCGTGTCCCGGAACGGCTCGAGTTCGAACCGGGTCGTCGCATGAGAGGGCGGGATGAGCAGTAGCCGGGTAGAGCGTGGAGACGGAGGAGGCCATCATATGACGATCCCCGCGGCTGTGTACAAGGAAGTCCACCTGCTCCCATCCATCCTCTCGGCGGATTTCTCGCGCCTGGGGGAGGAGATCGGCGTCGTGATGGATGCCGGAGTGCGCATCATCCATGTCGACGTGATGGACGGTCACTTCGTCCCCAACATCACCATCGGGCCGGTCGTGGTGGAGGCGGTGGCTCCTCTGGTCCACGAGCGGGGTGGCCTGCTCTCCGTGCACCTCATGATCGAGAACCCCGAGGACTACCTGGCGGCGTTCGCGAAGGCGGGCGCCGACGCTCTCAGCGTGCATGTGGAGGCCGGCCCACATCTCTATCACGCAGTGCAGGTCATGAAGGCTCTGGGTGTGGGGGCGGGCGTGGCTCTCAACCCCGGCACCGATGTATCGCGGGTGCGGGAGGTCTCCGGACTGGTGGACTTCGTACTCGTGATGACGGTGAACCCCGGCTTCGGCGGGCAGAAGCTCCTCGAGAGGGCCCTGGAGAAGGTCCCCGTCCTGCGGCGGATGCTTCCCGAAAGCGCCGCCCTCGAACTGGACGGAGGTGTGAACCGGGAGAACATCCGCCGGGTGGTCGAGTTGGGGGCCAACTGGATTGTGGCCGGATCGGCGGTATACGGCGCGGAGGATCCCGGAGCCGAGGCGGGAGTGCTGCAGGAGCTGATGACGGGTCGCGGTCCGGTGTGGTAGATTCTGTACCGCACCGTGAGGTGCGCGGCACCTGCATGGTGCGAGACGACATATGGTCTTCGGGGTCGGGTGAGATTCCCTACCGGCGGTGATAGCCCGCGAGCCCTCAGGGGCTGACCAGGTGAGAGCCCTGGGCCGACAGTCAAAGTCTGGATGAGAGAAGGCCGGCGCGCGGTATGAAGCGCGCGCCATCCCGACCCCTGGCCCATAGGCTGAAGGGGTTTTCTGTTGGGACTCAGCCAGGTGGACATCGCATATCTCGAACGAGCCATGGCGCTTGCCGAGCTCGGCCGGGGCTGTACCAGCCCCAATCCCGCCGTGGGAGCCGTCGTCGTGAGAGGCTCTGAAGTCCTGGGCGAGGGGCACCACGCGGGGCCGGGACTCGATCACGCTGAGGTGGCCGCCATCAAGGACGTGCTCGGCCGGGCGGGGACGCCGGTGGACTCTCCTGTCTCGGCCGGGGTGGACGCTTCCAGAAGCCGGCCGCTGTGCGCCGGCGCCACGATATACGTAACGCTGGAGCCTTGTTGTGTTTACGGCCGCACGCCGCCCTGCACCGATGCTCTGATCGCCGCCGGCTTCGGCCGGGTCGTGGTGGGGGTGCTCGACCCCTCGCCCGAGGTCAACGGCAAAGGGATAGACCTGCTGCGTGCGGCCGGTATCGAGGTCGATCTTGCCGAGGGGCCGCCGGCGCAGCGGATCAAGCGGCAGAACAACGGACAACGTAAGGCGGTCACCACCGGCCTCCCCTTCGTGATCTATAAGTACGCCATGACCCTCGACGGACGCGTGGCGACCGACTCCGGCGATTCACGGTGGATCTCGAGCGAGGAGAGCCGCGCCCTGGTGCACCGGTGGCGGGCCTGGTCCGACGCGGTGATGGTCGGCGCGGGGACGCTCCGAGTCGACGATCCGAGGCTGACGGCCCGCGACGTCCCCTGCGAACGGCAGACCCTGAGGGTGGTGGTCGATCGCCGCCTCGAGCTGGACCCGTCTTCCACCTTAGTGCGGACGGTGGGCGAGGGGCCGGTTCTGGCCGTCTGCGACCCCGATGTGAGTGGGCGGCGGCGCGCCGAGGTGGAGCGGTGGGGGGTGGAGACCGCCGCTGTGGCCTCAGCTGCTTCCGGCATGCTGGATCCCGCGGCGGTGGCGAGGCTGCTCGGGGAGCGGAGCGTGCAGACGGTCCTCCTGGAAGGGGGGGCGCAGCTGGCCGGGTCGTGGTGGAACGCCGGGCTGGTCGACCAGGTCAGCGTCTTCGTGTGCCCTCTGGTGGCGGCGGGCCTGGAGAACCGTGGGGCACTGCGCGGCCCGGGCGCCGCCCGAATGGGCGATGCGGCGAGGTTGCGCGAGACAGAGGTGAGGCAGATCGGCCCCGACGTGCTCGTATCGGGCTACACGGGAGAGCCTTTCTGATGTTCACGGGACTGGTAGAAGAGGTGGGCGTGGTGCAGAGCGTGGAGCGCTCACGCGAGGGCGGCCGCATGAGCCTGCGGGCCCGTAAGGTGGTGGAGGGCACGTCCCTCGGGGACTCCATCGCGGTGAGCGGCGCCTGCCTCACCGTGGTCGATCTGGCCCGGGACGGGTTCACGGTGGACTGTATGCCTGAGACCCTCTTGCGCACCACCCTCGGACGGGCCACCAGGGGCACCGTGGTCAACCTGGAGCGTTCGCTGGTCTTGGGGGGCAGGCTGGGGGGGCATCTCGTGCTCGGACATGTGGACGCGGTAACCGAGGTGCTCGCGGTCGAGCGGAAGGGTCGCACCTGGGAAGTGAGGTTCTCCCTCCCCGACGAAATCAGTGGTTGCATCGCGGCCAAGGGGTCGGTGGCCATCGATGGGATCTCGCTGACGGTGGTTCGCGTCTCCGACGGCTGGTTCGAGGTGGGCATCATCCCGCACACTCTGAGCGAGACCACGCTCAAGTCGGTGACCGTGGGTGCGCGGGTGAACGTAGAGGCCGACGTGCTGGCCCGCTATGTGCAGCGGGCCTTGGAACTGAGAACTAAGGACGAGGTCCCCGGCGGAGCTGCGGAAGGCGGCCTCACGGAAGACATCTTACGGGAACAGGGGTTCATATGAGAAACGGAGCGGATTTCGCCACCATCGAGGAGGCCCTCGAGGAGTTCAAGGCCGGGCGGATGGTGGTGGTCGTCGACGATGAAGACCGGGAGAACGAGGGTGACCTCACCATGGCCGCCCAGTTCGTCTCGCCGGACGCCATCAACTTCATGGCTCTGCACGGGCGGGGGTTGATCTGTCTATCGCTCACGGAGGAGCGGGCTCACGCTCTCAGGTTGCACCCGATGACGCGTGAGAATCAATCCCGGTTCGGCACGGCCTTCACAGTGTCCATCGAGGCCCGCCAGGGCGTGACCACCGGCATCTCCGCAGCCGATAGGGCCCACACGATACAGGTGGCCATCGACCCCAGCAGCTCGCCGCAGGACCTGGTCCGCCCGGGCCATGTGTTCCCGCTCGTGGCTCGTGCGGGAGGTGTTCTGGCGCGGGCCGGGCAGACCGAGGCGGCTGTCGATCTGGCCCGGCTCGCGGGGCTGATCCCGGCCGGGGTCATCTGCGAGATCATGAACGAGGACGGGACCATGGCTCGTGTGCCCGACCTGGTGAAGTACTGCGAACATCACGGCCTGAAGATGATAACGGTGGCCGACCTCATCAAGTACCGGCGGCGCAACGAGAAGTTGGTGCGGCAGGTGGCCGCGGCCCACCTGCCCAGCCGTCTCGGCGACTTCATGGCGTACGGCTATGAGAGCCTGCTGGACGGCGAGCAACACCTGGCGGTGGTCAAGGGTGACGTGGCGGGCAAGGAGAACGTGCTCGTGCGCGTGCACTCCGAATGCCTCACCGGCGATGTGTTCCACTCGCTGCGTTGTGACTGCGGCGACCAGCTGGAGGCCGCGCTCGACGCCATCGAGGACGAGGGGCTGGGCGTGATTCTCTACCTAGCGCAGGAGGGACGCGGCATCGGGCTGCTCAACAAGCTCCGGGCCTACGAGCTGCAGGAGCAGGGCAGGGACACCGTGGAGGCCAACGTAGAGCTGGGGTTCGCTCCCGATCTCCGCGACTACGGGATCGGGGCTCAGATCCTCAACGACCTGGGTCTCTCTTCCATACGCATCATGACCAACAATCCGCGCAAGCTGGTGGGCTTGGAGGGATACGGGCTCACCATCACCGAGCGCGTGCCGCTGGAAGTGAAGCCCAACCGCGCGAATGTGCGCTATCTGCAGACCAAGAGGGAGAAGATGGGGCACATCCTCCATCACCAGGGACTTCAATACCAAGAGGACGATGGAAAGGACGGAGGGGATGAGTGAGAAAGGTCGGGTATTCGAAGGGGTCTTGAAGGGAGAAGGGCTCCGCTTCGGGATAGTGGTGGGGCGCTTCAACGAGTTCATCGGAAGCAAGCTGCTCTCGGGGGCGGAGGACTGCCTCACGCGTCACGGCGTCAAGCCCGGCGATGTGGATGTGGCCTGGGTGCCCGGGGCCATGGAGATCCCCTTGGTGGCTCAGCGACTGGCCGCGAGCAAGAGGTACGACGCGGTGATCTGCCTGGGGGCGGTCATCCGGGGCTCGACCCCGCACTTCGACTACGTGGCTTCCGAGGTGGCCAAGGGAGTGGCCCAGGTGCAACTCGCGACCGGCGTGCCCGTCATCTTCGGGGTTCTGACGACGGAGAACATCGAGCAGGCGGTAGAGCGGGCGGGCACCAAGTCAGGCAACAAGGGCTGGGATGGGGCGCTCTCGGCTCTGGAGATGGCCGACCTCGTCCGGAAACTGGACGAAGCCGCCAAGTAGGTCAGGCTACTTTCTCCACCTTGTGGGCCTTGAGGCACTTCGCGCAGACGTAAGCGCGGGTCGGCTGACCGTTCAGGAGGATGCGGATCTTCTGCACGTTGGGATCCCAGCGACGGGGAGTGGCGCGCATAGAGTGGCTCCTATTGTTGCCGAAGCTGGGCTTTTTTCCGCAAATCACGCACACTTTGGACATGCTCGGTCATCCTTGTCTCTGTCGTCCGCACGGGGAGTGCAATAGTATGCCGCAGCCCCACCCTGTCTGACAAGGGGCTGCGCGCGATAGGCCCCGTCCGCCTTCATTGGGTACGATAGAATACCAGCACGAGGTGAGCAGGTAGGCGGAAAGGAGACGGCCATCTTCACCAGGGACATGTCGTTGATGGAGGCTCTGCAGGCCGACCCGCGGGCGAGGGACGTGTTCGCCGCTTACGGTATGGGGTGTATCGGCTGCATGGGGGTGAGTATGGAGACGATCGAGGATGGCGCCAAGATGCATGGTCTCGATCCCGAGCAGGTCGTTGCCGATCTGAACAAGCTTGCCGAACAACGACCGGCGCCGGTCGAATAGGGGGCGGGCGAACCATGGACTCTCAGAAGGCGGGCATGGTGGGGGCGGAGCCCTTCAGCGCAGGCCGCATGGTGGTCACCGACCGGGCCGTGGCCGACATCGTGGGCTGGACGGTCCTCGAGTGCTATGGGGTCGTGGGGATGGCCTCGCCGAACCTGCGCAGGGGTGTGGCGTCACTGCTCTCGCGCGACCGGCTTCACCAGGGCATCAAGGTGGATCAGAACGGCGACCAACTGCGGATCAAGCTGTACATCATCGTGGAGTACGGGTTGAACGTGGCGGAGGTCGCCGGGAACGTACGCTCTCAGGTCGCCTACAATGTGGAGAAGATGATCGGGCGGCCCGTCACGACCCTGCAGATCTACGTGCAGGGGGTCCGGGTTGGCGAATAGCGGTGAAGCGACGCTGACGGTGGCCCGGGCTCGGTCTGTGCTGAGGGCCGGTGTCAAGGCGCTGGAAGAGCGCAAGCAGGAGATCAACGACCTCAATGTGTATCCGGTCCCGGACGGGGACACCGGCACGAACCTGGCTCTGACGATGCGCGGCATCCTAGAGGCGGTGGCCCAGCTGCCGGAGGGGCTCCCGACCAGAGAGCTCTGCGCGGCCATATCCCAGGCCGCCCTCATGGGGGCGCGGGGCAACAGCGGGGTCATCCTCTCTCAGATAGTGCGCGGGGCGATGGAGACCCTCGGCGAGGAGCCCTACGTCACGCCCGAGGTCATCAGCCAGGCTCTGACCAACGCCACCGACACCGCCTACCGGGCCGTTCGCAGGCCGGTGGAGGGCACGATGCTGACCGTCCTTCGGGAGATGGCGGAGGCCGCGGTAGAGGCTCCCATCGGTGACGGGCGGAAGGCGTTCATGGACCATGTGGTGACGGCCGGCTGGAAGAGTGTGGAAAAGACACCCACGCTGCTGAAGGTGCTCGCCGACGCCGGAGTGGTGGATGCGGGAGGCTTCGGCCTTGTGGTCATCCTGGAGGGGGCGGCGAACGGCAACGGCGGCTGGGAAGTGCCCATCGCGACCCATGTGGCTCCGACCGCGACCTTCGAGGGCCTGCGCTACGAGGATGAAGCCGCCGAGGAAGAGAGCGACTACACCTACTGCACCAGCTTCCTTCTCAGCGGCTGGAACCTCGACAAGGCCTTCCTGGAGGAGGAATTGGGGAGACTGGGCGACAGTCTGCTGGTGGTGGGTGACAAGCGGCAGATCAAGGTGCACGTGCACACCGATGATCCCGCCAGGGTCATCGGCCTGGCCACAGCGCGGGGCACCTTGAGCGAGGTCGAGATAGACAACATGAAGGAGCAGACCGCCGCGCGCACCAAGCGGCTCGAAGAGGCGTCGGCGCAGGCCGCGGCGGACAAAGCCCTCACCCAGGTGGTGGCGGTGGTGGCCGGGGAAGGCAACAAGGCCTTGTTCCGCAACCTGGGCGTGGACCTCATAGTCGACGGAGGGCAATCCATGAACCCGTCGGCCGAGGACCTCATGCGGGCGGTGGAACGGGCGGTGGCCCCCTCGGTCGTGATCCTGCCCAACAACGGCAACGTGATAATGACCGCCGAGCAGACCATCGGGCTGACGGGCCGTGAGGTCCACGTCGTACCGACGCGTACCATACAGGCCGGTCTGAGCGCTGCCGTGGCATACGACAAACGCAACCCCGGCGACATCAACGCCGAGGAGATGGGCACTGCTCTCGAGAGTGTCGTCGCGGGCGAAGTGACACGGGCGGTGCGGGATTCGCTGGTGGACGGCATACAGGTGAAGACCGACGACTACATCGGTCTCATCGACGATCACGTGGTGGTCGCATCGCGAGACCTGGAGGCTGTGGTAGACGATCTCGTCGAGCGGCTTCTCCAGGGGGGGCAGGAGATGCTGACGGTCCTCCTGGGCACCGGGGAGGAGGCCGAGCGGGCGCGGGAGGCGATCGAACGCCTGCGACAGCGTCATCCAGAGGTGGAGATGGACGTCCATGACGGCGGGCAGCCGTACTATCCGGTCCTGCTGGCAGCCGAGTAGTGGGAAGCGCTGAGTCGGAACCTGAGAGGGGGCGACAGATGATCATCAATCGGGAGACGACCGCCCTGGTCGTGGACTCCACCGCCGATCTTCCAGAGCACCTGGCCAAGGACCCCAACCTGACCATGGTCCCTCTGACTGTGTATTTCGGCGACGAAGCCTTCCTGGATTGGACCGAATTGGAGCCTGCCGAGTTCTACGAGAGATTGAGCGAGGCGCCCCAACTGCCCCGCACCTCGCAGCCGTCAGCCGGTGCCTTTCTCGAGGTGTACAAGCGGCTCCGAGAGAAGTACGAGATGGTGTATTCGGTCCATCTGAGCAGCCAAATGAGCGGCACCTGCGCGAGCGCCGAGGTGGCCCGCAGCCAGGTCGACGGGGTGAAGGTCGTGGACTCGCAGCTCGCCACCGGCGGCATAGCCCTGCTGGTGGACAGGATCATGGACCGCATAGACCGGGGGGCGACGGAAGAGGAACTCGACGCCTACATCGAGAGGTTCTTGAAGGAGAAGATATTCTACTTCCTGCCCACCACGCTCGACCAGCTCTACAAGGGAGGCCGTATCGGCCGGGCGTCGCACCTGGTCGGCACCATGCTCAACATCAAGCCGGTGCTGAGCATCGAAGAGGGCGTGATAGACGTCTACAAGAAGGTGCGCGGAGTGCGCCAGGCGTTGGAGGTGATGCGCGACGGGTTGGTGGAGAACACGCGACCCGGCACGACCACCTACGTGAGCCTGTCCCATGGGCTCAACGAGCCTGTCCTCACCCAGCTGCGCGAGCTCGTCGAGGCGGTGCCCGACCGCGACATCCAGATCCGACTCACCAGCATAGTGGGGGCGGTCATCGGCACCTATGTGGGCCCGAAGGCCGTCGCCGTCTGCTTCATACAGGAATGAGCGCGCGCGCAAGGGGTGGTGTCCACTACCCCTTGGGCTCTCTCGAGGTGTTGAGGAGCCGCCGGTCCACAGGCACGATCACCTCCAAAGGGAGCCTGGATCCCCGGCATCTGGATGCGCCCGTCTCCATCCTGAAAGGCGTGGGAAAGACCACGGAGCGGCGACTCTCCGGCCTGGGCATCGAGACCGTCCGCGGACTCCTCATGCACCTGCCGTTCCGGCACGAGCCCCCGACGCGGTTGTGCGGGGCCGGTGACCTCCGTGTGGGTGAGGAGGTGACCCTGCGCGTTCGCGTGATGTCCTGCGCGGTTCGGGAGACGCTCAGGCGCCGGGTGAAGGTGCTCGAAGCGCTGGTTTCCGACGACACCGGGAGCATCCTCGCCACTTGGTACAACCAGGCCTATCTGGAGGCGGCCTTCCGGGAGCGGCCGGAGGTGCTTCTGAAGGGTGTCTTGATCCGGCAGCGGGGAGCCTCGACCTTCCTGGTCAAACGCCACGAGATATTGAGCGAGACAGGCGAAAGCCGCCATATCCTGGGTCTCATCCCCGTGTATCCCAGCACCGCCGATCTCAGCGTGCGAACCATCCGCACCTTGCTGCACGAAGCGGCGCCCCGCGCGCATCACCTGGTCGACCCGCTGCCCGCGGTCTTGCGTGCCCGCAGACGCTATCCGGCGAAGGCGGAGGCGGTGTTGTGCTGCCATTTCCCGACGGGCTTGAGGGAGGCGAAGCAGGCTCGAGAGCGGCTCGCGTTCGAGGAGCTGCTCCTCTTGCAGATGGCCGTGCTGGAGCAGAAGAGGGCCAAGGAGGGGAAGCGCAAGGCGCGGGCGCTCGGGGCGCCGAAGGATCTGACGCTCCATTACCTGGAGGGGCTTCCCTACACCCCGACGGCTGCGCAGAGGAGGGTGATAGCCGAGATCGAGGCCGACCTGGCCCGCAGCGTGCCGATGCGTCGCCTGCTGCACGGCGATGTAGGGTCGGGGAAGACCATGGTGGCGGCCTACTGTCTGCTGCGGGCCGTGGAGCAAGGGGCCCAGGGCGCTCTCATGGCGCCCACGGAGGTGTTGGCCGACCAGCACTTCATCGGTCTGCAGGCGCAGATGGGACGGCAGGGGGTACGGCTGGGACTCCTGAAAGGAAGCCAACCGGCGGGCGAGCGCCGCGCGGTCCGCAGGGCCCTCGAGTCCGGGGAGGTGTCCGTCGTGGTGGGCACCCACGCTCTCATCCAGGAAGGGGTCCGGTTCCGCGACCTGCGGGTGGCCGTGGTCGACGAGCAGCACCGCTTCGGAGTACGGCAACGGGACGCGATCCTCGGGACCGAGGCCGCCGAGGGTCTGTGGCCGCACACCCTGCACATGTCGGCTACCCCCATACCGCGGACGCTCAGCCTGACGCTGTACGGAGACCTGGATGTCAGCGTACTGGACGAGATGCCGGCGGGCAGGCGCCCGGTCCGCACCCGGCTCGTGCCGCAGGAGTCGCAAGGACGCATGTGGGAAGCAGTGCGAGAGGAGCTGGCCCGCGGCCGGCAGGCATATGTGGTGTGCCCGCTGATAGAGGAAAGCGAGAGCCTGCAGACGGCCTCGGCCCGCAGGACCTACGAGGACCTCTCGGCGGGGGAGTTGGCCGGGTTCCGGTTGCGGTTGCTCCACGGCCAGCTGCCGGCGGCCGAGAAGGCCGGCGCCATGGCTGCCTACGCCGCCGGGGAGGCGGATGTGCTGGTGAGCACCTCGGTCATCGAGGTGGGGGTCGACGTGCCCAATGCGACCGTGATGGTGATCATGGGGGCGCGGCGCTTCGGTCTCTCGCAGCTGCACCAGTTGCGGGGACGGGTTGGTCGGGCGAGCGAGGAGTCCTACTGCTACCTGCTCGCGGAGGGTGAAGATGAGGCCGCGCAGGAGCGGCTCGAGCTGTTTTCCCGCACGTCCGACGGGTTCGCCCTCGCGGAGGCCGACCTGGCCGGTCGCGGGGAAGGCCAGATCTTCGGGGAACGCCAGTCGGGTGTCGGCGACCTGGAGGTGGCGTCTCTCATCAGAGACCGGGCGCTGCTCGAAGAGGCGCGCGCCGAAGCCCAGAACCTGCTGTCGAAGGCGCTCAGGTCAAGACCTTCCCCGACGGCCGGATACGCCCTGGACGCCGCACGAGCACGGTTCGGCGGCAAGATGACGTGGATGGGCCGCGTGTGAGCGGCCGGCCCCCGGGAAGCGTGCGGATCGTGGCAGGCGCGAAGAGAGGTCGCCGGCTCAAGGTGGCGCGAGGGGGCGCCACAAGACCTACGAGCGAGCGGGTGCGCGAGGCGATCTTCGATGTCCTCGGGCCGGTCGACGGCCTGGTGGCGCTGGACCTCTTCGCGGGTACCGGAGCCATGGGCCTGGAGGCCCTCTCCAGGGGAGCGGCGCACTGTGTCTTCGTGGAGGAAGACGAGGCTGTCGCCGCCGTGCTCCGAGAGAACATCGCGGCTCTGGGCTACGACTCCCGCTCACGAGTGATGCCGGCCGGGTACGAGCAGGCTCTCCGCCGCCTTTCACAGGGGGAGAAGGGGTTCGATTTGCTCTTTGTCGACCCTCCCTATAGAATGCTGGCGGAAGTTGAAGTAACGCTCAAGCCGCTGGTAGCGTCGCTTCTCGGGGACAACGGCGTGCTGATCGTAGAAGGCGACAAGTCGTCGCGGGTGACGCTCGGCGAAGCCACGGTGTTCGACCGGACTTACGGTGATACCAGGGTCACGATGATCACGATGAGAAGGAGTATCGCGTGAAGACCGCGCTCTGTCCCGGCACGTATGACCCTGTGACCGTCGGACATGTGGACGTCATCACCCGCTGCAGCACCATTTTCGACGAGGTGGTCATCGCCGTGGTGGACGATTCCTTCCGGAAGACCGTGCTATTCAACGTGGAGGAGCGGGTGCGCTTCTTGGAGGAGTCGACCAAGCAACTGCCGAATGTAAGAGTCATCGTCATGCGCGGGCTGGTGGTCGAATTGGCGCGTGAGGTGGGGGCTCACGTCTTGGTCAAAGGGCTCCGGGCCTTCACCGATTTCGAATACGAGTTCCAGATGGCTCAACTCAACCGCAAACTAGACCCCGACTTGGAGACGATGTACCTTATGGCTTCACCCGAGCATTCGTTCCTCAGCTCGAGTGGGGTGAAGGAGATAGCCAAGTTCGGTGGCTGCGTGAGCGACCTCGTCCCTGAAGTCGTGGAGCGTCGTTTCGCACAAATGTACGGATGCGCGGAGGACTAAGGATGGATGTTCTCGTTCTGATCGACAAACTGGACGATCTCGTCCATGGCGCGAGCACGTTCCCTATGACCGACAAGGTGATGATCGACAGGGATGAGATCTATGACTTGCTCGACCAGATGCGGGCCACCATCCCGGAAGAGATCAAGCAGGCGCGCTGGATCGTCAAGGAGCGCCAGGAGATGCTCCAGGAGGCCAAGGAGGAGTCCGAGCGCATCCTGAGCGAGGCTCGCGAGGAGGCTCAGCGCCTGGCCAGCGAGCAAGAGGTGGTGAAGAGGGCCCAGCGCCAGTCGGAGGAGATCATCCGCGAAGCGGAAGCCCGTGAACGGGAGATCCGCCTGGGCGCCGAGGACTACGCCGACGAGATCCTGAAGACGCTGGAGACGAACCTGGACAAGTTCCTGGCGGCCGTTCAACGCGGCCGGGAGCGCCTGCAGAGCGGGCAGTCCGGCGAGGCCGTATAGCCTCATATCCGGCGTCACCCAGCACGAAGACCAGTCAGGTGTTCCTCGATCTGAACGATCTCTCCCTGCGCACTGGGGAGCGTCACGAACGCACCTACTCCCTGGATGTGGACCCTGTGCTGCTTGGAGGTGTCGCCTACCAGGTCCTGCTGCCCGAGGGAGTCACCGTCGCGGTGGACAGGGTGGCGGGTGGGTTCCTGGTCTCCGTGTCGGCGAAGGCCAGGGTCTACGGCCCTTGTGCGCGCTGTCTCGCCGAGACGATGGTGGAGGTCGCGGCGGAGCAACAGGAGTTCGCCCCCACGGCCCGCGACGGATGGGAAGGCTCCGACCTCAGCGTCTTCATCGAGGACCTGGTCGTGGACGTGGCCGGCGTGACCCGGGAAGCTATCGTCTTGGCGTTACCCGAACGGCTGGTCTGCTCGCCGGAGTGCAAGGGACTGTGCCCCCGGTGCGGGCAGGATCTGAACGTCGGGGAGTGCTCGTGCGAAGCCACCGGCGGCGACGAACGGTGGCAGAAGCTGAGGGAGCTGGAGTTCCGCGATGAGCGTGGCTCTTGAAATATCCGGGCTGATGGGGTACAAACACTCGGTTTCCGTATAGGTTAGAAGAGAGGCAGAGAATGGCCGTTCCCAAGAGAAAAACGTCGCGTGCACGCAGGGATGCGCGCCGTGCCACCCACGCCGCCACCCCTCCGACCGTCGTCGAGTGCCCGCATTGCCATAGCCCGAGGCTTCCGCACCGGGTGTGCCCGAACTGTGGGATGTACAACGGCCGGCAGGTCGTCAAGGAAGAAGAGTAGGTCGATAGGTCGAGCGCGGCTGCGTACGGCCGCGGGGAGCTGACGTCACATGCAGATCATCGTGCAAGAGGGAGAAATCCTGGTCAGCCTGGTCACGGCCATCCAGGCGCCGGACGAGAACCTTCGGACCATGACCGTGCAGAGCGTCACGGGCCCGGGCAAGGTCTACTATCGTGACCTGGAGATCATCCGCGTCGAGGCACGCGAGGGCGCCCTGGAGATCCTTCCCGCCGCCATCGGGGCTTTGGCCTGGATTAAGAAGGAACGGCGCTATCAGCTCAAGGTCGGTGGAGAGAGCTGAGCAAGGGCTGTGCGAACATGCCGAATATGAAGGACCGCGAAAAGACCGGCATTGAATCTGCCGACATGAGCGATCTGTGGCGAGGAACGCTGCCCCCTGGGCGGCGTTCCTCGCTAATGGGGTTCTGACACCCCGCTATCCAGACAGCTACCCAAGAAGGCCGAGACGAGGAGGAGTCATGGCGCTGGTGGACCCGGGCAAGATCAGGAACGTCGCGGTGGTAGGCCACCGGGGAGCAGGGAAGACGTCGCTCGTGGAGGCGCTCCTGTTCACGGCCGGCGCCAAGAACCGTCTCGGGACCGTCATGGACGGCACCACCACGATGGACCACGATGAAGACGAGATCAAGCGGCAGATGACCATCTCCGCCGGTCTTGCGCACGCGGAGTGGGCCCGTCACAAGGTCAACTTGGTCGACACTCCCGGCGAGGCTTCCTTCATCACCGAGGCTCTGGGCACCCTCCCCGTGGTCGAGGCAGCCCTTGTGGTGGTGAACGCCGTCACCAAGGTGGAGGTCCAGACGGAGAGGCTCTGGAAACGGGCCCGGGACATGGGCGTGGCTCGGATAACGGCTGTCAACATGATGGACCGGGAACGGGCCTACTTCGGCGAGGCCATGGAGGCCCTCAAGGCCCGGTTCGGAGGCGAGGCAGTCGCCGTGGCGCTCCCCATCGGAGAGGAGACCGGCTTCAAGGGCGTGGTCGACCTCATCGCGGGCAAGGCGTACACCTATGCGGGTAACACCGGCAAGGGGACGGAGGGCCCCATCCCCGACGATCTCAGGGACGTGGCTGCCGAGGCCAGGGAGGCCTTGGTGGACCGGGTGGCGGAGTCCGACGACGCGCTGCTGGAGAAGTACCTGGACGGGAACGAGCTCACCCAGGACGAGGTCGCCGCCGCCCTCGCGGGGGCCATCAGGAGTGGCGCGGTATGCCCGGTCATGCCCGTGTGCTCGACCAAGAACATCGGGGTCGACCGGCTGCTCGAACTGTTGCTGGCCGGTCCCTCCCCGGCGGACGTGCCGGAGCGGACGGCTCTGGAGGGCAGCAGCGGGACGGGGGAGACGAAGCTCGCGACCGACGCGGCTGCGCCGGCGGCCCTGTTCGTCTTCAAGACCATCTACGACCAGTTCTCGGGCCGGGTCAATCTGGTCCGCGTGTTCTCGGGCAAGATCGCCACCGACTCCCAGTTGGTCAACAGCCGCACCGGTGAGAAGGAGCGGACAGGGAACATCCTGCTCATGCAGGGCAAGGAGACCAAGGCCATCGAGGAAGCCGGAGCGGGGGACATCGTCGCCCTAGCCAAGCTGAAAGACACCGGTACGGGAGACACTCTATCCGATCCGGCGCGCCTGGTTCGTTTCCCGCGTTTCGAGTTCCCGCCCCCCGCCATCTCCTTCGCCATCAC
>ENA-UOUL01002761-UOUL01002761.1-bioreactor-metagenome-genome-assembly--contig:-NODE-2761-length-19692-cov-4.726485_pt1 | contig 19692 bp, 15 predicted proteins | sample MGYA00249838_ERZ747220 | MGnify/ENA primary metagenome ERZ747220 (study PRJEB28778, sample SAMN05720191) | bioreactor metagenome | isolation source: Anaerobic biogas reactor | place: USA:Washington...
GGCATTTCCCAGCCCCATTTCTTCTATACACCCCAAAAGGCCGGTCTTAGCCGCGTATCGCCTAAACCGCCCGCGCGGCCAGGCGAGTCGGTCGAAGCGGATGACTCCCGGGCCGTCCTCGACTGGATCCGGCAGTACCTCGAACACACGACCTATGAGATAGCCTGTCCGGTGCTGCGTGACAAGCGGCTCGCTCCACCCGGTCAGACCGGCCTGATCGTCAGCGCTTTATTCGATTATGACCTGGTGCGCCAGATTGAAACGGCGGGCTGGTACGAGGTGTTCAAAACGTTTTGCGCTCGGACCATGGTCCGGATCCTGAAGGATTCGGTTTACCCCGCGTTAGAGGACAAGGTTATCGATTCGTTTGTCGCAACGCCCCTGACACTGGCCCGGCGAACCGGCAACAGCGACGGGGCGATCACCGGCTGGGCCTTCACCAACTCAGAAATGCCGGCTGTACACACCATGACGAAAATCGCCAAATCAATCCTGACGGGATTGCCCGATGTCTACCAGGCCGGCCAATGGACGTTCAGCCCGTCCGGCCTGCCGATCTCCATCCTGACAGGCAAAATGGCTGCCGACCGCGTCAGCAAGGAATTAAGAAAGGCCGGACAGCGTTAAGCTCAGATCCCAGATCCGTTTGCCCATCGCCCGGATGCACGGTGTTGATCGTGAGGTTATCCCATGGAGAAAGTTAGCGAATGCCCAATCGGCCGGGCTGCGGGCAGCTTCGAGCCCGACGCCGGAGGTCGTGCCCGTGATGACGCAGACCTTGCCCGACATGGAGACGGTAATAATTGCTGGGGTGCGTTGCGGTCGGCGAATAACTTTCGCTTGTCCGGCCATTCGGATGCCAAAGCAGCCTCCTTGAAGCTTTTTGATCAGCCGAATTTGCGCCGCATGAAGCGGCGGTACATCTTCTTGAAACGGGGAATGCCGTTAAAGATATCCCCCCACAGGTCAAAGTAATCGCGCTGCCCGATGATCCGGCCATCCTCGTGGAACGTCAGCCTGGTCGCCCCGTACATGGGCGTATCCGGGAACTTCTTAAAAGACATCGTCATCTTCCAGTCCATCAGGACGACCGGCCCTTCGCGGGCCAGCGAGACAATATCCATCCTCAGGCTTCGGCAGCGGCTGGTCAAGCGCAGGCACATCGCCTGGAACGCGTCGATCCCCTCGATCCGCTGGATGGAGTCCTGGAAGACGATCTGCGGATGGTAGTAGGGGAAGAGGTGCGACCAGTCCGGCTTCCCGTCCGTATTGTAGGTTTTCGACCACAGCTCACGGATCTGATCCAGGCTGAGCTGGCGTGCGTTGCCGTTGGCATCATCGAGACATGGGCTATCGGGCATGTCATCCTCGCTATCCCTGCCGGCTGTCCGGCAGATCGAAACCTTGGCTCGTGTTATCTGCATTATAGCGCAGAGTCAGTGCCAGGTGCCAGACGAATATGACAAGATGCGTGTCTTGACAGCCGATGTCCACGAGCCTAAAATAAAAATATGGCAATAAAAACTTGCCGTTCATTTTGTTTTTGCACCCTGGGAAGACTCGGAAGCGATGATGGTCTGGTTTTATCTGGACGCTTGACCAGACAGGAGCTCGTAGCGTAACCGGCCGAACCGGCCGTTAGGGCCGGCCCTTGTATTATTGGGTTGCATGGCAGATATCCGTTTTTTTGACCGATCCCCATAACAAGCTTCGCCTGCGTATTTTCCGCCTGTTTCTATTGATTCACCCGAAGGCATGTTTTCGGCCGAAACGGGGGGAGCGGCGTGTTGCAGGAATCGAATCGCCAGGACCAGGAACAGCAGCTGCTCGTCATGGGCAGCAAGCTGCAGCTTCCGCAAGGCGGCGGGGCGCTGACGGGGCTGGAGGAGAACCTGTCGGTCAGCCAGGCGACCGGCATGCTCAACATGACGGTCAAACTGCCGTTTTTGGAAAACCGCCACGCGTTCAATCAGCCGATCGCGCTGCATTACAGCTCTGCTAACGGGAACGGCATCCTGGGCATGGGCTGGGATCTTGGCCTGCCCGCCATTTTCCGAAAAACTGACCAGCGGATCCCGGAGTACCGTGACGCGGACGAATCAGACACCTTCGTCCTGACCGGTCAGGACGATCTGGTCCCATGCCAGAAAAAAGACGCGGACGGCCAATGGGTCGAGGACACAACGAGCAGCCAGGGCCTGACCGTCCGGCGCTACCGGCCCCGGGTCGAAAAAGATTTTTTCAAGATCGAGCGCGTGCAATCGGGAATACAAACAAGCTGGAAAGTGACGTCCGGAACCAACACGGTCACGTTCTACGGCTTGACCGAAGAAGGTCGCATCGCCGATCCGAAGGACAGTCGACGGATCTGGAAATGGTTGCCGCAGCTGAGCGTCGACAACCTCGGCAACACGATGCGTTTTCGCTATAAAAAAGAGCAGCCGGACTGGCCGGGTCAGGCCAATCGTTACTTGAAACAGATCCAGTACGGAAACGCGGTGCCTTACTACCTGGACGAGACGCATCGCTACACACCTGATCTTGCCGACGACGAGCGCTACTTTTTCGACATTGTCCTGGACTACGGCGACCAGGACGATGCGGATCCCGGCCAGAGCAACCCGTCCGGCTGGCCGTTGCGTGCGGATTCCTTTACGACCTTCCGGCCAGGTTTTGAACTCCGAACCGAGCGGATCGTCAAACGGATCGTATTCTTCAACCGATTCAAAGCCCTGTCCGGCGACGGTCCCGTCATACCGGTTCCGGTCAAGTCCATGGATCTGACCTACCGGACTTTTGGCTGCTGTCATCCGGCAACGCCCTGCGAAGCAGACTATCTGACCGCCATAACCGAATCATCCTGGCGGCGGCATCCAGACGGACGTCTCGAGCGCCGGAGCCTGCCCGGTTTAACCCTGGCATATGCCAATCCCGAAGACACCCCGAGCCGGAGCGGTGTCATCCAGCTTGACGAGACAAGCCTGGTTGGCGGCTATCTGCTCTGCGATTATGAAAACGAAGGGGTCCCCGGCATCCTGACCGAAAAGCCGGAGGGCCTTTACTACAGCGCCAATTTGGGCGGCGGTGCGTTCGGCCAGCCAGAAAAGGTGCTGGCGATCCCGTCCGTGCGCGGTCTCGGCGGCCGACCGCTGGAGATCGGTGTCCTCGATCCCGGCGGGCGCAAGTTCCTGATCAGCATGAACGACGGTGTACCGGGCTTCTTCGAACAGGACAGCGACGGCCTGACTCTCGGCTTTACGCCTTTCAAAGAGGTACCCCGTGCCGATCCCGGCCTGGCTAACCGCTGCTACCTCGACCTCAACGGGGACGGCCTGGGCGAGCTCGCCCTGTTCGGCGACGGCAAAGTCGTTTTCTATCCCAACCACGGCCGGCTCGGCTTCGGTGCCGCATTGACCGCCAGGCTGCCGGATGGGGAGGCACAGCTGATCTGGTCGGACCGCCAGACCGGGCTTTATCTGGCCGACATGAACGGCGACGGTCTGACCGACATCGTCCAGGTCAGCCATCGCGCGGTTTCCTATTGGCCCAACAGCGGGTACGGCCTCTTCGGTGACCGGGTCCAGATGGCGCATGCGCCAACCCTGGCCGCCGCGGACGCGTTCCGCCCTGACCGGGTGCTGCTGGCCGACCTGACCGGCACCGGTGCCGCCGATCTTGTCTATGCCGGCGGCCAGGAACTGGTTGTTTTCCTAAATGCCTGCGGAAACGCCTTCCGCGACGGCATCGCCACCGGATTGGCTCTGGATCGCGCTGCTTTGGGCCGACTGCAGGCTGCCGATCTGTTCAGCAGCGGCCTGAATGTGCTGGCCTGCCGCTGCCAGACCGCTTCGGGTCAGGACGGGTTTTGCTATTTCGACCTTTTATCCGGCGTCAAACCCTATTTGCTGACCGCCGTCACAAATCCATGCGGCCGGCAGTCAACGGTCGCTTACCAGTGTGCGACCGCCAGCTACCTTGCGGACAAACGGGACGGTGTGCCTTGGGTTTTGCGTTTGCCGTTCGCCGTCTTTTGCGTTGCCGCGACAACGACCCGGGATATGACCACGGGCCTGACCATGACCCGCTCTTACCGCTACCGTCACGGCAGCTACGACGGCTGCAGGCGCGAATTCAACGGGTTCGGCCTGGTTGAGCTGACCGAAAATGAATCGCTGGCTTGGGCAGAAACGCCAAATGACCCCCCGGCGGCCCCGCGCCTGACCCGGACCTGGCACCACATCGGCACGGCAGACGAATGGCCGGCTGTGCTTGCCCGGTATGAACAGGAGTATTTCCGGGACTCCAGCGGCTGCGCGCCCTGCGGCGATCCGGCCGAGTTGCCGGTCGGCCTGGCATGCGGCCAAAGGGACGTGAACGATGCCTGGCGCGCCTTGAAATTCGCGCTTGTCAGGCAGGAGATCTACGGTCCCGACGGCACCGGGCAAGCCGCGGTGCCGTACCAGGTGACGGCGGCCGGGAGGACGGTGCGGATCGTCCAGCCGGCCGGCCGCCTGGCTGGCCTTTGCGCGCTGGCACTGGAGACAGACCATATGCAGCTTGTCTACGAGCGCGACGCGGCACACCCGCGCGTCAGCCGCGTGGTCAACATCCGCTTCGACGAACAATCCGGGATGGTCCTGGAGCAAGCGGTCATCAGCTGCGGCAGACCGCCGGAAGACGAGCTGCCAGATCCTGTTATACAGGCGCAAAACAAGATCCAGATCCGCTATACGGTCTATCGCTACACCCAATGGGTGGACGACGCACATTACCGCTTGCCGCAGCTGGCGGAACAGACCAGTTATGAGCTTCACGATCCCGCGGCGGGCGGTCAGGAAGATGCGGCTGCCCTCGAAACCCTGTTCGCGTCGGCGCCGCCGGTTGCCTTTCTGGCAGCGCCGGATGACCGCCTGGCGTTCAAACGCAAGCTGGGCGCAGACCGGATATTGTATTACGGCGACGACCTGCAAGAGCCGCTGCCCCTGGGTGTCCAGGCCGCCCGGGGTGCCGTCAACCGTCGCTATTCACAGGTTTTCGACAGGGAAGCAGCCGGCATGGCCTATCGCGGCGAAATCGGCGCCGCGCAGCTGGCGGCAGCCGGCTATGCGTCCACCGCCAGCCTGATCAGTGAAGGCCTGTTTGACGGTCCGGACGACGGCGGCTGGTGGACCGCCACCGAGCAGTTGGTGTACGGTCCTGAGCCGCTGGCTGAATTCTGCCTGCCCCGCGCGTCCCGGGATTTTAGCGGCAAAGACAAGCAAATCACCTATTTCGGCGACGACTTCCTCATCATGTCGGCGCTGACCGATGCCATGGGATTTAAGACGGAACTGACCGATTTCGACATGCGCCTGCTGCGGCCGACCCGGCTGGTCGACCGTAATCTGAACAGCACCGAACTTGTCTTTGACATCTTCGGTTTTGTCGCCGCGCGGGCCCTGAGAGGCAAGGGGGACGAAGCAGACCGGCTCCCGGCCGGGCCGCCCGATCTGTCAGAAACGGAAGTTGCCGCCTTTTTCCTAGACCCGTCCGACCGGGCCGCGGCTGTTCTGGGATCGGCGACCGAACGGTTTGTCACCAGTTATGCCGCGCTGCCGGTGCGCGTGGCCCGGATCGCACGCGAAACCCACCAGGCCATGCTGCCGCCAGGCCGTGATCGGGCAAATCAGCCTGTACAGCGTCGTCAAGACAGGCGCCGGCATCCCCTGGACCGTGTCCTGCCGCCAGGGCGGCGAACCAGTCACTTTGGACGCCAGCTTGCCGGTCAACCGGGGCAGCGGCCTTTATGAGCAAACCGTCATCCTGCCCGACAACACCTGCCTGGACGACATCGACGAAGGCAAATTGCAGATCTGGACAGATACGCCGATTCAGCCTCAGGATCTGGCAGACCTGATTGTGACGGTCCAGGTCAGGATCGCGTCCTGAGGCAGGGAACTTGAAAGGAGATCTGATTATGGCAGAGCAAATGGGATCCAGGCGGCGCATGTACCTCTTCTTATTGAACCGGGCTGATCCGGAAGGGGCCAGGCTGGCCCGACGTTACCTCAAGGAACTGGGGGTCCGGGTCACGAGCCAGCTCCAGGCCGCCGCGCTGGTCGGCCTGGCGAGCACCGACCAGGCGGAAGCGGCTGCCCAGACCGGCCTGTTCGCGGCTGTCTCTTCCGGACATGTCACCCTCGATCGGAAGAAAGCCGGCGATAAGGCGCTTCTTGACGCGATCAGCAGCTGGAACGCGCGTCATGAGGCATCATTTCTCAAGCTCAAGCAAGACCGCACCGAACGGGGCAAGCCATGGAACGACAAGGAGAAGGACAGCGAGCCGCCGTTTACACTGCGCGATCCCAGGGATTTCAAGGCCGCGGTCTTGAAAAAACTGCAGACCGATGAGGAAACGCTGCTCAAGTCAACGCGCGACAAGCATCGCAACGAGCGCCCATCCCGCCTGGAAGGCGAAGCCTTTGCGGCCTACCAGGCCAAACTGGACAAACACTTGAATCACCCGACGCTGGCCTACGAGCTGGCCCGGATCGCATATCATCTGGAGCCCGAGTGGGCCTGGGTCATCCTGGAGCTGGACAAGGACTTCCTGGAAGCTTTTTTTCGGGAAGCGGCTTGCTGGAAACTGGAAAATGAAATCTCGGTCGGCGTCGTCTTTGTCGCGTCCAGCCGGCCGGACGGACCCAAGTTTTCCGCGAGCGCCCGCAGCACGCTGGAGGCCGAAATAACCGATGGCCTGGACTGGCTGGCCACTGAAGCACCGCTGGCGGCCGACCTGACCTGGATGATCGACTGGCAGGCTGTGGCGATCGACGTGGCCAACGGCAGTAACAGCAGTCAGGAAGACTATTGGCGCGACCCGGCGATGGCAGCCCTCCATTACGACGGACATACCTATCCGGCCGCCTGGAGCAGCGTCGCCGATTACCGGGAGGACATGCGCCGCAACAACCATTCGGCGCACGCCCTCGTGATCTTCGTCACCCCGTATGCCAATTCCTGGCACGGCTACGCCGGCGGCGGCCGGGTGACCCTGGCCAACCGCAACAACTGGGGCGGCTGGGGGATCGGCACGATCGACCGGATCACGGCCCACGAGGTGCTGCACTTGTTTGGATCCGCTGACGAGTACACCGGCAGCGGGACACCCTGTTCGAGCTGCGCCACCCTGCACGGCTGCTACCAGATCCCCAACGGCAACTGCGGCTGCTGCGCCAGGCCTTTCCAGGACTGTGTCATGGACGGCAACCAGCAGCGCATCTGCCCCTGGACACGGGCGCATGTCGGCTGGGCCGACCTGTTTGTCGAACTGACGACCTCCGGCGAACTGTGGTCGGGGACCGACGACGATGTCTGGCTGGATATCGGCGACCGCACGTTCCTGCTGGATACGCCCAACCACAACGACCGGGAGACGGGCAATATCGACGGGCTCGCCCTGTGCGGCACCGGCCTGGAGCGCGCGGACATCAAGCGCATCGGGATCCGCAAATCGTCGGACGGCTTTAACGGCGGCTGGAAACTGCAGCGGGTGCGCGTGTGGCTGCGGGGCGAATTGGTCTGCGACGCCAACGCGATCGGCCAATGGCTGGAAAACGAAACCCGCTGGTGGGCCAGCGCCTCATGCGGCTCGTCATCGGATATCGTCAACCACCTCCAGGTTCAGGTCAGTACCGCGGATGTCACCTGGGCCGGGACCGACGACGATGTCACGCTTTACATGGGTGGCAAGAGCTGGAAACTCGACAACGAAGGGCATGACGACTTTGAGCGCGGCCATACCGACACCTTCGACCTCGATCCGGGCACAGGCCTCTACCGGTCGGCCCTGGGCGCCATCCGCATCCATAAGGCCCCGGACGGGGCGGCGGGCGGCTGGAAGCTGAAGGGGCTTAAGATCCTGGTCAACGGGATCCAGATCTACAGCAACCAGGGGATCAACCGGTGGCTGGAGGACGACGACCGCGACTGGTACGGCAGCATCTGAGCATAATCCGTAACGCGAAGGCAAAGCAGGCCTGCCTGGCGTCAGCCGGGCAGGCCTTCATGTCCCGCTCGTTTCCCGAAACAGCTCAGCGGCGCGTTTTTTGGCTTCAAGCAGCACGTCGGACCCGAAACATGTCGTGCGGTAGTATTTCCTGATCTTGCCGTCGACAAGCTTTTCATCCATTTCCAGCAGCTTGCTTGAGGCCATGCTGTGCAAGATGGGGTAGAGCGTACCCGGGCTCAGCTCGTAGCCGTGCCGCTTCAGCTCCTCGAGCATCCAGACCCCGTAGATCGGTTCCTGGCCGGCATGGTGCAGGATGTGAATCTGGATGAAACCCAGGAAAAATTTGCGCATAATTTTATCTTGCATGAACAGGTTCCTTTCCTGTATACTGTATGTAACGAAAATCGATATCGGAATGTGATATTATTATAGCACCCAGGCGCGCACGGCACAAGGCCGAGTCGCCGGTGCAGGGAAGGAAGCGGTATGATGAGTCAGTTGCCCGAAAAAAGCGAAAACCAACAGGTCCGCTGGCGGACCTTTCTCAAAGATGTGCTGATCTGCTCTTTGGGCGCGTATGGCGGCCCTGAAGCGCATTACGGCGTGTTCACTGACCAGATGGTGAGCAAGAAAAAATACCTGACGGAAGAGGAGCTGGTCGAGCTGATCGCCCTGACGGGCATCCTGCCTGGCCCGAGCAGCACCCAGACCATCGTGGCAATCGGGCACAAGATCGGCGGGCCGCGCCTGGCGCTTCTGACGATGCTGGTCTGGGCTTTGCCAGTGCTGGTGTTGATGACGCTGCTCTCGTTTCTCAGCCAGCTCATGGCCGGCCTGAATCTCTCCCAGGAGGGGCTTCGTTTCATCGGGCCGATGGCCGTCGGGTTCATCGTGGTGGCCGCTTTCCGGATCGGGCGCAAGGTTGTGACCGACCCGATGACGATCGTGCTGTTCCTGGCCGGAGCCGTCACGACTTACTTTGTCCGGACCCCCTGGATTTACCCGCTCGTGCTGGTGGCCGGCGGGATCGTCAGCGTGCTGGCCACTCGGGAGCAAAAGCTCTGGAACCGGGTCCGCATCCACCCTCCCTGGCGTTACCTGGCCGTTTTCGCCGTCTTTGCCATCGGCAGCCTGGTGCTGACGCTGGTCTGGGACAACCGGATCGTCCACCTGTTTGAGAGCTTTTACCGCTATGGGTACCTGGTCATCGGCGGCGGGCAAGTTGTGGTGCCCCTGATGTACAGCGAGCTGGTCGAGGTCAACCAATACATGACCAGCCAGGAATTCCTGACCGGGTTTGGCCTGGTCCAGGGCCTTCCGGGCCCGATGTTCAGCTTCAGCGCCTACGCTGGCGGTATGGCTGCCCGCGGCGGCAGCGCGCTGCACCAGGTCGCCGGGGCGGCTGCCGGCGGAATCGCCATCTTTCTGCCCGGCTTGCTGCTGATCTTTTTTGTCTACCCGTTATGGGAAAATTTAAAGCAGATCCGGGGAATCAAGGTCTCGCTTAAAGGGATCACGGCCGTCGCGGGCGGGCTGATCGCGGTCGCTGCCATCATCCTGATGCAAAAAAGCGGCTTCACGCTGGAAAACATCCTGGTGACGCTGGCGACGGTCCTCTTGCTGCTGACACGGAAAATACCCGCCCCCCTGATTGTGGTGGCTGCCATCGCGGCAGGCTTTGTTGTGTGAGCAAAGGCAGAAGCTGCGGCCGCGGTCAGAAGGGCATGCTGATCCCGAACTGACTGGCCGCCTTGGCCAGCGCAGCCCGATGGCCGCTGTCGACCGGGATGCCCTCTTGCCGCCACGTCTGCTCGCGCTCGGCTTCCAGCACGCCCGGCAAGGTCGCCCGGTCGTATCCGGGCATCGGCTGCATCCGGCCCGTCTGTTCCATGTAAGCGTCCATCTGTCTTTTGAATGCGTCAGGGGACATGAACGCAGCGATGTCCAGCGCGATGATCAGGCTGCCCTGGTTGGCGCCCCGATAACGCCTTGCCGCCTCTTTTTCATCGAGCGGCACGCCGGCCAAAAAGCCGCCCAGGGCCTGGCACATGAAGCCCAGCCCCATGCTGCGAAAGACCAGGCCGGGCGCCAGGCTGAACAGCTCGGGCACGTGCGGCGAATCGGCGTACAGGTCGTGCATGGTGCCAAAGTCCAGGGCCATGGGGACCGTTTCGCCGGAAGGTACAGCGAAGGCCATCGGCGAACCGCCGGCGGCCCGCATGATCGACTGCTCCGGGTTCAGGTGAAGCTGGTGACCCGAGGTCACATAGGCGATCAGGCCTTGTTCTGCGATCTGGCGCGCGTAGATCCCGGCGGCCCCGATGTGGCCGTGGTTGCGGGTGACGGCCGCCGCGATGCCGAGGCTGCGGCTCTTGGCGATGAGGCTTTCAGCGCCCATGGCGGCAGCAAAATAGCCCAGCCCGCCGTCGCCGTCGACAACGATTGTCGCCGGGCTGTCGCTGACCGCGGCCGGCTGCGGATCCGGATTGATCAGGCCGTCGCGCATCAGCACGGCATAAGTGGCGATCTGCCGGCTCCCGTGGCTGAAGACGCCGCGCAAGTCATTTTGGATCAGCATGTCCGCCAGAAAATCGGCTTTGCCCTCCGGCATGCCCGCTTTCCGGGCGATCCCGCCGACCAGATCGTGCATCGCGTCCGCCATAACGCGGATTGCGTCTTGTCCCACCTCATTCATCGCTTCATCCTCCTGAACCTGTTATGGCCCTATCTTGAGGGAATCACGGTCTGCCTGCTGTAACCTGTGCGCGGTTTGGCCGGTCAACGTTGGCGTCAGCCATCAGGCATCTGGCCCGATCCGGTACAGCCGGCCTTGGTCGGTGACGGCATAAAGGGCGCCGTCCGGTGCGGCCGCGACATCGCGGAAGCGCTGGCCTTCTGAGACCAAAAGGCGTTCCTCGGCCTCAACCCGGCCGTCTGTGATGACAAGCCGCGCGATGTGCTGGCCCTTAAGTCCCCCGATGAACAGGTTGTTTTCCCATTCCGGGATCTGGCTGCCGGAGTAAAAGGCCATGCCGCTGGGTGCCAGAACGGGATCCCAGTAGTACACGGGCTGTTCCATGCCTTCCCGGACGGTTATGGCCCCCGGTATGGGCTGCCCGGAGTACTCGATGCCGTAGCTGATCACGGGCCAGCCGTAGTTGCGCCCGGGAAGAATCAGGTTGAGCTCGTCGCCGCCGCGCGGGCCCATTTCGCTCATCCACAACGCGCCGGTCACGGGATGGATGGCCAACCCCTGCGCGTTGCGGTGCCCGTACGAATAAATTTCAGGCAGAACATTCTCTTCGCCGATAAAGGGATTGCCCGGTGCCGGCTGCCCGTCGGCCGTGATGCGAACCACCTTGCCATAACCGTTGTCAAGCTGCTGGGCCATCGGGCGCGTGGCCAGGTCGGAGCGTTCACCGGTCGAGACAAAGAGAAAACCTTGCGGATCGAACACGAGACGGCTGCCGAAATGCATGCCGTTATCGTAGTCGGGCACGGCACGCCAGATGATTTCGACGCCCTCCAGGCGGCTCTCGTCGTCCGCCAGGCGCCCGCGGGCCACGGCGGTCAGCGACCCTCGGCCAGTTTTTTCGGCCAGGGTCATGTAAAGCATCCGGCTGTCGGCAAAGTCCGGCGCCGGGGCGATATCCAAAAGGCCGCCCTGGCTGCGGCTGTCGACTGCGATCAGGCTGCCGATCGGCCCGCTCAGGCTCCCGTCCGTCGTCGCGATGCGGATCGTGCCGGCTTTTTCCGTAATGACCAGACGGCCATCCGGGAGGGCGGTGACTGCCCACGGGCTTGCCAAACCCTCAGCCAGAATGCTGACCGTGTACGGGGTTGTCGTCGCGGTGCCGGCCGCCCGGGTCTGGCCGGCAAAGAAGGGCTCATAATCGGTGTTGGGCGGGTTCGTCTCCACCGGCGGCAGCCTGACCGGTTCGGTTGCGGGGGCCGTGCTGCTAGAAGGCGTGGTGGTGGCGGCAGTTGTCGCAGCCGTAGTCGCGGCTGTCGTTGTTTGCCGGGTCGTTGTTGCCGTCGTCGTCGATCCGGTCGTCGGCGGCACCGCAGGTGTGCAGGCCGTCAGCAGCAGTACGGCCAGGATGGATAGGCTAACGATTCCTTTTTTCATGCGCTCATCTCCTCGCTGCTACCAGAATACCGTCTGTGCCGGCGCGGTGCGGTTCTCCTGGTTACGCCTTGAAAGAACCTTGACAGCCAAGGTCTAACGGATTAAACTTGAATCAGGGTCTAACAGGTTCAACCTGGAGGTTTTTGCCGATGAAGACACCCAAGATATTTGCCAGCGAATACCGTTTCTGCCTGATCCTGTGGGCGCACGAGCCGGTCAACAGCACCGAGCTGGTCAGGCTGTGCAAAAAGGAGCTTGGCTGGAGTAAGGCGACGACGTACACGGTGATCAAGCGGCTGTCGGAGCGCGGCGTGGTGAAAAATGAAAACGCTACGGTCAGCGCGCTCGTCTCCAAAGAGGAGGCGCAGGCCGCCGAACTGGACGAACTTGTGGAGACGACCTTCGAAGGTTCGCTGCCGGCGTTTATCGCCGCGTTTACCCGGCGAAAAGATATCTCGCCGGACGAGTTGGCCGAGATTCGGCGCCTGCTCGATGACTTCGGGGAGGATGCATGATGGATGCGCTGTTTTTGGATATCCTCAACATGGCCATCGCGGCCAGTTGGCTGATCCTGGCCGTGATCGCGGTGCGCTTCGTGTTCCGCAAAGCCCCCAAGGCGATCCGGGTCGTCCTGTGGTCTCTGGTCGGCCTGCGCCTGGCCTGGCCGTTTTCCTGGGAGAGCGTACTGAGCCTGATCCCGAGTCGGGAGACGATCAGCCCGGCCGTCCTGCAGGACGCCATCCCGGCGATCCACAGCGGCTTTCCCATCGTCAACCAGGCGGTCAACCCGCTCCTTTCCGAGTCCCTGGCCCCATCTGTCGGCGCCAGCGCCAGCCCGCTGCAGGTCATCACGACTGTCGCGGCTGCCGTCTGGCTTGCCGGCGTCGCTGTCCTGCTGCTGCATAGCGTCATCAGCACGGTTCGCCTGCGCCGCTGCGTCGCGGATGCCGTACGCCTTGAGGGCAATCTCTGGCAAAGCGCGCGGATCGCGTCCCCCTTCGTGTTCGGCCTGTTCCGGCCGCGTATCTATCTGCCTCTGGATTTGGATGGCGCCAGCCTGGATTCAGTCGTCCGTCATGAGCAGGCGCACATCCGGCGGCGCGACCATTGGATAAAACCGGTCGGCTACCTGCTCTTGACCGTTTATTGGTTCAACCCCCTGGTCTGGCTGGCCTACCACATGCTTAGCCGCGACATCGAGCTGGCCTGCGACGAGCGGGTGGTCAAAAAGATGATATCGGCAGATCGAAAAGCATATTCAGAGGCACTGCTCGCCTGCAGCGTGCCGCGGCACCAGATAACTGCCTGTCCGCTGGCCTTTGGCGAAGTGGGTGTCAAAGAGCGGATCAAGAACGTGCTTCAGGTCAGAAAACCCGCGTTCTGGCTGATTATGGCCGCGCTTTTGGCCTGCATCCTGCTGGCGGTCTGTTTCCTGACCGATCCACGGCAGGAAGATGCTGACTCGCCGTTCAACATCCGGCACCTGGCCCGGATCGCCGCCGAGACCCAGACGTTACCCGCCGATTTGTCATCCGAGTCTGGAACGGCTCCGCAGACGGTCGATGGCGCTGCCCTGGCCGCTGTTCTGGAAAACGCCGCCTGGAATCCGCAGCGCTCCGGCCTGCGCCTGGTTCAGCGCGACGCGGAAAAAAGCACGGAGTCACTTGAGATCCTGCTGGAAGATTCCGTCTGGCTGCGTGTCTTCAACACCGATACAGTCCGGATCTATGCCGCCGGCCAGGAGCGTTATTACCGGGCCGGACCCGGGGACTACGAGCAGATCAAAGCCCTGCTGGGCCAAGCGTCCGGTGCGATCAGGTTCGCTGACGGCGTCTACGCGTACCGGACGTGCGTCTACTTGACGCCGATCAGTTCGCTTCTGCCGGGACTTGACAGCGGCTACCTGTATGAAATCGACGGTGATAGCTTCCGGATCATCCGCAGCAGCAGCGGCGAAGTGGACCAGCAGTTTACGGGAATCCGTTGGGATTTCGTCCCCTTTACGGTGCAGGACTGGAACAGCCGCTTTATCGGGCCGCCCTTTCCCGACGTCAGCGGTTACCGCGAAATAGCCAGTCTGGACCTCTCCGAACGTTTCCAGTTGCTCAGAATGGACGGCGAGCTGTGGCTGGCGCACCGGACGGAGGAGGACAAGCTGATGCGCGTCGATGCCCTGATCCCGCTGGCCGAGAATGTCCTGACACTGCAAAAAGTGCTGGTTCTGGCCCGGTACGGTGAGCACTTGGCCTGGGAGCATTTGCGGCCATATGCGCGCAGCGACATCGGCAGCGGGCGCTACATCTACGCTTTCCCCATCGACGAGAACTGGCGGCTGACCGTCAACAGCGGATCCGGCATGGCCTACGGCGAAAAGGTGCCGGAGGCGGCCATCCTGAACCTCGAGTATTTGCCGGACCAGACCGGGGCTGACCTGCGGCAGGAGGATCCGGCCGTCTTCGTGGCCCGGAAAGAATCGGTCCGGACCGGACGGCCGGTCGTGTTTTCCGGCACCAGCTTGGGCTTGATGGCACCCGCGAACACCCAGGAGGCCTTGAACGAGATCCGTTACGATCCGTCCCACGGCGAGATGCATCTCGTTCCGTTCTCTGTATACCTGGACGGCAGCGAAATATACGGCGGCCACTACACGATCACGGATGCCGCAAGCGGGGATGTTTTAAGCTTTTTTCTCCCGTCGGGCTTGCCTGCGCACACGTATCTGCTCCGCAATACGCAGCCAGGACACCGCTACAGGATTACGTTTACGACCGATGACGCCACCTACGCGTTTATCCTGGCGACTTAGCCGTCTTGACAATCTTGGTCCCATCGGCCAGATGGACAACAGCTGCCCATACGCGAACCGCTGGATCCACATGCCACGGGGTGCCCAGCCAGGTCGCTTCACGCCGGTAGAAGAAGGGCTCGTCGTAACTGGTGTAGACCAGGCGGTCATCTTGGTAAAAAACCACTTTGTGAATCTGCTCCGGGAATTCGGCGGCGAGCCGGATCACCCGCTTGTGCCCGAAGGCGGTCTGTGGTTCCAGTCCCTGCAGCACGAACTGCTCGTCGCGCGGCAGCGGGGTGACTGGAATGCCGACGGCACGGGCGACGCGCCGGGCGAAAAAAAGGTCTTCGCCGGGTGTGACAGCGTAATCGGCCGGTGGGATCTGCTTGGTGTAGTTGTTGTAGTAGCCCCAAGAGGTGCCGGTGTCCAGGGCGACCTCGACACGGGTGCAGCAGGGCGAATCTTCGTTGCAGACGATCGGGCGGTCCGGCGCCCAGCTTTTGACGCGTGAGACAAAATCGTAGTAATGCCCGGCTGACTGGCCGTTGCCGTGAATCAGGACGATGTCGGAGGCCTTGACGACCGCCTCGTCGGCCATGCCGCCGCCGCCGCTCGAACCGACCAGCAGCCCGCCGGACTGCTCGCGCGCCAGGTCGATCAGGCTGACCATGCCCTCCGGCTCATGGACCAGAGGGTGGTCTTTGAACCCGCTGATGTTGTATTCGTTGGCGATTTCCAAAATAACGTTGGTGTAGCCGTTGTCCCGGATGAAGCGTGCACCGGTCCTGATCGCTGCCTGGATTGCCCGGCCGTCCCTGAGCTGGCGGCTCTGGGCCCAGTAGAGCAGGCTGACGATGACCACCATGCCGAGCGCGTCCGCAGCGCGGATAATCCGGTCCATCCGCCGGGCGTAGGCCGGATCCAGCGATTGCCCGTCGGTGCCGAAGGGGTTGTTGTCGATCTCGCGCACGTCGACATGGCCGACCGGCCAACCGCCCTGGAAACCGACCGTGATGGCGCGCAGGCCATACGCATACCAAGCGGGGAGGGCGCGGACCAGGTTGTCGGTGTTCGCTTCCGGATCGAAACGGCCGTTGCCGAACAGGTCGTCAAAACGCCTGGGATCGGTTTTGTCGTCGAAAACGCCCTGGATCAGGCGCTGGTTGAACAACAAGCCCAAAACGTTTGGATTAACGCCCGGGATTTCGCTGTAGACGGGCTGGTTGTTGATCAGGATCTGACTGCCGCGTGTGCCGACGGTGGTATTCATAGGCGCCTCCAGAAAAAGAAGACAAGGATCTGGTTTGAAATATGCTGCTCTTTTATTGATGAACGGTCCCTCAAGGGGATTATAGCACAGGATTCCGGCGACAGCTGTGGGCGGTCATGTTACAATGCAAAGGAAAAAGGGAAGCAGGTAACCGCATGCAAACCGGAATGGGCCATCGCTTGTATTCGCTGGGCGAGATCTATGTGATCCTGGTGGATGGGATGCGCACGATGCCGCACCTGGCCAGGGCCAGGCGTCGCCATGTGCTCTTGCCCCAGACCATCGAGCGGGTCATGCTGGCGGTGACCGAAGTCAACGGCTGTGCCGTCTGCTCCTACGCCCACGCAAAAATGGCCCTGGAAACCGGGATGAGCCACGAAGAGATCCGGGAAATGCTCGCCGGCGACCTGTCAGGGGTTCTGGAAGACGCGCTTGAGGCGGTTCTGTTTGCCCAGCACTACGCCGACAGCCGCGGGAAAGTATCGCATCAGGCATGGCATACGCTGACCGGGCACGCCGGCCAGGTAAAAGCCTATGGCATCCTTGGCGCAGCCCGGGCGATCATGATCGGCAATGTCCTGGGCATTCCCTGGGGGTCCTTTTTCAACCGGTTGCGCGGCCGCCCCGACACGCGCAGCGCTTTAGGATATGAGATCGCGGTCATGCTCCTTGGCAGTCTGCTGATGCTACCTGCCACGGTCCATGCCCTGATCGCTGGTTTGTGCCGAAAGCCCCTGCTGACATGCACGGACCGGTGAGAGAATCCCGGATCGAAAATCGCCCTAAAAACCAAAGATTCGTTCTGCGTTGCGGTGACAAACCTTTTGCAAGGCCTCGTCCGGCAGCATCAGGCGCTTGATGAAACGCATGCGGCACCGCTGCAGGGCACGCTGCTCGTCTTGGGATACATACGTTTCGGTTGCGGCGTCTGAGGCGTACAGCAGCCTGTCGGCTTGCTTAAGCACGAATGGCTTGATCAAGTCCCGGTCCCGGGGATAGAAATCGTCGTCATCGTTGAGCAGGAAACCGCCGGACGTATCGACATGCAGGTTTTCGTGCCGGTCCAGCAGGTCGTCCAGGCGGTCCAGGCCGAGGTAAAGCTCGTGGGCGCCGATGAAGGGAATGCCCGGATGGCGCCGGACCAATTCGAGGAACATGTCAAGCAGATCCTGGTTCGTATCGGTAAGGCCGTGGGCCCAGCCTTCGCTGAAGTAGCGGTTGCGAACCAAATTCTGGTCCGCCCCGCCCCGGTTTTTGTAGCGGCTGCCGCCCAGGTACTGCGTGACGTGGAAGAGGACAGGCAACCTATGCGCCTCCAGCCGCGCGAAGACACAATCCCAGGCCGCATTCAGGAACAAGCGGCAGTCGGCACCCGCGATCACCAGGGGCGCCATGTGCAGCTTAAGCCCGTGGCAGCCGGCCTGGATCGCTTCGCGGACAAATGTCTCATCCGGCATATCGTGGCGCAGGTAGATCAGCCAGGCCAGGCGGCGGTCATCACGCGGCAGGGCCAGGTGCGGGTTCAGCATGCGCGCGTCATCCGGCCGGATCAACGCGTTTCCTTGGCTGGTGACGCAAACCGGCGGGATCAGGACCAGCTTTTTCACGCCCAGTTCGGCTGCTTGGGCCAGGTATTGGCGGGCGGCCTCCAGGATCGGCAGCCCGGTCCGGCCGGCCGCATAGTGCACGTGGCTGTCGACAAAATACTCGGGAACCGGGTGGAAATGGGCCCCGAAACCGCGTGAGAATCCCCGGTCGACTGTATTGTGGACATGACATTCGGGTGCGTAAGGAAAAAGTTCTTCGTCTGTCAAAATCCGGTCGCGGTCATGCATATGCCCCTCCTGACGCCTGGCGGTTTGATCCCTTTACCTAATCATAACACGCCTAGGCCGCGCGGAAACTGACAAATCTTGCCTGGCTGCGATCTTTATGCAAATAACATCGGCCGGCATCGGGCAAGACAAGCATAATGCCTGGTTTCTTCCGGCATGAACCGCTTGCCGGGCTTTCCTGATCAGGTCTTCACGTTTCTGTCCGATCTATGATAGCCTTCAGCTCGTCAAACCATGTTTTCGCCCACGCAGTTTTGTCTTCAATCTCGGAAAGTGAGCCGACCTTAACAAAGAATGCTAGCCTGGCGGCCAGATCTTGCGGTAGATGGTTCGAGATATGCAACAAGCCATAGTCGGTATGCGCCGGCGTGTGGATGACGCGCAGCAGCGCGACCAGGGGCTCGAGCACATATTGACCGTACGCGGCAAAAGCCTCGGGAAACAGGCCGCGCTTGACGTATTTGACCACCCGGATGTGCTGGGCCATGCGGTACGTCATGTCCGACATCAGGGCCTGGTTCGCCGCTGCGAAGCTTAACGGGTCGCGCGGGCAAAACCGGATGACATCGTCTTTGTCAAAGATGACCCGGGCCGTCTCGATCGTGTCGTCGGGATCAAAGCTGTAGCTGTCGCGCGGACGGCTGTGCAGCTGCCAGCAAAAATCGATCATCAGGTACGGGTCCGTGCCCGCCAGGTGGTAAATCCGCTGGCGGATTTTAGGATGGCCATGTGTCATGATGTGGCAAAAATCGAACGGCGCGATGCCGCGCAAGGCGGTGAAAGTTGGTGATTGTGATGGCCAGGGGTGGTGCGCGTAATCGGTCTGGTCCGGCTCCGGTTCCGGGTTCGGGTCGGTCGGAGCGTCGTGGTTTGGTGTTTGTGCGGTTGCCTGGGGAGGGTCGTCGTGGTCGGACGCCTCGGTTTCCGTTGTCTGAGCGGCGGGTGTACCGGTGGGCGTCTGAGGGCAAGGCCCGGTTTCAGGTGTTTGATGCTGATGCGACTGCTCTGGTTGCTGAACGTGAGCGTGAGTTGTGGCGTTGGGCTTGGCGGACGCCGCAGGCTGTGGCTTGGGAGTTGGAGCCGTGGCGTTGGCCGATTGTGGCGATGTGGGTTCGGACGTTTGTGGTGTGTGAGTCGGATGATGCGACGGCTGCTGATAAGGGTTCGCTTCATCGGTTTGCGGATCAGATTGGTTTGACTCCTGCCGGCCTTCGTGAGAATGGTTGGGTCATTGCGGCGGATGAGGTGGCCGAGCGGCGCAAGAGCCCGACTGTTGAGGCTGAGGCCGACGGTGAGGGGAAGGTTTTTCCTCGGCGGTTGTCAGTAGTGGCCGGTGCGCAGCAGTGAAGTTGGTGTCGTTGATTTCCCGACGCTAGGTCATTTGCTTGATGAGTGGATTGCTGCGCATTGTCGGGTGCCGCAGGGGTTCGCCCGGGGTAAGGATTTTGTTCAGGCTGACTGGCAGTTCTGGTGCACTGCGAATCATTACAGGGTTCGTGAGGATGCGGAGTGGTTGCCTGATCGGCCGTTGTTGAATCAGGCTTTTGTTTACCGGCGTTCGCAGGTTGTTGCTCCGCAGAAGACTGGTAAGGGTCCGTGGTCGGCGGCGGTGGCGGCCGCTGAGGCGGTCGGCCCGGTGGTGTTCGGTGGCTGGGCCAAACGCGGAGACGTTTACCGGTG
>ENA-UOUL01002763-UOUL01002763.1-bioreactor-metagenome-genome-assembly--contig:-NODE-2763-length-19679-cov-10.266605_pt1 | contig 19679 bp, 20 predicted proteins | sample MGYA00249838_ERZ747220 | MGnify/ENA primary metagenome ERZ747220 (study PRJEB28778, sample SAMN05720191) | bioreactor metagenome | isolation source: Anaerobic biogas reactor | place: USA:Washington...
TTATTTAGCATCTTGAGCCCGAACTCAATAAATACTGCATAAGAATCAATATTTCTACCGCGGGCAGATGAATAGTTCTTTTTCAAATACGCTTGTTCAGACGGACTAAAAGATGAACCCCATGGAGGGTTTCCAATCACCACATTGAACCCACCGCGCTGCACGATTTCAGCGAATTCTCGCTCCCAGTCAAACACATTGAGTTTCTTACGTTCCTCGATACTAGGTTGAATGGAGAAATCGTCGTAAATGTCGGGGGCGACAAGCGAGTTCCCACACTTGATATTTTCGTGAAGGCTTGGAAGCGCACGTTCCGCAAACAGAGTCAGCTGTTTCGATACGCTTTCTTCACTCTCGTCTTCGAGGACTTTGAGGAGGAGGGAGAGTTTCGTCACCTCGACGGCCTGTGGGTCGATATCCACGCCATAGATATTGTTGAGGAGGATGCGCTTTCGTTCGGCCGTAGTCAGCTTCCAGTCGCTTCGTGTACGCGTCTCTGTTCCATTTCCCGCCTTGTAGATCGGAAGATTTTGCGTTGCGCTTCGACGCCTCTCTCGTCCCCTCCGGCTCGACGTCTCCCGAGTGGGGGGGAGTAACGCTTGGACTTCAGGTGAGGTCGCTCCTTTCTCTTTGATCGTTGGAACCAAGTGTTCAATATACCAATCTCGGTGCCAGTTCAACAGGAACTGATACGCGCCGATCAGGAAGGATCCAGAGCCACAGGCGGGATCTAAGATCGTAATTCCTGAAACCTCCTTCGGGGTCTTTCCGTGGACGAACTCACCCACGCTCTGACGCACAATATAATCGACAATATAGGTTGGGGTATAGTAAACTCCCCCTGCTTTGCGAACCTCTTGCTTCTCTTCAACCTCCACCCGGTGGCTCCCCTTCAGGCGAATTATCTTGCCCAAAAATTGTTCGTAGACATGACCAAGGATATCGGCGGGGATGGCAGAAAACTCATATGGGCTTTCGGGGAAGTAAAGACGGCGAATAATCGCTTTCAGCACAACATCATCGATCTTGAGCGACGGCGTTAGAGTATCGACCTCTTCGCTCCGTCCTCGCTGTTCTTGGAAGTAGAACAGCCCTGAATTATACTTATCGTCAGCGTGACGGAATAGATCACAGAGACGAGAGTACGTTTGGCCTCCTTCAAGCAACCCCTGCAAGGTGCCATATGGTTCGATCCCCCTATCTTCACTGATTCTGAGGAAAATGATCCGATCGATTATTTGTTGAATGGCCATGTTCAGTTCATCGATAGTGATTGAGGAGTTACGGAGCACAATGTTTCTGGCGAGCTTCTCGCGCCAAGCCTCGATGTCGCCGAGAAACGCCTCATCGACGCCCATAGTCCCTTTCTTATCGGTTTCTGAGTCAGCGTATTTATCAAACGCGCCCTTCAGAATACATTTTTGGGAAAAAATCTTTGTGATCCATTCCCACTTCTCTGGATAGTGCCTGTAGGTAAAGTGGCATATTCGGGCAGTCCCAGCACTATCTCCCTTACGGAGTGGTTTCGTGCAATCATAGACAGCGAACTCTTCGAAGTTTGTCAGGATACTCAACTTCAACTTGGAGTTCCACGCATATTTACGCAATTGGAGGGCAGATTCTGTATCATCTTGGATCTTAACTGATGGTTTCTTCGCCTCAACTATGAATTTCCTGACACCACCTATCCGGAAAGAATAGTCTAGATAATTTGTCTGCCCGCGTACCCGTATTGGGTCTTCATGAGCAACTTCTTTGTAAGCCTCGGAGAGCCCGGCTTGGTTATCCACATCCCAACCGAGCGCCCTGAAAAATGGGTCGATAAACTCTCGACGTAGTTGCGTTTCGTTATATTGGCCCCGTAGGTATGCGGCACGGTGATACTCAAAACGCTCGACGAGCGATCTGATGGCGTCAGGGCATGTTATCTGTTCGGGCATTTAATTACAGTCTCCTGATCATTTTCTCGGAGCGGAGAGTCTAAATAAGTTGCTTTTTGATAAGATGCAGAAACACCGGTCGGTTTAGAAATAGGGGTAAAAGAGGAAGTGCATTAACCTGAAGATGAAAGGTATGCAAGTTTTACAGAATCTTCACCGATAGGCGAAATAATAGCTAATGCTGATGTTCATCGAGATGCCTCAACCTAAAGAGTTTACGTATAATGTGCCATTCTCCTCTGCATTAGAGGTTATAACCTTACTCAACGACCTCGCCTATAAAGAAGCGCACTCCCCCCTCACAGCAAGGTTCACATCCATGTGCTGAGTGGGTAGCGTAACGAAAGTTCTGTAAAATTGAATTGGCCCTGGATCCAACCTAGATTTGGACAAAGGAGAAACAGGGCCATGGATCCCTTAGCGTTAATCGAAGATTATCTTTCCGATCAGGAGAACGGCATGAAGACGCTCATCACCTGGTTCCTCAACCAGGTGATGCTCCAGGAAGCTCTCCAGCAGGCAGGAGCCGCCCAGTACGAACGCACCGATGCGCGGAAAGCGCATCGAAACGGTTACAAGGACCGATCCCTCAAGACCCGATACGGGGAGACGATCCTCCGGAAACCGCAGTTTCGGGAGTTCCCGTTCGAGACACAGGTCTTTGGACGGTATGCCCGGGTGGAGAAGGCTCTGGTGAATGCAATCGTCGAATCCTACCTCCAGGGCGTCTCAACGAGGAGAGTCCAGGAGATCGTCAGTCATCTGGGGATCGATCAGCTCTCTCCGGCTTCGGTTTCCCGGATGGCCAAGGATCTCGACGATCAGGTGCAGGCATTCCTCCTGCGGCCGATCGAACAGGCTATCCCGTATCTCTTCGTGGATGCTTCCTACTACAAAATCCGGGACGGAGCACGGTACGTCACCAAGGCGGTCCTGGTGGTCGCCGGAGTGCGCGAGGATGGTTACCGGGAGATCTTGGGCGCGAGAGTCACCGACTGTGAGAATGAAGAATTCTGGTCGGGACTCTTCGAGGACCTCAAAGAACGAGGACTTGCCGGGGTTCAACTGGTCATCTCGGATGGGCATACCGGCATCCAGAAGGCGGCTGAAGCCGCCTTCCTCGGTGCATCCTGGCAGATGTGTCAGGTTCATTGTACCCGAGCCGTCTTGAGGAATATTCCCCGGAAACACCAGAAGGAGGTTGTAGAGGGGCTGAAGGAGGCCTATGGGAATGAGCAGAGACTCCAGGATCTCGCTGATGACCTGAATGCCCGGGGATACCGAAAAGCCGCAAACACCATCGAACGATTCCTCCCCGGGCTCATGAGTTACACGGCATTCCCAAAACAGCACGGAAAGCGGATCCGAACAACGAACATGATGGAACGGGTCAATAAGGAACTCAAACGAAGGACCAAGGTCGTAGGAGCGTTCCCGAACGAGGAATCCCTCCTCCGGTTGGTCGGATCCATCCTGATGGACATCAACGAGGAGTGGGTCACCGGCAGAAGGTATTTGACCATGGAGAAGGAATGATCAGGCAAGGAGACGGGGCTCAGGCAAATTACAGAAAATCTGAGACGTTACCCTGAGTGTCACCACACCTCTAAAAGAGCGCGCACTATCCCACAGTAGGATCGCACGTCCGGAAGGTGGATGTCATACCACCTCAAGAGAGACACCTCGCCCACCCCCATGACATGCCCTGGTGGTGGATGTCAAATTTTTTTCAGTTGTATATAACCCCGCATTACTTTTCTAAATGTATTGATTGAAAAGGGGGTGGGGTCCATGCGCGTCTCGGGTACCAGGATACCATCAACTGCCTTTGTAGGTATCCAAGCGGGGTTTTGATACCTGCGAGCCCGGTTGATGCAAAAGTATCTTCACAGATTGCTTATAGTCGACGATCTCGCCTCTCCTCAAAGGCCCACATCTCCAGGCGGTCGGGGCGCGTTAAATCGACGATAACGGGGCTCTATGGCGATGTAGATATCAACCGGTAGGTATTGACATGCCGCCGGGGTGCCTCGCACACCCCGGGGCCGCGTGGTTACGGTCGGCGGCTCTTCTGCTCTTCCCGGCCGTGCGCGACCTCCTCCATCCGCCGGTATGTCAGCTCCAGGAGCTCCCGGTATGAGAGGGTGTGCACATCCGGGTTCATAGGCGATTCTCCGGGTAACCGTCCTGTCGCGCCACGAGACGGCTACCATGCCCGCATCCAGGGCATTTCTCATAGACCTCACCCTGCAGGTCATCCCAGTAGAGCTCCATCCAGTATTGACCGCAGAGAGGGCACACAGAAGGGCTCATACCCGGTCCTCTGGGAGGTCGGCATCGTTGTGGGATCCCGGGTCCGTGAGTGCGGCTGCAAGTTCTTCCCGGAAATCCGTCATCACGTCCATCCTCCGCCATCTCTCTTTCGCCGCCCGGCACCCCGGGTCCCGCTCGACGTAGGTCTCCAGGACCATAACCGGGCCGGCCACCTTCTCCGAGGCGAGGAGAATTGCATCGAGCCCCACGACCCGGCCATCCGCGAGCCGGAACGTGATCTCATCGACCACGACCCGGCCATCTTCGAGGACCCCGACGGATGCGCTTATAGCCTCTGCATGTTCAAAGTCGTTGTTGATCAGGCGCTCCAGGGTCTCCAGGGTCGCGTCATCGAGTTCCATGCTCACGCACCTCCCCGGGGTGCTGTGAGTGCGGCTGCAAGTTCCTCCCGGAAATCCTGTGCAACATAGGCCTCACACCACTCGTCATCTTCAGCGTAGACATCGAGCACCACGTCGCTGACACCAAAGCATTTACCGTCCTCCATTTTGAGGTTGAGTTCATCCACCACGATCCGGCCGTGCTCGTCCACGGAAACACGCACCGTGTCAATGGTCGCCCGTTTGAGATCCTCACTGATCAGGTTCTCCAGGGCCTCCATGGTCGCGTCATCGAGTTCCATCAGAAGCACCTCACGAGGTCGTGGTCGATTGCCTGCTCTCGGTCCGCATCAATGATCGGGGCGGGAGTGGATACCCGGGCTGCCAGAACCCGACCGGAGAGCACGTTCTCAAGTGCTTTGCGGGGGACCGTGCACATCCTCGACTCTACCCAGAAGGTAATCGCTGCGCCGCTGCGGGAAGGTCTCGCCCGGCCGGCATAGCCGACGAAGGGCTCCCGGTCGGGTCGCCGCTGCACGAAGCAGATATCCACCTCACCACCGCTTAGGAGGACCGGCACATCGTCGCCTGCGATAACGAGCTGTCCCAGGGTCCACCCGGCCACATCAAGCGTGAGGGCCTTGTGGGCCTTCATGACCTTTCCGCATGTTTTGAATTTCTGTTGCATGGTTTCTCAGTCTCCTTACTGTTATCTTAATGCTATAATATAACAATAGACAGCATAGTATTTATAGTTTATTGTCATATTATAACCATAATGAAACCATTTACCGTAACGATAGATGCCTACGATACCATCGAGAAGGAAGTGAGCAATGGGGGGAGCAGCGGGCGCGTGTTCGTCCCGAAGACATGGGCGGGAAAGAAAGTGCGGGTTATCCTCCTGGAACCACTCGAGGAGGACCGGGAGTAACCTCTTCCTCATGCCCCCGTGTCGTCGATTCTAGGGTGTTTGCCGGCATGTTCGGATCTCGCCACGGTCCATGTGACGGATATGTAACATGGTCACCGGTTCGGCCGCTATACGGCCGTTGATAGCGGATCGGCATGTAATCCGAAGCCCCGGGCGGGAGTCGAACCCACAGCCTGCGGTTTACAAAACCGCCGCTCTTCCGTTGAGCCACCGGGGCACCCTGGAATGTGGTGCAGTCTTTCTAAAAAGTGGTGCAGATGGTTGGATCAGGCGGTGCGACTCGCCATTCGGGGCAGGTTACTCCTCCTCCTCACACCCGGGGGGCTGTCTCATCTCGTGTTTCGCCGAACACGGTCTCATGGTATCAGGGGCGGCTGCCGGCTGCTTCATGTCCGCTGTAGCCTCCGGTAAAGCGCGCTTGTCAGGATGTCGATATCGGCGTCATTCCTGACCACGGGGTTGTGCATGTGGATGTGGAGAGCTCGGGGGGAGCGAGTTTCAGAGGCCGGCACGATAGCCTCACCTTGGTGCACCCGGACGTTCATATCCCGGGGTACGTAGGGCATCCCGGTTGCAGCGGATCGTTCGGGTTGGTCACCCGGTGCGGTCATCACGACCGTGCTCCCGCCGCCGCTCATCTCTCGCATGTTCGCAATCGCTACCTCCTGCCTCCGGATATACTCGTCAAGTTTCCCGACCATCCCGGTAACCGTGAGGTCGTGAACCTCTCCGATCTCCGGGATCTCTTCTTGCACCCGCTCATAGAGGGCGAGGAGGTCTGCTGTGATCTGGGTCGCCCCGGAATCCAGTTCGTTCCGGATACCCCGGATCTCGTTTAGCTCCTGCTCTGAGACGAGGACGTCAGACGGGACCGGGGAAAACTCAAACAGCGGCATGTGCGGCGGGGGGGGATACCGTGCATCAATGGTCTTGGGGTCTGCCGGGGCCGGGAGCTCTGCTGTCCGACCTACCGGTTGCCTGACAAGTCCGCCGTCATCCGGCTCAGGAGTACCCTGGAGCATCTTGAGGTAGTCTATCGCGGTTTCCTGCCTCCGGATATACTCGTCGAGTTTTGATATCATCCCGTCGACCGTGGTCCCGTGCACCGCCCCGATCTCTGGGATCTGATCCTCGATCTGAGTGTAGAGGTTGCGCAACTCTCCTGTAGTCAGCACGGCATCCGAATCCAGCCTGTTCCTGATTTCGCGGATCTCGTTCAGTTCGGATTCAGCCTGTAGGATATCTGATCCGATCAGGTCGCCCACATACTGTGCCTCGATAATCACCGGATCCGGTTGATCGACCTTGATTGCCGGGAGAGAGTCAACTGCGTACTGTGCTATGACCGTGACGGGATCCGGAGTCTCCACCTGGATTGCGGGAAGAGGATCAACTGCGTACTGTGCTATGACCGTGACGGGATCAGGAGTCTCCACCTGGATTGCGGGAAGAGGATCAACTGCATATTGGGCGGCGATTGTGACGGGATCAGGAGTCTCCACCTCGATTGCCGGGAGGGGGTCAACCGCATACTGTGCTACGACCGTGACGGGATCAGGTGTCTCCACCTGGATTGCGGGAAGGGGATCAACTGCATATTGGGCGGCGATAGTGGTTACCGGGGAGTCGGTGGGCCGGTCTCCGGCGGGCGTCCGGCGAAGACTCCCCTCCTCTGTAGTTTCAAACACTTTGGATGATTGAGAGAGCCCTTTCCCGTAGACTCCCCCGCTTACGACAGGAACAGCAGTTTCTGCATCTGGAACAATCCCGAGGAGAAGGTCGATCTGTCGTTGCCGTTCCTGACCGGCGGAAGTCATGGCGATGAACGTCCGGTACTTCTCAATAACGTGATCCATGCCCTCTGCTACGTCTCCCAGGGTTAGATCAAAATCCTCGAACTCGCCACGAATGTCGGCAACAGCCCCCACCATCTCATCGTTAAGGCTGTTATACCGCTCCGTCAGCCCGTTAAGTTCTTCCAGGGTGTCCTCATGATCCCGGGTAGCCCGGTTCAGGTTGACCTGCGCTTTCGTGACCTCATCGATCAGTCGCTGGTGTTCCTCGCGTGCAGCGGTTGCGCCGAACTCTAACGCATAAGCATTGTCCCCTCCCTTCTCCCATCGGCGCAAGGCCTCTTCAGCATCATCAAGATCCTTCTGAGAGGTGCGGACCCGGATCTCCTGGATAGCTTCAGTATCCGCAAGTTCCGCCCGGACCTTCTCTTCTCCGGCAATCTCACCCATTAGTCCGAGGATACGCGAAAGACTGCTCTCCATCTTATCGACGTTGTGCTGAGATTCCGCCATCTCGATGTTGATCTCCTGATCCTCAAGGGCTACAACGCCGTCTTTGAGGTCCTCTAACGTGCCGGTGAGTGTTTCGATCTTCTCAGTGTACTCGTCGATATAACTCTGATGATACTGTGCAGAGAGGTGATTTAGGAGACCCCCCAGATCTGCGGCCTCGTCCCGCATCTTCTGATGCCACTCGATCTGTTTCTTGGTGGCCTCGATCTCCGCCTCAGCCCCTTTAACTCGTTCCTTAGCCTGTTCGAGTGCTGACATCCCGGTTCGGTTGAAATCCTTTGTGGCCTCGTCTGCCTTCCGGGTGGCGAGGTAGTATCCTCCGAGAGCAAGGGCCAGCGCTGTCACACCCGCGGCTACCAGAGTAACGGGGTTAGCCAACAGGGCAGCGGCAAACGCGGTGGTTGCGGTTGTCGCGGCGGCGGTTGCGGCCGTGTACGCTGTCTTCGCCGCCGTCACAACCTGGAGTGCAGGACCGAGCCCCATCATGATACCGCCGAGAGCGGTTGCCGCTACCGCGACCCCCTCAAACGGTTCGATTGCGCTCCCGATCTGGAAACTCAGTTCAGACCATGCTTGTTTGAGATGGTCGATCGTTCCGAACTGGGTTTCGGCGACAGCAGCGTACTCCTTGGTTATCCCGGTCGCATCCTGGATCTCCCGGGCGTAGACTTCAACCTCGCCCGCCGTCAACCCGAGCGCCTCGTAAAACTTCTTAACGTCGCCTTCGGCGGCGGTCGCGGCTTTCCGGAACTCCCGGGTTGCCGCTCCGCCCTGAATGCCCTTGTCAGCCAGGGCCTCCATGACGGCGACACTATCCTCGATCGAGAGGTTCATCGTGTCTAACTGAGGAGCCAGGTAGTTGACCATCGAGGCGTAATCGGAGAGGTCAACTGTGGTGTTGCGGAGCAGGTGTGTGAACGTGTCAACGTGGTCCTCTACCTCCTCCAGCGGAACGCCGAATGCGTTGAATGCCGGTATCAACGATTCTGCAAGTTCTGATGCATTGTAGCCCATCGCGGTCCCGAGGTCGGAGAGCGCGTTCGCGGTCCTCTGCATCCCTTCGGTGTTCCGCATCCCTGCCCGGGTGAGGAGGTCGAACGTCGCTACAGTGTCCTGGAGCGGGAACGTGATGCTCGTCGTCTCCAGAGCCAGGGTGCGCATCTCGTCGGCCGTGAGCCCGAGCTGGAGCGCAGTCTGCCCGAGATCGGCGTTGAGTTTCCGGGAGTTGTCTGCGAGGAGGAGGGCTGCCCCCCCGATCGCCGTGAATGCTGCTCCTACTTGTTTTGACGACGAGAGGATATCCTTCTCAAACTTTTTGACCTCGCCGCTGGCTTTCTGCGTGTCTTCACCTAACGTGCTCTTCATCCCGAGCATGACGTATAGGCGACTGATTGCCGTTTCAGACATCGGAATCGCCTTCCAGGGGGTGGCCTGCCAGGGCTAATAGGTCCTGCCAGGTAGCGGGGTTCTCGTCGATCAACCGGCGGACATCCTCCGGCATCCGCAAGTACGATTCACGGATAGCATTTGCAATCTGTTCGAGGGCGTCGGCCATCTGGGGCGGGCCGGGGAGGACCCCCCCGGGCTCGTGTCCCCCGAGCATCGTTTGAATGGCATCGTAAATCGGATCCTCTTCGGTTGTGGTGTTTGCGTCATTGGTCATGTCAATCACCTTGAGGTGTGCCGGCGTAACCCTGCCGGGGGATATCGTCGATGATCACGTGTCGGGCTCCTTCCGGGACCGGGTCGCCGGGGTAGATGATCACGATACCCGGTTGGTTGCTGTGTTGTTTCTGTTCGAGGGCTCGTATGCGCCGTTCAAGAGTTTTCATGTCTCTGCTCCTCCAGGGCTGTAAGCCTGCGTTCCAACTCGCCGATCTCCCCGTCTCGGAGCACGCTGTTCAGCGCCGACACGCCGGCCACAAAAGCACGGATGATCGCCATCAACGCCTGATCGGACTCTCTCGGATAGAATCGATCGCCTGCTGCACGGGCATGGAGTTTTTTCAGGACGTCGGAGGTCATACGGGCGAGTTCTTCACGAGTTAGCGCTTCTCCGGGCGTCCTTTCGGCTTTAAACGTGCCGGTGGGGGTTCGGGTGCGCGTTGTGGTTTTCATGTCTCACTCTCCATGTCTCCGGGGTCCTCGCCGGACCGGTCTCTGCTCTGTCGGTGTACCTCGATGTAGCGGACCGGTGGGGTTGTGATCTCCCGGGTGTTCTCCGTTGATTCACCGACCGCCAACCGCTCGATTGTGACGCCCGTTTGAATGTAGATCGGGATCTGTGCAGGGCTGATCTGTTCCGGATCCAGGGCGGCGAGCCGTTGGATCGCTTTCTCCAACATCCCGGTTGCCACCTCAATGTGTCTGCGAGCCATGGCTCGCCGTGTGTCTTCCTGCTCCAGTAGGGCGATCCGGTCCATGTGCTCGTCGTATTCGGCACACCGTTCAACCCACTGGAACCGTGAGGACCACTGATTAAGATTTTGCCGAGTTTTGGCCAATGTTTGACCAACTTTCACGAGCGATCGCGCCGGTCCCATGTCACGGTAAGCGGTGAACGCTTCAAACGCTTTCTGCGATTCAATGAATTTCCCTCCGGCTTTCAGCCGCTCCCAGGGGTGGCGGTCGCTGTCGGGGGCAAATGCTACTGTTACCAGATCTGTCATGTTTTCACATCTTGAGTCGGTGCATTGACCGGGCCGGCTCTCTCCCGGTGTTTACCTTCTGTTCCGAACCGCCGTACTACGGCGATCTCTTTCCGCCGCCCGCAGAGGGGGCAGGGGGCGGGCTCGAGGGTCGAGGAGGTCCATAGCAGATCGCACCCCGGGCACCGGAGAAGGGCCCGGATAGGGATGGTGTCGGCACCGTCGGGCACGGCTATCCCCACCTCTCCTGACAGTATTTGATCGTCTGGATAAACTCGTCGCCTCGGAGGGTGTCGCGCTCGTCGGAGAGGAGCCCCTGCTCCAGGGCAATCAACTTGAAGATGTTTCCAGACTTCCCCGGTTCGTTCCCGCCGTGAAATGAGGTCCACGTTTCCCCGTCCCCGGATATTACGAAGTTGTCGCCATGAATTGAACCATAGATCGGGTGCGATCCCCGTTCACCGGGGGCGATCCCGGTATAGGCGGATAGGGCCGGCATCTTCGTTCTGAGTTCGTCCAGGTCGATCCGGCCGGCAGCCTTCCGCTCTGACTGTCGCCGGTCGCCATACCTCTTCCGATTCTGGATGCTCCGGAGGGTGGCCGCCGCCTGCTCGATCACCCGTTTATGTTCAGCCTGAATGGCAGGGTGATCTTCTGCCGGCATCGCCGCCGCGATCACTGTCTCCAGGTCGCCGCCGGATCGGAGGAAGTCGTTAAGGTCTACCTTCTCCACACCGGGGGGGCGGGGGGGCCGGCCGATGTAGACCCGGGCGCCGTCTAACCGCTGAGTGCTGCAGGCATACCCGATCCGTGCCGCGCCTGCATCGCCCGCACCGCTCTCCTCGTTGTCATTGAGGATGTAAATCGGACCGCCGGATCGCCGGACACATTCGGCCACTTCGGGGGCCTTTTCGCGCTTAAACGCCGTTGTCACCGGGGAAATGCAAGGGTTACCGGACTGCAACACGATCAGGGCATCCGTGATCCCTTCGGTGATAATTAGAGGGTCGCCGGGCCGCACGCTCCAGATACCGAATATCGGTTCTCTCGGACCGCCGTCGGGGTCCACCCGCTGCTTAATGTATTTCGCCGGGTGCGTGCCGGGGCTCTCGTCGGTCTGCCGCCCGATGAAGTAGGCCGGCGCCAGGTCCTCGTCGAGGTAGGGGAAGACGATCCTGCCTCGGAACAGGTCGGTCGCGCCGGACCGGGTACCGTCCTTTGACGTCCACCGCACCACGAGGCCGGACCCGATGATCTGATCGGGGGTGTATCCCCTGTCCATGAAGTGGGTGAGTAGGTCCGCTCCACCTGCCGGGGCGTATCCGATCCGCATTCGTTCGGTAAACCACGACTCGAGACCGTACCGGGTCCGGAGGTGCTGCCGGTGCTCGTCGGTGAGGTGCTGCTCGTAGAACCGGCAGGCGTCCTCAAGAAGGGCGCTGTAGGGGCTCATACCGGCCTCCCGAACCCGGGCCACGCCGGGGCGATGTAGTCAAAGAGGATCAGGGCGTGAGAGGCACGGGTTACCCCCACGAAGAAGACCCGCCGCTCTTCGGCCATGCGATCCGGATCGGCCAGGCCGTCAAGAAGACCGGAGAGATACCCGGTATGCAAGAGAACCGCCGGGGCCTCCAGACCTTTACTCGCGTGTACGGTATCCACTCGGACCGCCTCGGGGGCGATTACCGTCCCGCGCCGCTCCTCCCGGGAGAGACAGGCCTGTATCTGCTCCACGAGGGCCGGCAGGAGGTTCACGAGGGCCACGATCCGCCGGTCGCCGGGGGCGAGGGGGATCCACCGGGCCACGTCTCCCACCCGGATCGGGGGGGACTGTCGGATCTTCGCTTTCAGGTCGGTGAAGGCGCGTTGTCGTCGGGCCGGGGGGAGGACCGCCGCGATCAAGACCTCCGCCTCTTCATAGGGGATCGGGGTGATGTCGCCGCCGGCCGCATACCGCCGGACCGCCCGGGTGAGGTGCCAGATGTTCACCTTCTCTCGCTCCAGGGCGTTTTTCTGCCTGCCAATCCGCGCCGCTCCCCACGGGCCGCTATCCGCCCGGATCCCGGTGCAGGGGATACCCGCCGCTGCCAGGTCGCGAGCGATCCGGGTGACGTGTCGCCGGAACCGGGAGAGGATGAAGACCGGACCGCCGGGGTAGGCCTGTAGTGCATCCTCGATCCGGGCCGGTAGGGCTTCGGGGGTGTGCGTGTAGACTTCCCGGCCGTACCGCCCGGGCCGGGAGTTAGGGGCCACGTTCGCCGGCCGGCCTAAGATCCGTTCGGCCTCTGCCATGATCCGCATACCACACCGCCGGGATACCGGCCGGGTGCCGTTGTGAGCTCCCCGGTCCTCCGCCGGCAAGGAGAGAAAGAGATCCGGGCTGCATCCCCGGAACCCATAGATCGATTGATCCGGGTCGCCTGCCACGTAGACCCGATCGGTCGTCTCGATCCAATGTCGAATCAGAGCGTCCTGTAGCGGGCTCACATCCTGGTATTCATCTACGAAGAGGATCGGGGCCTGTGGCTCTACCCGGTCGGTTACTGCGAGTCGGGCATAGTCTGCATGCTCGTATACTCCTTTCGCCTCTTTGAACTCCCGCCAGGCCGGGAGAAGGTCGGTTATGTTCCACGCCACGCCGTCGAAAGGTAGGTTCAACGCCGCCGCCGCGTACTGCCAGGCCTCCGCCGGCTGCATGGTCGTGCTCAAGTATGCGTTGATCTCAAGGATCTGGTTTCCCGCCGGCAGGGCCGCCCGGGCTACCGGGTCGCCGTCTTCCGGTGCGATCGCGTACGGGGTGTATGGGATCCCGTGCGCCTGCATGAACTGGGAGTAAACCGGGATCGCCTTCTTCGCACCGGGTACGATGATCTGTTCGGGGGAGTGTGAGATCAGGCCGGCGGCCCGGACCGATCGAAGAGCGATCGCGTCCACTGTCGCACAACGTCGGAGGATATCTTTCCGGTCATCACCCGGGAAGACCGTTTGGGAGAGTCGGGCTGCCAGGTCGGCCGCCTGACTCCGGGAGAAGGTCATCAGGATCATGTCGTCAAGGGTCCGCCCGGCCTCCACTTCCCGCCGGCTGTCCTCCAGGAGCTGGTATGTTTTGCCGCTCCCCGGGCCGCCGGTCCACCGGATCAGGTCGGCACTCATGCGGATCGCCTCCCCTTTGATCGCACGCGAGAGATATGATCGACACGATCTAATGTTTCTTCTTCCCCCTTTCCGTCAAGAAAGAGAATGTTACGGGTATTACGGCTAGCAACTTTTGACCCGTTACAAATTCCTCCACGTATTGAACTCTGTTTGCCTAATAGAGGGAGGTTTGTTTCATGTGTTACGCTGTTACGGGTGTTACGGGTGTTGATCATCTCGCACCATTTGGTGCGAGATGTTCTCTCGCGCGCGTAACATAGGGGGAACCCGTAACACACCGTCGAACGGATCATCAGTCGCCCACCGGATCATCTGCCAGGGTCCCGCCCGGGCCGTCGTCCAGGTCGAACTTAAATCCAGGGGCAAATCCCCATGCTCGCCGTGTCTGTGCCCCCGCCCGGATCACCTTCGGACCTTCGATGAGCAGGCCCTCCCGCTCCAGGTATTGAGCAAACCGGGAATCAAACGGGCTCTGCCCTTCCTCCTTAACGATCGACTGGATCAAGGTGCTCAAGACCCATAGCGGGCCGTTCGGCTCCTGCCACACACCGAACCGCGTTAGGCCCTCCCGGTCCGTGTTACGAGGTAGGGGCGCGATCCGTTCCCGGAGTTTTTCGGTGATCGGCTCCCACACGGATTCTATGCGGGGATCCCGCATCTCTGCGATTGATAGCCAGTACTCCGCGATCGTCATGAAGTCCGCTTTCGTTGCAAGCAGGATCTCCCGCCGGGCTGCGAACCACTGACTGTTAAGGACCGGGGCGGGGAGATTTCCCATATCCGCCGCCGAAAAGACCATTACGCCGCCGCCTTCCAGCTGTACGGTTGTGATCGGGGGATCGGCCGTCTCGATCGTTACCGTAGTGGTCGCACCGATCACTGCCGTTATCGCCTCGGATGCTATCGCTTTCCCATCGTTTGCCGCCCGAATCCCCTCGAGTGCGGTACCGATCGCACTCTTGATCGCCTTCTCACTCAAGGCCGGGACCGCTGCCGATAGCGCCGCTGTCAGGCGCCCGGGGGCACGCCGATCGATCGTCGGATCTGTGCGGGTTGCGTCCTCCGTGAGCATCACGCCGTCTCGGACGAACGCCGTATACCACGTTCCCCGAACATTTGCGATTTCCATCACAACCCCCTCGATGAGAGGGATCGTGACAGAGTTAGACGGGATCGATCGGGGAGCACGATTTTGGGGTGCCCCCGGCGCCTCGGATGAGGTCATACCGGTACCTCCACCACGCCCGCCCGGGGGAGAGATACGACCGCGCCGCATATGGGGGGCGGTCGGACGGCGGTCAATGGCCGTTGCGATATTATCGGAGCATTATTATGCTTGACCGGCGTATAAATGTCTGAAAGCATTGGCAGCCTCCCCATGCTGCAGCTTCTCGTCGGTGGTGTGTGCCTTGTCGGGGGCACTCACCGTCTCACCGTTCTCGCCGCCCTCAAGAACCCAGTGCCCCTCATCGAGCATGATTGCGCCAATCCCCGCGAGTGCCGGGTTATTTTTCTCAAACACCTCGATCAGCTCGCGGCTCACGATCAGTGGGACGCCCCTGGCCGGTGGTGCCATCGCGTTAGACATCGACGCCGCACTCCTGTGCGTGGCGGGTGTCGGCGATTGGGGCCACAACAACCCGGCCGAACGAGCGATCGACCTGAATCATGCCTGCCGCATCCAGGGTGTCGATCCTGTAACGGACCAAGTTCATGCGTTCCCGGGGACACGCGGCCTTCCTGATCTCAGAGACTGTCGCGCCATTGGGCGCTGACCGGACATAGTTGAGGATGTCTTCGTCTATTGCGTCGGGGCGACCTCTGAATGAGTTTTTTCCCAATTTGTGTTCTCTCCTCGGCGGAAGAATAACAGGGAGTGTGCCGGAGAACCTATGCCGCGTGGCCAGCAGGTATATATGTTTGTATCGCCAATGTCTTCGGTGATACCATAGACAACCTGTAACGGAAGGTGCAGTGGTTCGTTAGGCGGTGCACTGTGGAGCAGTGCATCTCCTGTTTCTCCGCCTCATCTATCAGTGGAGCGGCCGACTACTTATGTGTGTCTTCCCAGGTTGACCGGTTCGGACCACCGGATCGCATTTTCCGGGTATAATTGTCGTCGGCGCGCCGAATGGAGCAACTGTGCGCACATTTTAATTCAAAAAGGGTTATAGGGTTGCTCGTTTCTGCTCGCTCATCATCGCCCTAATCCGCTCATCAACCAGCCGCTGCAGAGCGTCCGGGTGGTCGGCAATGCTAGTCTGCATTAGATCAACCGTGTCGGCGGTCTCCCGGTCAAGGACCAACGAACACGCTTTGCAGAACTTCGCATCGGGGGCGTTGAACGTCGTGCACCTCGGGCACCGTATCCGCGAGGTCGCGCTCGTGTGGTCCTCCTCCTCCTCAAGAAGACCGGCTCGCATCAGGTCCGTCTTCTCCACGTCCCGGGCGCTCAAATGCACGTAGACCGCCGGCATAGAGGAATCTGAGCTCCAGCCGAATTTTTGCCGCATCTGCGGTTCGGTGTAAACCGTCGCACAGTCGGTGCACCGCCCGTGCCGGAACCCGTGCGGGTGGATCCGTTTTGTCACGCCGGCACGCTTGGCAATCGTCTTGAGCCTGCCCTGGATCGATCGCTGCTTCAATCGTTCCAGCCCGCCCGACTTGCGAAGGTTTACGAAAAGTGGCGCGTTCGGGCGGTCCCGGGCGGGGTGCATGTTGATCCACTGTTGCAGGTCGGGCGTCGCGTCGATGAGCCGGATCGGTCTTTGGCCCGTCTTGCCGTTGACGAGCGCCTTCGCCCCGTATCGATCGAATTCGATATGCCGGATATCCAGGTTGGCAATCTCACTGAGTCGGGCTCCCGTCTCCCAGAGGACCGCGATCAGCGCCCGGTCCCGTTGCGTGTCGCACGCCGTCAGGAGTCGCCGCACATCTTCCGGCCGGATAACCTCGCCGTCGGCCATCTCCGGTTTTGGGCGCTTGACCTTGATATCCAGGAACATCTCTTCGGCCTGATCCGGGAGGAGCCACTTGAAGAATACTCTCAAATCGACGATATCGTTTGCGACGGTGTGCGGGCTGCAGGTCTTCTTCCTGTGCCGGTGGAACGCCTTGATATCGCCCCTTGTGGTGGTCCTCAAATCCTTGAACTCGGTGAATTTGAGGAGAGAATAGATCCGCCACGTCTTCCCGCCGATGCTTGATGGTTTGAGGGCCTGCCCATCGAGGTAATCGAGATAATCCTCCAGGGTCGCCCGGTTCACGTCGTCAAGTTCCGGGAGACGATCGATCTCAGTTTCATTCATTCTGATCGCGCCTCGTTACCATAGAGTAGGCGTGCAGGCATAAAAAACATTGTATTGTATGTTGCACAAGGTTGAGGGCCTGGTCTCGTAGGAGTTCGTGAGTTCGAATCTCACCCCTCGCATTTTTCAAACATTTTATACCAGCGCCATCCCGGCTGCCGGAACATAGTCGTCGCGACGCCGGGCGCAGATACCCCCGCATCCAGCTCAGGAAGGAAGAAGAGATAGTGTTTCCGGGGCTTACGCCAGCGCTTCGTGACGCTGCTGACAGCGCGCCTGTAGTTCGCTCCATTCATCGGGGTGCTCTTCGGCCCACTCGAGGAGAGCATGGACGACACGGCCCCGCGACTCGGGATCCCCCCGATAGTTTACCAGGATGCAATCAACAACCACTTCGACCTGCTCTTCTTGATGCTGCCCGACTCCCACCATAGCAAGATCTCCCGATGCACCCCCGGTGCTCACATCCGGTGAAGGTTCAACAGCATATAACTCTGATCCCCCCGGCGGCGGCGGCCGGTAACCGCGCGATTGGTCGGGACGGCATGCAGAACCCGGACTTCCACCGCCCGGGTGCTTCCGGCGCCGCCGCCGCAGGGGTTATCGTGCCCGAAAGAGAACGGGTACGCGAACAGCCATGAGACTCGGCGTGCTCTTCTCGGGCGGGAAAGACTCTCTCTATGCCTGCTGGAAAGCGATGCAGCATGAGGAGGTGGCCTGCCTGATCACGGTCGTCTCCAAAAACCCCGAGAGTTATATGTTCCATACCCCGAACATCCACCTTGCCGGGCTGCAGGCCGCGGCGGCGGGGCTCCCCCTCGTGGAGGTGGAGACGGCAGGGGAGCAGGAGACAGAACTCCTGGACCTGAAGCGGGCTCTCTCCCTCGCCCGGGAACGGTTCGATATCGAGGGAGTCGTTACGGGAGCGATCCTCTCGGTCTACCAGGCCGCACGGGTCCAGCGAATCTGCCGCGAACTGGACCTCTGGTGCTTCAACCCGCTCTGGCATATCGACCAGGAGGCCTACATGGAGGAGCTCATCGATGCCGGATTCCGGGTGATCGTCGTGGGCGTCTTCTCCTCGCCCTTCGATGCATCCTGGCTCGGGAGGGAGATCGACCGCCGCACCCTCGACGACCTCCGAAAGGTCGCCCGGAAGTACCGGACCACTCTCACCGGCGAAGGCGGGGAGTTTGAGACGTTCGTCATCGACGCCCCGTTCTTCTCCCGGAGGATAGCGATCGAGGAGGCATCGGCGGTCTACCAGAACTACAACGGCATCCTCCGGATCGAACGGGCAGGACTGGTGGAGAAGTGATCCTGGTTATCGATCTCTGCTATCGCGGCAACTCGCTCTCCCACGCCGAGTTCGTCGGGCCGGTCGAGCGCTACCTCCGGGAGGCCGGGGCAGAGCCCATCGTCCGTCACTATACAACCGTCAGCGCACCGGATATCGAAGGTGCGGATGGGGCGGTCCTCTGCGGGACGGCGCTGAAGGATACGGGATTTCTGGATCACCCGGATATATTCCGGTGGCTCTCTACGTTCGCACGCCCGGTGCTCGGCATCTCCTCGGGCATGCTGGCCCTCGCGGCGGCCTTTGGCGGCGGCACCGTGCCGTGCTGCGAGATCGGTATGGTGGATATCCGGGTGGTCGCGCCGGATCCCCTCTTTGCCGGGATGACAGGCTTCCCTGCGTACGAACTGCATGAGCACGCCGTGGAGACCCCCACCGGATTCATACCCCTTGTCGTATCGGACCGGTGCATCCAGGCGATCCGGCACCGCTCACTCCCTCTTTACGGCCTTTCCTTCCACCCGGAGGTCAGGAACGAGTGGATCATCGAGCGGTTCGTCCCGATGGTGAAGAGAACCCACTGATTCCCCCCATACGCACCAGTGGGTGAATGCCCGGGGACAGGGGGTTACGCCATACCCGGACCATGCCGGCGAAGGGGTGAGGGGGTGCCGCGCTCGTTCAAGGCCGCCTCACGCCGGCGGCCGGACGAGCGCTCCGGCAAGGATCGCCTCGATCCCGTGCTATCCGGCCCCGGCCGGAACGGTCTCTCATCGACCGTACTGGTTGATCGTGTTGATCAGGGCTGCAAACCCCTCCATCTCTTTCTCGAGCACTTCTATCCGGGTCATGCCCATGCTCGTCTCTGCATCGGCCGTCAGCGTGTCGGGGCCGCGCACCACCTCGCGGTCGACGCCATCGGCGGAGAGGATCCTTCTCGCCTCGACGTCGTGGACGAACGCCCGGCCGGGGATGATCACGACGTCTTCGAGTTTTGATAAGTTCACGCCGGCGAGGTCCTCGGCCGTGATGAGGCAGGCGATCTCCTTTCTGACCCTGACGACACGTGAACGGTAGCCACGGATCGAGAGGACCCGCTGGATGAAGGGGGCGGCGATGCTCCCGGTGATCACCGTCGCGTGTCCCCGGACCCTGGGGAGTTTCTTCAAGAGGTCGGGTTCGTGGAGGATCGCAAACGGGGATCCGATCGAGGGGTCCCCGAGCGGTGTCCCGCTGATCTTCATCGAGAACTGTTCATTGAGGCGGGTGACGAGGTCGTGGAACTCATCGACGGTATGGACCTGCTGCCCCTCGATGATGGGCGCGTTGCCGAGAATGAGCCCCTGGTCGATTCGGTTTGCAAACCGCATCAGGATCAACCCTTTTGCGCCCCGATCCTCAAGCCACGCGCAGGTCGCTTCGAGGATCTCGCCGTC
>ENA-UOUL01002767-UOUL01002767.1-bioreactor-metagenome-genome-assembly--contig:-NODE-2767-length-19636-cov-4.057621_pt1 | contig 19636 bp, 13 predicted proteins | sample MGYA00249838_ERZ747220 | MGnify/ENA primary metagenome ERZ747220 (study PRJEB28778, sample SAMN05720191) | bioreactor metagenome | isolation source: Anaerobic biogas reactor | place: USA:Washington...
CTACCATGTTCCACATCCCAGAAGTCTCTCACAACCCGTTTCCAGATAACCCGAGACGATACATGCTCTCTCGCCGCTTGCAGCGCCGGCAACAAGATTGCCACCAGCACCGCGATAATCGCCACCACCACCAGCAGCTCGATCAGTGTAAATCCTTTGCGTCTCATTCCCGTCCCTCATTCGCAGGGGCCGACGTGGTCCGGCCCACAAACAACTCACCCGCAATCCGCGCCGTCTCATCGGACACGGGCCGTCCTTCCATCGCAGCCATCAGCAGGTCGATGCCCTTCTCGACCATCGGCCGTTCCGGCACCACCACGCCAGTGCCCAGACAATCGTCGAAGTGCGGAATCTCCGGCGGCGAGATGAAATAACACAACGATACGTCGCCCGGCACCCTCAGCCCGCACGACGCCGCCATCTGCAGGGCGATATGGAACATGCGGAAGTTGTAGCAGATCACAGCCGTGAACGGCGGCTGCCGATCCAGAACCCTCCGCGCCAGTTCGGTCACCGAATCATCCGATCGCCCCTGCCGCAATGCCGACGCATCGCATCCCGCGCGGCGAAGCTCATCGACCACTGTTTCAAACCGCTCGGTCATCGAGTAGTGCGGCTCATCAACTCCCAGGTACCCGATCCGGCGATGGCCAAGGTCCAGAAGGTAACGCACCATCAGCCGGGCGTTAGCCGTCTCGTCGCTATTGACGCAAGGCAGCCCGACCGTCGGCGTGCGGTTGATCCACACCACCGGCGCGTGCAGGTCAGCGATCCGCTCGTCAACGTACTCCGGCACCACTCCGACCGCGTCGAAGGCCAATATCCCATCGACCGCCAGCTCCGAGAACAGCCGCGGAGCCTCGATCACTTCCCGCGTCACCGGCGTCAGATGGAACGGCTCGAAAATCACCGAATACCCCTGCTCGCCCAGCAGATCGGCCGCCATGTCCAGATAGCCGTTGAAGTTGCAGTGGGCCGCTCCGATCGGACCGTACCGCGTCAAGACGCACGCGATCCGCTGAAACCGCCCCGCCCGCATCGCCCTCGCCGCCGAGTGGGGAAAATACCCGCACCGTCGGCTGGCCTCCAACACCCGCTCCCGCGTCCCCGGCGAGACGTGCGGACTGGCCCGGAACACCCGCGACACCGTCGAAGGCGTCACCCCGGCCATCGCCGCCACATCTTTAACCGTCTTAGCCATAACCAGTTACCGTCACATACCTGACATTCAAGGCTTCGATCTGCTGGACCGGATGCCAATCAATCGATCTTGGCAACGTTACCATACCAAAAGCTGGCAACGTTGCCAAGGGAATTCCTTCCACCACCGTGGAACACCCAACTGATTTCCTAACCCCTGTTCTCCGCAGTAATTACGCTGTTACCGAACCGCTCAGAACTGAGCACGACCTGTGGATTCCCAAAACCCGACCGCTCAATCTCCCCAAACAACTCCGGGCGGCTGTAGGCCCCCACCATGATGTTGAACAAAGCCGGGTTCAGCGGCCCGGTCTTCTCGTCATTCAGCACGAAATCCTGCACCACCAGCACCCCCCCGTTCACCATCGCCCGTCGGGCCTTGGCCAGCTTCATCGCCGCCTGACTGCCCTCGCCGTGCAGGATGTTCGACATCAACACCACGTCGGCCCCCTCGCCAAACTCGTCGGTATTCCAGTCCCCCGGCTTGGTCGTCACCCGATCCGCCATGCCCTCTTTGGTGATGATCTCTCTGGCAATCGCGACCGTTTCCGGCAGATCGAACACCTCCGCCCGCAGATCCGGATACCGCCGGCAGAACATGATCGAGTACGTCCCCGGCCCGCCGCCGACGTCCAACAGCTTCCGCCGGCCCGACAGGTTCACCGCTGAGGTCACCAGTTCCCCCCTTCCCGCCATCGTCAGGTTGTGCATCCCCAGGATGAAGTTTCGGTGCCGCTCCTCATCCGGCGCCGCCTGCGGCTCGACCCGCGCGTCCTCCTCCAGGCGATCCCAAATCTTCCACACCGACGCTGAGTGCGCGATGATATCCCCCTGATACAGCGCCCGCCCGCGAACCAGGTACGCCTCAGCCGCCTCCGCATTGCGGTACCGGCCGTCCCTCTTCTCCACCAACTCCATCGCCGCCAATGCGATCAAGAGCTTCCCGGTCAACTCCGGCTTGCTCCTGCACCGCCGGCACACCTCCTCCAGCGGCGTCCATCCCTCAGCCAGCACGTCGAAAATCCTCAGGTTGCTGGCCACCTGAAGCGTCCGCGCCGCCCGATACGCCCACGACAGATCGTTGATGCCCTCGACGTCCCGTATCATCACCGGCTCCTTTCGCAGCGGTCTGGCCGTCACTCCACCGATCGCGCCTCAGAATGTCTCACTGATCGCCACCGCCCGCTCGATCGCCTCCTGGCGATTCCGCTGTTTGACCTCCGGGCTCACCCCCTCGGTCGGCTCGATCACGATCGACTGCACGTCCGTTAGCCCGATAAAGCCCAGAATCATCTCAAGGTAAGGCTTCTGAAAGTCGAGCGTCTGCGCGCCGCTGTCCGGGCCGTACGCTCCGCCTCGGGCATAGACGGCCAGCACCCGCCGATCGGTCAACAACCCCACATACCCCTCCTCAGCCGACCACCGAAACGTATACGTCGGCTGCACGATGATGTCGATGTACTGCTTCAGACGATAAGAAATGCCGAAGTTCCACATCGGCACCGCCAGCACGTACTTGTCAGCCGAGGCGAACTGACCGATCAGCGACTCCACCACCCGCCACGCCTCCCGCTGCTCGGCCGAGTGATCCAGACCATGCATGATGTTGTACTTGGCCTGGATGATGAACCCGTCGAACGGCGGCAGGTCCATCTCGAACAAATCCAGCGTCTCGACCTCGTCTCGCGGATGGCGCCCGCGATACGCTTCCACAAACGCATCCGCCACCGCCACCGAATGCGATCGGTCGCGAGGCGAGGCCTTGATGTACAGCAGTTTTCCCATGGTCATGCTCCTTGTATGTCCACCCGGTTTCGCCTGTGTTTTCGTCGCGCGTCCTCGCGACATCCTGGGAGCCGATCATCTCGACGCAAAGGACCCACCGCACGACCCGTCATGCAGCCGACCCTCGGTCTTCACCACGAGACCCTCCCATCGAAGCGGCTCCTCTTATACCGCGCCGCTCGTTCCCACTCAATACCCCTCCCATTCCTCCCGCCGACGTTTCACGACAACCCTCTGGCCCCCAACCCCTCACGCCGCTATACTGACGGCCCTTGAAACGCCGCGACCTTCAGGAAGCGTGGCATACCCTCAAAAGCAGCCGTTTGAAGAAAGGGATATTCAGTGGCAAACGACAGCCCGGTCAACCGTCCGATCCCCATCATCCTCGACACCGACATCGGCCAGGACATCGACGACACCTGGGCCATCGCCATGATGCTCCGATGCCCCGAACTCGATGTCAAGCTCATCGTCAGCGACACCGGCGACACCGAATACCGCGCACGGATCGTCGCCAAGCTGCTCGAGGTCGCCGGACGCACCGATATTCCCGTCGGCGTCGGCGTCCCCTGCGGCCACTATCCGCAGCCGCAAGCCGGGTGGGTTGAAGGCTACGACCTGGCCCGCTATCCCGGCACCGTGCACCAGGACGGCGTCAACGCGATGATCGAGACGATCATGGCCTCACCCGAACCGGTCACCCTCATCGCCATCGGACCGGTGCCCAACCTCGCCGAGGCCCTCCGCCGCGTGCTGCGACAGGACCCGGACGTGATCCTCGTCGGCGAGTTGCGCGACCTGGAGACGATGGAGTCGGCCCTGCGGGCGGCCGAAACGGGCCACCTGGTCTTCGGCACCCTGCACACCACCGGCGCCCAGGGCACCATCACCCGTATCGTCGACCAGTTCCCGGTCACCCAGCAGGAACAGATCCGCGTCCAGCTTTCCACCAACCTGATCGCCGTCCTCTCGCAGGCCCTGCTGCCGCGGAGCACCAGCGGGCGGGTCGCCGCCTTCGAGTTCATGGTCATCACCCCGGCCATCGCCAACCTGATCCGCGAGAACAAGGTCTTCCGCATCGACTCGAGCATCCAGACCGGCAAGAAGTACGGCATGCAGCTTCTGGACGACCACCTCTGGCAGCTCTTCGAGAGCGGAATCGTCAAGGCCGAGGAAATGCTCGACAAGTCCAAGAACCCAGGCGAACTGAAGCGCAAGCTCGACGCCGCGCGGCCCGGCAGCGCCGTCAACTACGGCATGGTGCTCGGGGCCGACAACGCGGCGGAGGAAGAAAAGGAAGCAAGCTGAGAATCCCAACCACCTGCGTAACGGGTAAAGAACCATGCCAAGCGTAATACCGGTCAAGCAGCTTCGGGGACGACGGCTGGGACGAGTCCTGATCAAGATGGGCAAGCTCACCCGCGATCAGGTCCACGAGGCCCTGGAAATCCAGAAGCAGCGGCGCGGGCCCCTGGGGCGCATCCTGGTCGAACTGGGGTACGTCAACGAGGACGAGCTCAACGAAGCCCTCGCCGCCCAGAAGGGCATGGAGATCGTCGCCCTCGACTCCATGGAGATCCCGCGCGAAGTCGTAGCCCTGCTGACCCCGCAGATGGCCAACATCTACCGCGTCGTGCCCACCGACCACAACGGCGAGACCAACACGCTGACCCTGGCGATGTGCAACCCGGACAACTTCGCCGCCACCGACGACATCAAGCGGTTCCTCGGCTACGACGTGATCGCCTGTTACGCCTCCGAGGAACAGGTCTCCAAGGCCCTCTCCCGCTACTACCCGGAAGAGGCCCAGGAGGACATCCACGACCTGATCGACGAGATCAACAACGACGCGAACCTCAGCAAGCTCCAGAGCCGCGGCGACTCGATCGACCTGGACACCATCATGGAGGCCTCGGCCTCCAAACCGGTCATCAAGCTGCTGAACCTCGTGCTGCTCCAGGCCATTCGCGACAAGGCCTCCGACATCCACTTCGAGCCCTTCGAGGACGAATTCAAGATGCGCTACCGGATCGACGGCGTGCTCTACGAGATGCAGCCGCCGCCGCACCACATCGCCCTGGCCGTCGCCTCGCGCATCAAGGTCATGTCCAACCTCGACATCGCCGAACGCCGCATGCCCCAGGACGGCCGCATCCCCCTGACCGTTGGCGGCCAGCCGGTCGACCTGCGCGTCTCGGTCCTGCCCACCATGTTCGGCGAGAGCATCGTGATGCGCGTCCTCGACCGCAGCCAGGTCAACCTCGACGTCGAAAAACTCGGCATGCGGGAGGAGGAGGTCCGCCTCTTCCGCCAACTGATCAACCGCCCGCACGGCATCATCATCGTCACCGGTCCCACCGGATCCGGCAAGACCACCACCCTCTATTCGGCCCTGACCGAACGCAACGACCCGGAAGTCAAGATCCTCACCGCGGAGGATCCGGTCGAGTACGACATCGACGGACTCATGCAGGTGCAGGTCAATCCCGAATCGGGACTCACCTTCGCCCGCTGCCTCCGTTCCTTCCTGCGGCAGGACCCGGACATCATCCTCGTCGGCGAAATCCGCGACCTGGAAACCGCCGCCATCGCGGTCCAGGCCTCGCTGACCGGCCACCTGGTCTTCACCACCGTCCACACCAATGACGCGCCCAGCACCATCGCCCGTCTGGTCGACCTGGGACTCGAAAGCTTCCTGATCACCGCGACTCTCGAAGCCGTCGTCGCCCAGCGGCTCGTCCGAAAGATCTGCGTCAAGTGCAAGAGCCCCTACGAGCCGACCGAAGAACAGCTCATGGAGCTCGACCTGACTCCCGACGACATCCGCGGCAAGCAACTCTACTACGGGCCCGGATGCGAGTTCTGCAACAACACCGGCTATCGCGGACGAATAGGCCTCTTCGAGATCATGGTTCTCGACGACGAGATGCGAGAGCTGATCATGAACAGCGCCTCGACCCAGCTTCTCCGACAGCACGCCCGCAAACGCGGCATGCGCTCGCTCCGCGAGAACGGGCTCAACGCCATCTACGACGGCGATACCACGATCGAAGAGGTCGTCCGCGAAACGATCGTCGAGGAAGAATAGGCCCGACGCCAACGCACGGAAAGGAGCGACGGAGGTGACCGACGCGATCGACCGCGGGAAAGACGCGCATCGCCCGTCCTCGTCGCTTCGCCGACCGGTCAAGCAGGCGGATGACGGCCTGAACCGCGGCGGCGCCGGACGGACCGAGTGGCTCAACCGCGCCATCGGCGGGGTCTCCAGGAAGAGCCTCATGCTCTTCTCCCGCCAGCTTTCCACGCTGCTGAACTCGGGTGTGCCGATCGTCCGCTCGCTACGGGTCCTGGAGCGTCAGCAGCGGCCGGGCGCCTTTCGCGACGTGGTCTCCAAGGTCGCCGAGCGGGTCGCCCGCGGTTCGTCGCTGGCCGAGGCCCTGGCTGAGCATCCGCGGGCGTTCGACCGCACCTACGTGCAGATGGTCGCCGCGGGCGAGGCCAGTGGATCGCTCGAGATCATTCTCAAACGCCTGGCCGAGCACATCGAGAACAACGTGCGGATCCGCCGCAAGGTCATCACGGCGTCGATCTACCCCGCTTCGGTGCTGTTGATCGCCATCCTGGTTCTGATCTTTATGCTCGTGGTCGTCGTGCCGCGGTTTGTCAGCCTCTACGACGAATTCGACGCGGAACTGCCGGCGGCGACCCGCACCGTCATGGGCCTAAGCCACTGGATGCTCCACGGCGTGCCGCCCGGCCTGGTGGTCCTGGCACTGATCCCGATCTGCCTGTTCGTGCTGATCGTCCTGATGCGCCGCAGCCAACCGGGGGCCTACCTGCTGGACCTCTTCCGCCTCAAGCTCCCGGTCTTCGGCGGGATCGCCCGAAAGGGGGCCATGGCCCGAACCGCCCGCACCCTGGCCACGCTGGTCAGTTCGGGCGTGCCGATCCTCGAAGCCCTGCGCATCACCCGCGACGCCGCCGGCAATCGCGTCTTCGCCTCCGCCCTCGACGACGTCCACGAAGAGGTTCGCCACGGCAGCGGTTTGGCCGAACCAATGCTCCGTACGCGTGTCATTGATTCTTTTGTAGTGGATATGGTACAGATCGGCGAAGAGACGGGCGAATTGGACCAGATGCTTAACAAAGTAGCTGATAATTATGAAGAGGATGTGGAGATGCTGACCGCTGCGCTGCTGAGCCTCTTCAAACCGGTGATGATCATCATCGTGGCCCTGATCGTCGGGTCGATCATTCTGGCCATGGCCTTGCCGTATGCCGGTATAATAGAGCAGATGGGGCGGTAGTCCCGCAGACATAACGGAGAGCACAACCGATGGCAGTATTCATGTACGAGGCGATGAACTCAGCCGGCCAGGAGGTCAAGGCCGAGATTGAGGCCACGACGTCCGAAGAGGCAATTTCCAAGATCCGCGAGCAGGGGCTTTTCCCGACCAAGGTCAAGGAGAAGGCGGGCAAGAAGAAGGTCGGGGCCGAGGTCTCCACCGCGGGCAAGCGGCCCGCCGGCGCCGGCGGGTTCGGCAAGGTCTCGCGAAAGCAGCTCACCCAGTTCACCCGGCAGTTGGCCACCCTTCAGGACGCCGGCCTGCCGATCCTCCGGTCGCTGCGCGTGCTCGAGCAGCAGCAGAAACCCGGCATGCTCCGCCAGGTGGTCAAGGAGGTCGGCGAGGACGTCGAGGGCGGGGCCACGCTGTCCGAGGCGATGGGCAAGCATCCCAAGGCGTTCGACCGGCTCTACACCAAGATGGTGGCCGCGGGCGAGGCGGGCGGCGTGCTCGAGGTCATTCTCGAACGACTCGCCGAGTTCATGGAAAAGGCCCAGCGGCTTCGCCGCAAGATCGTCGGCGCCATGATCTACCCGATCGCGGTGATCAGTTTCGCGTTCATGATCCTCGGGTTCATCATGTACTTCGTGGTGCCCAAGTTCAAGACGATCTTTGAGGACTTCGGCACCGAACTGCCCACGCCCACCAAGATGCTGATCGCGGTCAGCAACTGGTTCGTCAGCGGCACTCCGCCGGGATGGATCGTGTTCCTGGCCTCGCCGATCGCGGTCATCCTGATCTTCAAGCTGATCAAGCAGTCGGAGGTCGGCCGTTACGTCCTGGACGTCATCAAGATCAAGATCCCGATCATGGGCCAGATCGTCTCGAAGGGTTCGATCGCCCGTTTCACCCGGACGCTCGGAACGCTGATCAACGCCGGCGTGCCCATTCTCGAGGCGATCAACATCACCAAGGACACCACGGGCAACGAGGTCTACTCCCGCGCCCTGGCCGAGGTCCACGACTCGATCCGCGAGGGCGAGAGCTTCGCCGAACCGCTGCGGGCCGCCCGCGTGGTCGACTCCCTGGTGGTCAACATGGTGGACGTCGGCGAGGAGACCGGCGACCTGGACAAGATGCTCCTGAAGGTCGCCGACAACTACGACGAAGAGGTCGAGACGCTCGTCGGGTCGCTGGTGAGCCTGCTCGAACCGGTCCTGGTGATCTTCCTCGGTCTGATCGTCGGATCGATCGTCATCGCCCTGTTCCTCCCGCTGGTCAAGCTGATCAGTTCGGTCTCCGGCGGAAAGTAGATGGATGATACACGCACCGGCGGACGGCGGCTGAATGCCGTCCGCCGGTGTTTTACTTGGACCGCCGGCGGCGTTGCCCGCGAAACACAGCCTTGCAACCGGCCCGCCCTTGCGGTCAAATGGTGCCTGACGGCTGGCGGAACCCCGAACCGCGGACGAGACGATCATGTGGGATCAACAGACAACCTCAGCTCTGCTCGAAGCCCTCAAGGCCATCAATCGCACCCTCGACGTCCGCGCCACGCTCCAGGCCATCGCCGACCAGGCGGCCCGGGTCATGCGGGCTGAGGCCTCAAGCGTCCTGCTCCTCGACTCGCGGAAGAAGGCCCTGCGGTTTCTTGCCGCCTGCGGCTGCAAGGGCGACCAGCTTATCGGCGACGAGTTCGACGCCTCGCTGGGCATCGCGGGACAGGTCCTGGAGTCCGGCCGCAGCCGTCAGGTCAACGACGTCAGCGACGACCCGAGCTTCTTCCAGGGCATCGACAGCAAGCTCAACTTCCGGACGCGAAACCTGATCTGCTCGCCGATGATCTACCAGGGCGAGCCGATCGGCGTGATCGAGGTGCTCAACCGCCGCGATGGCGCGTTCGGCGACGGCGACCTGGAACTCCTCGAGGTCTTCGCCAACCTTGCCGCCATCGGCACGGTCAACGCCCAGAAGTTCGAGGGCCTCAAGCGGGAAAACCAGACCCTCCAGGAGAGCGTCTTTACCGACCGGCAGATCATCGGCGCCGGCGGCAGCCTGCGCGGCGTGATGGAACTGCTGGGCAAGGTCGCCCACACCAACGCCACCGTCCTCCTGCTGGGCGAAACGGGCACCGGCAAGGAGCTGATCGCCAAGACGATCCACCGCTCCTCCGAACGGGCCGAGCACCCGTTCGTCGCCGTCAACTGCGCAGCCCTGCCCGAAGGGCTGCTCGAAAGCGAGCTGTTCGGCCACGAAAAAGGCTCGTTCACCGGCGCGGTCGCCCAGAAACCCGGACGCTTCGAACTCGCCGACGGCGGCACCATCTTCCTCGACGAGGTCGGCGAGCTGAGCACCGCCATCCAGGTCAAGCTCCTTCGCGTCCTGCAGGAACGCGAATTCACCCGCGTCGGCGGCACCAAAACCATCGCCACCGACGTCCGGATCATCGCCGCGACCAACCGCGATCTCAAGCAGGCCATGCAGGAAGGCAAGTTCCGCGATGACCTCTACTACCGCCTCAACGTCTTTCCCATCCACCTGCCGCCGCTTCGCCGCCGCCGCGACGATATTCCCGAACTGATCCGCCACACCGTGGCCCGGGCCTCGGACGACCTGAAGGTTCCCAAGCCGGCCGTCTCGCCCGCCACTGAAGACCTTCTGGTCAACTACCAGTGGCCCGGCAATATCCGTGAGCTCCAGAACGTTATCGAACGGGCCGTCCTGCTGGCTTCCGGCCGCCAGATCACGCCGGCCGACCTGCCGCGGGAAATCACCGGCGACCCGGAGCCGCTGGAAATCTCGGGCGACGCGGGCGACGGATTGGCCGGTCAGGAACGGCGCTTGATCCTTCGGGCCCTCGAAGGCCATAATTGGAATCAGACCAAGGCGGCCGACGCCCTCGGGATCACCCGGGACGTGCTTCGGTACCGTATGAAAAAGTACAATCTGGGGAAACCGGGTCCGAATTCGGGAACCGGCGGCTGATCGCATCGCCGGAAAGATGCGGATTGCCGTGTCAGGGGGATTCCGTCCGATAGGGCTTGCAGGCCAAGCCGCGTCGGACCGGGCTTTTGAATCTGCGGAGGATACTCCAATGAAGGCTTCCACCCGCCGTCTCGTTCTGGTGATCGCGCTCGTCCTTTCATTCGCCGCCGGCGCCTCAGCCATGCCGCACCGCGGGCAGGACGCTCCTGGTTCCCGTTCATCAACCGGCAAACCCGATCCGCGCGCGGTCGGCGGCCGTCTGCGCAGCGTCGAAACGCGATACCGGTCGTGGAAAGTCGCTTCCGTCGGTGCGACGGCGGCCAAGACACGCCTTGACCGATCCTCGCACGCCTCGGCCAAGGGCGCAGCGTCCCTTCCGATAAGTTCCGAACTGGCGGCCTTCAAAGCGGCGGGCATCGATCTGGACGTCCGCCTGAACCCCAACGGGACCGCTGGGTTCATCAAGGGACCAGCCCTCTACGCTCCGCCCGAAGGGGCCAAAGCCGAACCTGCGGCGGTGGCGACCGGCGCCCTTCAGCGGTTCGCCGGCCTGCTGAAGGTTCGCGAGGCTCGCGAGGAGTTCCAAGCCGTCCGCGAGATCGCCGATCCGCACGGCCGCCTGCACGTCAAGTTCCAGCAGATCTACCGCGGCTTGCCCGTGCACGGCCGCCAGGCGATCGTCCATCTGGCCGGCGACGGCTCGGTCTACCTGATCGAAGGCGACACGCATCCAAGTCCCACGATTGACGTCACGCCGCGGCTGACCGCGCAAGACGCGCTGGCCGTGGTGGTGGCCGATCTGGGCCAGGTCAGGTCGGAGTCCACCGTCCAACTCGTCGTCCACGTCGGCCCCGGCAACGTAACCCGGCTGGTCTACGATGTGGTTGCCTGGGAGGGCTACGACCGCTGGCAGTACTTCATCGACGCCCTCACCGGACACGTCATCGAGAAGTACAACGACACCTGGAACGAAGCCATTTCGGGCTCCGGCGTCGATCTCTTCGGCAATACGCGGACCTTCTCAGCCTGGCTGGAAAACGGCGTCTACAACCTGATCGAAACGACGCTGCCCATCCACTCGCAGAATCCGACGGTTCCCGACAGCTTCGGCGGCGGCAACTCCGTGGTCCTCGACGCCCGCAACGCCCCGCCCGAGACCATGGACTCGGCCTACTTCATCCAATCCGATTTTCCCACCTCGGGCTGGGACGCCGCCGGAGTCACCCTCCTGCACTGGTTCACCCTCACCAGCAATTATTACTACACCACCCACAACCGCAACTCGATCGACGGACAGGGCCTCAACAACATCGGCATCGTCCACGTCGGGCAGAACTGGGAAAATGCCGCGTGGAACGGTCAGATCATGATGTTCGGCGACGGCGGGACGACCTTCGACAACCTGGCCCGGGCCCTCGACATCACGGCCCACGAGTACACGCACGGCGTCACGCAGTACACCGCCAACCTCGAATACAAGTACCAGTCCGGCGCCCTGAACGAGGCGATGTCCGACATCTTCGCCTGCATGGTCGACCGCGAAGACTGGCTCCTGGGCGAGGACGCTGCGCGGGTCGCGCCCGGCTATCTGCGCAACCTGGCCAATCCGCACCTGGGCATCGAGAGCGACGGGTTGATCGCCAGCGGAATCGGATCGCAACCGGCCAACATGAGCGAATACCGCAACGTGCCGCTCGACGTCGACAACGGCGGCGTCCACATCAACAGCACGATCCCCAGCCACGCCGCCTACCTGATGGCGGAGGGACTGACCGAGCAGGGATTGGGAACCAGCATCGGCCGCGACAAGGTCGAACGGGTCTTCTATCAAGCGCTGACCCTGCACCTGACGCGGCAGAGCGACTTTGCCTCGGCCCGTCGGGCGACCATTCAGAGTGCCGAGGAACTCTACGGCGACGGGTCAGCCGAGGCGGCCGCTGCGGCCGCCGCGTGGGACGCCGTCGGGGTCGGCGATACCGGCGCGCCGGACGACGACACCGGCGGACAGGTCGATCCCGTCCAGGGCGGCGACAACATCGTGTTCATCTTCTACGAGGACACCACGCCGTTTCTGGGCATGCGGATCGCCACCGGCGAGGAGTTCTACGTCTCGCTGGATCCGGTCTCGCCCACCCGCCCGGTGATTGTCGAGGACGGCCAGCAGGTGCTCTTCGTCGACGCGACCAACAACCTGCACATCGCCAGCCTCTCGCCCGACGACACCTACGACGAACGGCTCACCACCGAAGGGTTCGTACGCACCATCGCCGGCTCGCGCGACGGCGTGTACTTCGCGTTCACCAGCACCGACTTCGATAACCTGGTCTACCTGCTCGACCTGAGCGACGAGACCGGAGGCAGCGACCGCGCGATCGAAATCCTCTGGCCGACCGACGCCGAGTTCGGCTCCAGCATCGTCCAGTACGCCGACGTGATCGACTTTGACCTCACCGGCGGCCGGATCGTCTTTGACGCCCTCAGCGAGATGCGCCTGGCCGACGGCGCCGACAGCTACAGCTACTGGAGCATTGGCCTGATCGACGTCCGGACCGACTTCGTCGAGAGCCTCGTCTCGCCGCCGCCGCCGGGAATCAACCTCGGCAATCCGACAGCCGCCACCACCCGCGACTGGATGATCGCCTTCGACATGGTCGACGACGCCGACGGAACCTACCAGACGCTGGTCGCCAATCTGATCACCGGCGAGGCGGGCCTCGTGGCCCAGCAGGTCAACCCGCAGACCGGCTTCGGCTGGCCCAGCTTCAACGGCGACGACACGCGGATCGCCATACAGTACCAGGATGACATTGTCACGGTGCCGATCGCCGACCAGGGCGGCGGAACCTACGCGGGCGACTTCGCCAGCGCAGCCCTGGTAACCGCCGACTCCTACTATCCGCGCTACTACCGCGTCGGAGCGCTGGTGGTCAACCCGGACATCGAGCTGTCCGACTCGCAGGTCGATTTCGGCGCGGTCGAAGTCGGCGGCGAGACCTCAGCCACGGTGACCGTCACCAATCGCGGCACCTATCAACTCCAGATCGACAACTACACCCTGACCGACACCGTCAACTTCTCGCACGACGGGATCCACAAGACGCTGAAGCCCGGCGAATCTACCGCCGTCACCATCGCCTTTACGCCGACCGCCGAGCAGGGCTACTCAGCCACGCTGACCATTGACACCAACGACCCGGACACCGGCTCAGCCGTCATCGAACTCTCGGGGCAGGGCGGGTCCGGCACGCCGTTCGGCCCGCTGTGCTTCATCGCCACCGCCGCCTACGGCAGCCATCTCGAGCCGGAGGTGGCGACGCTTCGCCATTTCCGCGACCGGTATCTGGCGACCTGCGCTCCGGGCCGCACGCTGGTCGGGCTGTACTACCGCTACTCGCCGCCGATCGCGCTGGTGGTGGCGACCGACCCGCAACTGTGCCGGATGACGCGGCTGGCCCTCACCCCGATCGTCTACGGCGTCAAGTACCCGGTCATGCCGCTGCTGCTGACCGCCGGCACGGTGGGACTCGCCCTGGCCCGCAAGGCCCGACGACGCCGATCGCCGCGTTGAAGCCGTCGGCGATCTTGTACAGGGCGTATCGGGTGTGGCTTGCCGAGCTCCCGGTCCGCCGCTACAATGGCCTGCTGATTTCAGCGGCTTCGGCATCGAGGGCTGATGGTGGATACCAGGACGCGCATCGCGAACATACTGAGTTTCCGTTCGGTCGATCGACTTCCGATAATCGAGTGGGCCGGTTGGTGGACGCAAACCGCCGACCGGTGGCATCGCGAGGGTCTGCCTGCGGAACTGACCGATCCGGCGGAGATTCGGGACTACTTCGGGCTGGACGGCATGCGCCAGCACTGGTTCCGCCCGCAGGGTCCGAAATGTCCGAACCCGCCGGGGCACGGACTGGGGATCATCGCCGATGCCGATGACTATCAGCGGATCCGCGAGCATCTGTACCCCGAGGCGTCGTTCGACGCCGACACGCTGCGGCGGTGGGACCGGCGCCAGCGGGACGGCAAACTCTTTGTGTGGTTCACGATGGAGGGTTTCTTCTGGTTTCCCAGGACGCTCTTCGGCATCGAGGAGCACCTGTACGCGTTCCACGACCATCCGGAGCTGATGCACCAAATCAACGAGGACCTGCTGCAACATCACCTGCGGACGCTCGATCGGGCCTGCGAGCTTTGCGTTCCGGTGTTCATGACCTTCGCCGAGGACATGAGTTACAACCACGGACCGATGATTTCCAGGTCGCAGTTCGACGAGTTCATGGCGCCATACTATCGGCGGATCATCCCAGCCCTCAAGGAGCGAGGCATCATTCCGTTCATCGACACCGACGGGCTGGTGCACGAACTGGTCCCATGGTTGATGGAGGTGGGGGTGGAGGGCTTTCTCCCGCTGGAGCGGATGGCTGGAGTGGACGTGCCGGAACTGCGGCGACGGTACCCGACGCTGCGGATGATCGGCGGGTTCGACAAGACGGTCATGCACCGTGGCGAACAGGCCATCCGGGCGGAATTCGAGCGTCTGCTGCCCGCGATGAGCTCCGGCGGCTACGTTGCCGCCTGCGATCATCAGACCCCGCCCGAAGTGTCCATCGACGATTACCGGCTGTACGTGAGGATTCTCAAGGAATACGCCGAGATGGCGGCAAGGAACATGACATGACACGACGCGAGCGAATGATGGCCGCTCTCCGCTGCCACCAGCCGGAAGAGGCCTGCCCGATCTGGGAAATCGAGTTTCACCTGTACGACCGGCTCGCCGACCGGCGGTTCATCGTCGGCCGCGAGTTCGCCGCCCTGACCCCCGCTGAGCAAGAACGGGCCCTGCACGCCAACGCCGAGATCATGGTCGACGTAGCTCAGCGGCTGCACTTTGCCGCCCTCACGTCGATCGGCGGTTACTGGGAGGTCGCGCCGGGCGAACCGGCCTACATGTGGCTGCCCGACGACGGACCCAAACGCTTCCTTCAGATCCTACGGAAGACGGCCGGCCCCGACATCTGCGTGATCGCCGAGTCCGGCGGCACCATCGGCATGCCCGCCGCACACGACTATGTCGATTTCTCCTATCAGCTCTACGACCGGCCGGAGGAGATCGACGCGATGGCGAAAAAACGTCTGGCCGCCTCCAAGGAGACCATCGCCCGCTTCGCCGATGAGGGGGTCGACGTGGTGCTTAGCTGCTGCGACGTCGCCGACAACCACGGCGTCTACTTCAACCCGCAGCACCTTCAGCGGTTCTTCATGCCGTACCTGAACGAATGGGCCGACGCGGTCCAAGCCGCCGGCATGTGCTCGATCCTCCATACCGATGGCAATATCGACACGATGATCGATCAATTGGCGGCCGGCAGCCTGCACGCCGTCCAGGCCCTCGACCCGACCGCCGGAATGGACATCGCCGCCGTCAAGAAACGGGTGAACGGCCGCCTGTGCCTCTGCGGCAACATCGACCTGAGCCTCTTCCACCACGGCCCGCCCGAAGCGGTCTACCAGCAGACCCGCGACGTGTGCCTCGCCTGTAAACCCGGCGGCGGATTCGCCCTCGGCGCCTCCAACGCCGTTTTCCGCGAAGTCCCGATCGACAACTACCTGGCCATGATCGAGGCGTGGAAGGAATACGGCCGGTACGACTGAGATCGCGCTCAGCGGCTGCGCGGCGTTTTTCTTATTGCATTGCCGCGACGGATTGCGTTAAACCCGGCCTTATCGTTATCGAGGCACATAACTGCGAGGGCTTGCCATGAGCAACGGGGTCAACCTTCCCAACGTTTGGGGCGCCGGCCAACTGATGGCCTTCTCCGGCATCGACGGCCATACCGACTGGTCGCAGCCGTTCGTCCTCCACACCGACCGCGAACCGGGCTCGTTCATCATTCGTCTGCCCGTGGAGGTCCACTTCGCCTTCACGCGCCTGGAGAAGCTTCGTTTCCGCATGATTCTCGGCGACACGATCGAGGCGGATACCGCCAAGGGTCCGTTCCTCGCCGCGTTCCTCGATCATCACGCCTTGATCGGCCAGGCTCCCGCCGGAAGCTCCCTGATCGTCGGCGGACAGACCGTCAAGTCCAAGCCGGTGCGGTTGGCACAACACGAGAAACTCGAAGTCTACGCCGTGGCCAAAGGCCGGCGGTGGGCGGTCATCGTCGGCGACGGCAAACCTTCCGCCCAGCGGATCGGACAGGTCCTGACCGCCGATCTGGACCAAGTCATTCACGATCGCGCCGCATACGTCCGCGGCGTTTGCGTCCCAAAAGGCCTGACGCCCGAGCAGACGCGGCTGCTGCTCAAAGCCGTCTCGGTGATGAAGGTCAACGTCGAGGCCCCGTGCGGCAAGATCAGCCGCCGCTGGACCACGCCCGACCGCTGGCCGCACCGGCACATGTGGCTCTGGGATTCGGCGTTCCACACCCTTGGAATGGTCCACGTCGATCCGGAAATGGCCAAAGACGCCGTGCTGGCCATGCTCGAACAGACCCGTCCCGACGGCTTTCTGCCCCACATGATCTTCGCCAAGGGCGACGACAGCGAGATCACTCAGCCGCCGCTGCTCGGATGGGCGGTCCTGACCGTCCTGGACAAGACCGCCGATCTCGAATTCGCCCGGCAGTGCCTGCCGCATCTGCAGCGGTACCTGGAGTGGGACCGCGTCAACCGCGACAAGAACAACAACGGCATTCCCGAGTGGTACATCGAAGGCAACGCCTTATGCCGATCCGGCGAGTCCGGTTTGGACAACTCCTCGCGATTCGATCGCGCCGTCCTGCTGGATGCCCCGGATTTCGCCGCCTGGTTCTGCCACGACTATCAATGCCTGGCCGCCATCGCCGATCGGCTTGGCGAAAAGGGCCTGAAGCGCTCAGCCGCAGCCAACGCCCAGCGCATCGCCAAAGCCGTCAACAAGCTCCTATGGTCGGATGACCATGGCATGTACATGGACCGCGACTTCGACGGCAACTTCGTCGACGTCAAAGCCGTCTCCGGATTCATGCCCCTCTTCGCCAGCATTGCGCCGCCCGCCCGCGCCAAGTCCCTGCGCGACCACCTGGCCAACCCATCCACCTTCGGCACGGCCTTTCCCATCCCGTCGATCTCGCTCGACTCCGGAACGTTCTGCAAGGATATGTGGCGCGGCCCGACGTGGATCAACTGCAACTACATGGTCTGCCTCGGCCTGCGGCGAAACGGCTTTGCCCGCGAAGCGGCGCGGCTGAAAAAGATCATGCTGGACCGGCTGGCGTTCTGGTACGAAAAGGAAGGCTGCCTCTTCGAATTCTACGACTCGCTGGACGTCACCAGCCCAAGAGACCTCGACCGCAAACAACGCCTCTCGCTCGGATACGGCATGGCCCCGATCTCAGACTACCACTGGACCGCCGCCCTCACCGCCGCGCTCCTGATGGACAAGTAGAATCACGCGGATCACGCGAGGCAGCCGGAGTCAAATAGGGTGCGTCGTCCCGACGCACCATCCTCCGCCGTTTCAATTCCCGTTCCCCCCCTCCGCGTGTTCCGCACCGCTTCAGAGAGAAGTCGTAGAGATGGTCGACGTCGCTTCGCAGACCAGACGCGCCTACTGCCCAAACACCCCGCCTTCCAGCTTCAGCCCCTTCTCCTGCCACTGCCGCAGCAGGTCGCGAAGCTCCACGAACGTCTGCTGGAGCCGCTCGCTCGTCAGGACCAGCGACTCGTAGAGCTCCGGATCGTTCAGGAACCGCCCAGCCGTCCCTTCGCGCGTGCTCAAGGCCTCCGCCGCTTCGCCCAGCCGGCCCAGCAGACTGCTCAACCGGTCCGCGCTGTCCATCAACGCCCGCGACAGACGCTGCAGCTTGTCATCGGTACCCGCCGCCAACGTGTCCACCCGATCCGCCACGCCCGAAATCTTCTCGGTCAGCGTGATCCCACGCTCCGAGACAACCCGGAAATTCTCCAGAATGCTCGCCAGGTTCTGCTGGTTCCGCGGCGCGCCGAGAACCTCGTTGAAACTCTCCAACGCCCGCGCAAACCGCTGAACCACCGTCGAAACGTTCTCCAGCGGACGGGCCGGACCGGTCGCCGTCGCCATCTCATTCAGCGAAATCGGCTTGAGCAATTCGTGCAAATCCTCCGCCACCGGCTGAAGCTTCTGAGCCAGACTCGTCAACGCCTGGCCGGCCTCCTCCAGGTCGCGCATCGTCTCGCGAGGGATCAGCTCCTCGATGCCGCCCGCCACGATGCCCTCGACCTCCGCCGTGCCGTCGCGAGGAACGACCTCGTCGGAGTTCTCCGGACCCACCTCGATCCGAATCGCCGGTTTGCCGAACGTCACCGTCTGCTCGCGGATCAGCGGATGCGCGTCAACCGGAAGGCCGAACCGCTTCTGCACCTGCGTCAGAATCCTTACGCCGAACCGGATGTCATCCAGCGGCACCACCTTCTCGACGTAGCCGATGTCGATCCCGTTCATGAAGATCGGATCGCCCTCCTGCACCGGCCCGGCTTTGGGAAACAGCATCGTCACGCGGTAGGTGTCGGTCAGAGCCCGCGGGGCTTCGCCGAACAGAACAATCATCGTGCCCAAGGCCACCAGCCCCAGCAGCACGAAAACCCCGACGATCACGTTGCGTCGAAAGTCGCTCATTGGATTCCAATCGCCTCCAGGTCTTCCTTGGGCGCTTCGCCGGCCACGAACCGCCGAACCCGCTCCTCGCGGCTTTGCCTCAGTTCCTCCGGCGTCCCGTCGAAGATGAACTTGCCCTTGTACAGCATCAGCATCCGGTCCGCCACCTTGAACGCGCTGGTCATATCGTGCGTCACCACCACGCTCGTGACGCCAAGCCGCTGTTGCAGGCGGATAATCAACTCGTTGATCACATCCGATCGGATCGGGTCCAGCCCGGTCGTCGGTTCGTCGTACAGAATCACCTGCGGCTCCATGGCGATCGCCCGGGCCAACGCCACCCGCTTCTTCTGACCGCCGGAAAGCTGCGAGGGCGTCTTCCCCTCGATGCCGGCCAGACCCACCAGCTTCAGCTTGTTGGCCACGATCTCAGCGATCTCCCGGTCGCGCTTGTCGGTGTGCTGCCGCAGCGGAAACGCCACGTTTTCGCCCGCGGTCATCGAGTCAAATAACGCACCGCCCTGAAACAGAAAACCGAACCGCGTCCGCATCGCCTCCAACTCGTGGCCCTTCAGGCTTCCGATCTCCGTCCCCTCAAACCGGACGTGTCCGCGATCCGGCCCGATCAGCCCGATGATCGTCTTGAGCAGCACCGACTTGCCCGTGCCGCTCTCGCCGAGCACGACCGTCGTCTTGCCCCGCTCGAACCGCACGTTCATCTCGTCCAGGACCACCAGGCTCCCGAACCGTTTGCTCACGTTTTCCA
>ENA-UOUL01002771-UOUL01002771.1-bioreactor-metagenome-genome-assembly--contig:-NODE-2771-length-19617-cov-5.841300_pt1 | contig 19617 bp, 17 predicted proteins | sample MGYA00249838_ERZ747220 | MGnify/ENA primary metagenome ERZ747220 (study PRJEB28778, sample SAMN05720191) | bioreactor metagenome | isolation source: Anaerobic biogas reactor | place: USA:Washington...
CAGACCGGCCTGGTTTGCAGTATAATGGCACAAGAAGCGCGTATTTTTTTGGTACGAGGAGGCAATGACCGCATGCTCAAGCTGGTCCGCTACATCCGCCCTTACGCGGGTGTGATGGTTATCATTTTCCTGCTCCTGTTCGCCCAGGCGATGATCGACCTGTCCCTGCCGGAGTACATGTCGCGTATCGTCAACGTCGGCATCCAGCAAAACGGCATCGAGGAGCCGCTGCCCACCGTGCTGCGCCGCACCTCGCTCGACAGGATCAAGCTGCTGCTGCCCCCATCGGCCGCCGAAAGCCTGGAAACGACTTACCGCACCCTCGATCGTCCGTCGCTCAGCCCGGACGCCTACGCCGAATGGCAGAGCCGCTATCCCCTGCTATCGTCCGAGGCGCTGGCCGTTCTGGACGACAAGGCCAGGCTCGATGAGGAGCTGCGTGCCGAGCTCACCCGGGCCCTGGCTGTGCTGGCGATGCTGACGCAGGACGGGTTTGCACTTCCGGAACTGCCAACCGGAACCGATCCTTTCGTCGTCCTGGCTTCTCTTCCCCCTGAGCAGCGCGTGCTGCTGACAAACAAGCTGGAGGAGCGGCTGCAGGCCGTCCCTGACCTGATGCTGAACCAGTCGGCGATCGCCTGGATCGGCGCGGAATACGAACAAGTCGGCCTCGACCAGGCCGCCATCCAGAGCCGATTCATCCTGAACACCGGCGGCCTGATGTTGGTGATCGCGCTGCTCGGCGCCGCCTGTGCGGTCGCGGTCGGTTATTTCGCATCCCGGACCGCCGCCGGCATCTCGCGAGATTTGCGCCTGGCAACCTTCAGCCGGGTCGAGCAGTTTGCCAGCGCCGAGTTCGACACCTTCTCCACCGCTTCGCTGATCACGCGCACCACCAACGATGTCCAGCAGATCCAGATGGCGCTGGTCATGCTGATGCGCATTCTCTTTTTCGCACCGATCCTGGGCACAGGCGGGATCATCAAGGTCGTCAACGCCAACATCGCCATGGGCTGGATCATTGCGCTGGCCGTCGCCGTCTTGATGACGCTGATCATCGTGCTGTTCCAGGTCGCGGTGCCGCGCTTCAAGAAAATCCAGAAACTGGTCGACCGCCTGAACCTCGTGACACGCGAGATCCTCTCCGGCCTGATGGTTATCCGCGCCTTCAACACCGAGCGGCACGAGGAGGAGCGCTTCGACACGGCCAACCAGGACTTGACCCGGATCAACCTGTTTGTCTCACGCCTGATGGCCCTGATGTGGCCCCTGATGATGCTGATCATGAACATGGTCTCGCTCCTGATCGTCTGGGTCGGGGCCAAACAGGTCGACCTGGGCGCGATGCAGGTCGGCGACATCATGGCGTTCATCCAGTACACCATGCAGATCATCATGAGCTTTTTGATGCTTTCCATGATTTTCATCATGCTGCCGCGCGCCAGCGTGTCCGCGCAGCGGATCGCCGAGGTGCTGGCGGTCGAGCCAAGCATCGTCGACCCGGCCAAAACGAGCGACTTCGACCCCGCCCGACGCGGGCTGGTTGTTTTCGATCACGTCTCTTTCCGCTACCCAAACGCACAGGAGGATGTCCTGCACGACATCTCGCTGACGGCCCGTCCGGGTGAGACCACCGCGATTATCGGCAGCACCGGCTGCGGCAAGTCGACCCTGGTCAACCTGATCCCGCGCTTCTACGATGTCACGGCCGGCCGGGTTCTGGTCGACGGCGCCGACATCCGCCAGGTGCCCCAGGCCGGCCTGCGCCAGAAGATCGGCTACATCGCCCAGCGCGGCATCCTGTTCACCGGCTCGATCCGCGAGAACATCGCCTATGGCAAGCCGGACGCCGACGAACCCGAAATCCGCCAGGCGGCCGCGACCGCTCAGGCGCTCGACTTCATCGACGCGAGCGAGGAGGGGCTGGAGACGGCGATCGCCCAGGGCGGCGCCAACGTCTCCGGCGGCCAGAAGCAGCGCTTGTCGATCGCCCGGGCCCTGGTGCGCCAGCCGGATATCTATATTTTCGACGACGCGTTTTCGGCGCTTGACTACAAGACAGACGCCGCCCTGCGCCGGGCGCTGCGCCAGCAGACCCGCCAGGCTACGATCATCATCGTCGCCCAGCGCATCGGGACGATCCGCCACGCCGAAAACATCATCGTGCTCGACCAGGGCCGCATCGTCGGCCAGGGCCGTCACGAGGACTTGCTCAAGACCTGCCCGGTCTACATGGAAATCGCCGCCTCGCAGCTGACGGAAAAGGAGCTGGCCGTATGACAGACACCAAGCCAAACGCGGTAAACGGCATCAAGAGCCAACCCGACCGGCCCAAAACCGGGCCGGTGCGGCGCGGGCCGGGTCCGGGCGGACCGGGTGCCCACGCGATGGTCCCCGGCGAGAAACCGAAGGATTTTGGCCGAACCTCCCGCCGTCTGCTGCAGACCATGAAGCCCTACCGCCTGCCGTCCCTGCTGGCCTTGATTTTTGCTGCCGGCAGCACCATTTTCGGCATCATCGGCCCCAAGGTGCTTGGCCGGGCCACCACCATCCTCTTTGAAGGCGCGGTCGCCAAGGTGATGAACCAGGCGGGCGCTGCGATCGACTTCGCCGCGATCGGCCGCATCCTGGTCTGGCTGGTGATCATCTACACCTGCAGCACACTCTTCAATTACATCCAGGGCTTTGTCATGGCCGGCGTCGCCATGCGGATCAGCTACGGGTTCAGAAAAGACATCGCGGCCAAGATCAGCCGTCTGCCGCTCGGGTACTTCGACCGCCAGACGCACGGCGAGGTCCTGTCACGGGTCACCAACGACGTCGACACGGTCGGCCACACCCTGCAGCAGAGCCTGGGCCAGCTGATCGCTTCGGTCACCACCCTGATCGGCGTGCTGGTCATGATGCTGACGATCAGCTGGGTCATGACGCTGGCCGCGCTCCTGATCGTGCCGATCACGGGCTTTTTGATCCGATTCGTCGTCAAGCGGTCGCACAAGTACTTCTCGCAGCAGCAGGCTGTGCTGGGCGAGGTCAACGGCCACATCGAGGAGATGTACGGCGGCCATGTCGTCATGAAAGCGTACAGCGGCGAGGCGGCCTCCGTCGCCAAGTTCAGCAAGCTGAACCTGCAGCTCTACAGCTCGGCCTGGAAATCCCAGTTTCTCTCCGGCATGATGCAGCCGGTCATGCAGTTTGTCGGCAATGTCGGCTATGTTGTCGTCTGCATCCTGGGCGGTTACCTGGCGATCCGCCGTGCGATCTCGGTCGGCGATATCCAGGCCTTTATCCAGTACATGCGCAGCTTCACCCAACCGATCGCCCAGGTGGCCGGCGTGGCCAACGTGCTCCAGTCAACCATGGCGGCCGCGGAGCGCGTCTACGCGTTCATGGACGAGGATGAGGAAACCGCCGATCCCGCGGAAAAAGAAGACGCATCGGCCATTCGCGGCGCCGTCACCTTCGATCACGTGCATTTCGGCTACAAGGAAGGCCAGACGATCATCAACGATTTTTCCGCCGCGATCAAGCCTGGCCAGAAGGTGGCCCTGGTCGGACCGACCGGTGCCGGCAAGACGACGATGGTCAAGCTCCTGATGCGGTTCTACGACGTCAACAGCGGCGCGATCCTGCTCGACGGCAAGGACATCCGCACCTTTTCCCGCGCCGATTTGCGCGGCCTGTTCGGCATGGTCCTGCAGGACACCTGGTTGTTTAACGGCACGATCCGCGACAACATCCGTTACGGATGCCTCGACGCCACAGACGAGGAGGTGGCCGCGGCCGCCCGTGCCGCCTATGTCGACCATTTCATCCACACCCTGCCCCACGGCTACGACATGATCCTCAACGAAGAGGCCAGCAACGTCTCCCAGGGCCAGAAACAGCTGCTGACCATCGCCCGCGCCATCTTGTCCGACCCGAAAATCCTGATCCTCGACGAAGCGACCAGCTCAGTCGACACGCGCACCGAGCTTTTGATCCAGAAGGCGATGATCGAGCTGATGCAGGACCGGACCAGTTTCATCATCGCCCATCGGCTGTCGACCATCCGCGATGCCGACCTGATCCTGGTTATGCGCGACGGCGACATCGTCGAACAGGGCAGTCACGAACAGCTGCTCGCCGCGGGCGGTTTCTACGCCGAGCTTTACAACAGCCAGTTCGAGGCCAGCGAAGCGGTCTGATCCGCTGCCTTCAGGTCAGCGCCTTGTTGCCCCGGTCGATGGCGATCGGGCCGGTGCGCACGATCTCCAGGATGCCGAACGGACGCAGCAGGTCGATCAGGGCCTGCAGCTTGGGCGGTCCGCCGGAGATGGCCACCGTCATGGTGCTGGTCGCGACATCGACGATGCGCGCCCGGAAGACGTTGACAATGTTGATGATGTCGGTCTTTTTCTCATCCGGCGCATCGACCATGACCAGGCCCAGCTCCATCATGACCGATTCGTCGTCATCGATCCGCTTGACCTTGACCAGGCTGGTGATCCGGTTGAGGCGCGCCAGGACGACATCAACCGCCTGGTCGTCGCCGCCGACGATGATCGTCATGCGCGAGATGCCCGGCCTTTCGGTGCTGCCGACCGCCAGGCTCTCGATGTTACAATTCTCCTCGCCGAATAGCTGGGTGACATGCCAGAGCACGCCGGCCTTGTCCTCAACCCACACGGACAGGATATTCTTCTTTGGCTTTGACATCAGGACAACCCCCTTCGTTCCGGATCGGACTGGCCGAGCATGGCCAGCGCGAGCAGGATGGAATAATACTTGGCTTCGGAGCTTTCCGCCCTGGAGGTCACGATCAGGGGCACACGCGCCCCGGTGATCACCCCGCAGGAGCGGGCCTTGTTGAGAAAGATCAAGGTCTTGACCAGGATGTTGCCGGCCTCGATGTCCGGCACGAGCAGGATATCGGCGTCGCCGGCCACCTCGCTGGTGATGTGCTTGTGGCGGGCTGCCTCCAGGTTAATCGCGTTGTCCATCGCCAGCGGTCCGTCGATCACACAGTCGCGGATCTGGCCGCGCTGGCCCATCTTGGCCAGGGCAGCCGCGTCGAGCGTGCTGGGCATGTTCGGGTTGACCGTCTCGACCGCGGCCAGCACCGCCACCTTGGGCGTGGTCACCCCCAGGGAGCGGGCGACGAAAACGGCGTTTCTGATGATCTCGACCTTCTGCTTGAGATCCGGCGCGATGTTGATCCCGGCGTCTGTGACAAAGAGCATCTTGCTGTAGCCGTCCACCTCGTAGAGGCCGATATGGCTGAGCAGGCCGGTCGTGCGCAAGCCCTTGTCGCGCTCCAGTACGGCCCGGAGCAGATCGGCGGTTTGCAAAAGCCCTTTCATGATCGCGTCCGCCTCACCGTTCTGAACCAGCGTGACGGCGATCTCGGCGCTCTTGCGCTCGTCCATCTCCTTGATGATCGTCATCGTCGAAACATCGATACCCAGCTGGTCGGCGATGGCGAAGATCTTCTCCTTGTCGCCGATCAGGATCGGGTGGGCATAGCCCTTGCGGTAAACCTCCCAGATCGACTGCAGGACATGGTCGTCGTGGGCGGCGGCGACGGCGATCCGGCCTGCCGTGCGGAGCCGGACGATGCCCTCGATCGCGTCAAAATGATGCATCTTGGCTCTCCTCCTTGGTATAGTGACGGGGCTCTTCTTCCCCACGCAGCACGCGCAAAACGCCCGCGGCCAGGGCCTGCAGCTCGAACTCGCCGGCATAGACCATCAGCGGAGCTACAAACCCGACACGCCGGCGAATCTCGCCCATCAAGATATCGCTGCGCGCCAGGCCGCCGGTCACGACGAGCGCGTCAACGCGGCCCTCCAGGCTGGCCGCCAGCGCGGCCATCGCCTTGGCGATCTGGTAACCCATCGCCTGCAGCAGTTCGCGGTAGTCCGGCCGTTTAGCCGCCTCTTCCTCGATGCGGCTGCAGTCCGTTGTGCCGGTATAGGCATAAAGGCCGCCCCGGCCGTTGATCAGCCGGCGCAGGCGGGTAAAATCATTTTGGTGCTCGGCCGCCAGCCGGAGCAGCTGCAGCGTCGGCAGCGTCCCGGCCCGTTCGGGCGAAAACGGGCCTTCCTCGAGGGCATCGTTGACGTCGACGACCCGGCCCTGGTCGTGGGCAGCCACGGAGATGCCGCCCCCCAGGTGGGCGACGATCAGGCGTGCCTTGTCGTAATCCAATCCCAGTTCAGCAGCCGCGCGCCGGGCCACGGCCTTCTGGTTGAGCGCATGGAAAGCGCTGCGCCGTCGGATCTGCGGCAGGCCCGTGTAGCGCGCCAGGGGAAACATCTCATCGACTGACGGCGGGTCGACGATGTAGGCGGTCTTGCCCTCCGGCCAGGCCAGGGCCGCCGCGATCCGGGCGCCCAGGTTGCTGGCGTGCTCGCCGTAGCGGTTGGCCGCCAGGTCGTCGAGCATCGCCTGGTTGACCGGGTAGGTGCCGCCGTCGACCGGGTGCAGCAGGCCGCCCCGGCCGACATAGGCGGTGACATCGGCGCGGGTCAGGCCGGTTCGGGCCAGATCCTCCTCCAGCACCCCGGTCAGGGCGGCCAGGCGGAAGACGAGCTGGCCGCCCAGCCCGTCCGGATGCTGCAGCAGCTCGTCCGGGTGGCGGATCACCCGTTCGCCCAGGCAAGTGTCGTCACGAAACAGGCCGGTCTTGGTCGAGGTGGAACCGGGGTTGATGACAAAAAGGACTGGCATCGAATCACCCTCTTTCGTCTACGGTCCGGTGCCGATCTGTACCAGGACGACCTGCTTGACCCATTCGGCCCGGTAGTAGATCGTTTGTTTGGTGCGCAGCTCCTGCAAGGCCTGCTGCGCGATCTCCTCTACGGCTGATTCGGTCAGCGGGGCCTGACCGGTGTAAAACCGTTCGAACAAGACGCTTTTCCCGGAAGACAAATCGGCCTGGCGGACGAAGCGGGTCAGCTCCGTTTCCAGTTCGGCAGCACTGGCAAAGACCAGTCCCTGGTCCTGGTAGTAAAAGGCGCCGTCGTCAGGGCAGGACGGGACCTCATCGCGATCCCATTGGTGGGTCACGCTCATCTGGTTGTCTGACCGGAACAAATGGACATGGCGGACCGGTGTATCCGGACCGCCGTCCGGCGCCGGGTCGTCGTGGGTGACGTCGACATGGTAGGTTCGGCCGTTCAGGATCACCTGGTTCCAGGCGTGCCCGATCCCGTCTGCCGTCCCCGTGACGATGCTGACATCAAGGCCCAGCTCGTGCCCGATCCATTGGAAAGACTGGGCGTAGCCCTGGCAAAGCGTGACGCGGTCCAGCAGGGCACTGGCTGCCTGGTTGTTCTGCTGGTCGCCCTGCATGTCGTAGGCGATGTGGCGCACCAGGGTATCGTGCAGCAGGATGAACTGCTGACGGGGCAGGCTGGACCGGGATCGGATCTCATCGGCGATCGAGCGCACGACGTCGGAAACGGAGCGGATCAGGCTATCCAGTTCCGCGTCATCCATCCCGGCTGTTTCGTCCCAGTAGCCCGGCTCCAACGACATCCCTGCCACGGACTGGTCACTGCGCACGGTGTAGCGGATCTGAAACGACCCGTCCAGGTAGAAAAATCGCGGCTGCGACCAGACCAGATCGCCGAACAGCGCGTGCAGGTGATCGACGAGTGCTTTGACTTTGTCCTCGTGGACAGCATAGCCTTCCAGGGCCGCGTCCAGGCGAATGCTCTTTTGGCGCGCCTCCAGTCCGGCCTGGATCAGGGCCGAAACCTGTTGGTCAAAAGCATCGCTCCTCGCCAGGTCCAGCGTCGGAGAGGCCGTTGCGGCAGGCGTCGGACTCGGTGTAACAGGACGTCCTGTCGTCGTGCTGACAGAATATGACGGACGGCTGGTCGAATCCGACACGGGAAGCAGGAAGATGTCCAGGCAGCCGGTCAGTGCCGCCAGCACAAGCAGCAAACCGGTCAGGGCGAATAAGCGCAGCCGCCCGGTCATCGGGGGTTTCCCTGCCGCTGCATCGTCTGGAGACGTCCGGCCAGCCATTCGAGCCGGGTGTAGGCATGGGCGAAAAACGACTCGTAAGCGGCGCAAAGGCGGTTGATGCCAGGGGCGTTCGTGTCCGAATCCAATCGGTCACGCCGGCAGCCGTTGCGGCAAAGCGGGTACCAGCGGCAGGCCTGGCAACGGTCCGGAACCGGTCGGGACTGGGCAACAAAAGATTGGGCCTTTTCCGATTGGAGCAAGTCGGCAAAACTGTTGGCAAACACGTCCCCTAGCCGCCAGGTGTCGTTAACATAGAAATCGCACGGGTAGACGCCGCCGTCGGCCTCGATGACCATCTGGCAGGTGCAGACCCCGCTCAGCCCGCATTGTTCCGGCGCTTCCCCGGCCAGCATGCGGACATAGTTGTCGAACAGGCGGATGCTGACCGGTTTGCCCGATGTCAGATCCGCAAACCAAAGGTCGAACACGCGCATCAGGAAGCTGCCGAAACGCTCCGGTCGCACCGCGTGCGGATCATCTTTGGGATCCATACCCAGCGGCGCCAGGCAGGGAATGAACTGGAGGTATTGGAAGCCCTGTTGGCTGAAAAAGCGGTAGACCTTGTCCGGGTGGCGCGCCAGCAAGTCGCTGACCACCGCCAAGACGTTGAACTCGGTGCCTTGGGCCTTGAATTGGGCCGCGGCCTGCATGGCGCGTTTGTGCGAGCCGTTGCCCTGGGCGTCGACGCGCAGCGTGTCGTGCATCGCTGCGGAGCCGTCGATGGACAGTCCGACCAGGAAACGGTGTTCGGCCAGAAAACGGGCCCAGTCGGCATCGATCACCTGGCCGTTGGTCTGGATCGCGTACTGCACTGGAATCCGGCGCGTGTTGCGCCGGTCAACCTCGGCAACGAGCTTGCGGTAGAAATCGAGCCCGCACAGAGTTGGCTCGCCGCCCTGAAAGGCCAGCGATAGGGCGTCGCTGGTCTGTTCGAACGCCCGGTCCAAAATCTGGTTCAAGACCGCATCCGACATCAGGCCATAGGAGGCGATGGACCGGTTGCTGCTCAGGTCATGGTAGAAGCAGTAGCGGCAGCGCAGGTTGCAAAGACTAGACGCTGGCTTGATCAAGAGGCTAAGTGGCGGCATGTCGATCCCCCTATGCTTGGTCTGCTTGTATTATCGCACAGTTTGATGCTGGGGTGAACGGGTGGGCCGGCCAAGCGCCGCCTGCAGATCGCCTTCGGTCAGGCGCCCAAAGAGCGGCTCCGGTTTTTCAAGAATGCGGCCGCAGGGGCAATCGACATAGGACCAGCCCGGCAATGCGGTGATCTGCAGCGCCCGGCGGATGGATGCGCCGGCAAAGGGCAGGAACGGCGACAGCAGCTGGGCCAGGTTGCAGATGCCGTGCAGGCAAGTGGCCAGGGCCCGATCGCAGGCAGTCGGGTCGTCGTGACGCGTCTGCCAGGGTTTTTCCCGGTCGAAATACACGTTGAGCCGGCGCACCAGCAGGAAGGCCTGCTCCAGGCTTTTGCGGATTTCGGCGCGCTCCAGGAGCGCACCGCAGGTCTGGTAGGTTTCCTCGATCTGGCGGCGGACCGACGTGTCGCAGGGCTCGTTGGGCGTGACGGCGTCGCGGTACTGAAAGACAAAGGCGAACGTTCGCTGGACCAGGTTGCCGAACGCGCCGACCAGTTCGCCGTTGTGACCGGCGACGAAGGCATGCAGGGTGAAATCGGCGTCGCGTTTCTCGGGGTTGTTGGCGAGCAGGCCGTAACGGACGGCGTCTGCCTGGCAGCAATCGAGCAGGTCAGCCGCATCGATCACGTGGCCGCGGCTGGTCGAGATCTTTTCCCCTTCGAGCGTCAGGTACTCCGATGACACGATGTGGTCCGGCCGTTTCAGATCCGGGCAGGCGCCCAGCAGCAAGGCCGGCAGAATCAGGGAGTGGAAGACGATGTTGTCCTTGCCGTGCACGTACCAGGCGGCAGCGTCCGGCTGCCAGAAGGGCTTCCAGTCCTGTCCCGACTGCTCGGCCCAGGCCTGACTGGCCGACAGGTAACCCAGCACGGCGTCGATCCAGACATAGATCCGCTTGTTTTCCCAACCGGACAGCGGCACAGGCACGCCCCAATTCAGGTCGCGCGTCACGGCCCGATCCGTCAGGCCCTCGCGCAGGTACCGCCAGGTCTCCTGGCGGGCGTTGACCCGAAAGCCGGCCTCGCTGGCCGCCGTGTCGCGTTCCAGCGACGCGGCAAGCGCGGGCAAGCGCAGGTAGAAATGCCGTGTTTCCTGCTGTTTGACCGGCGCTCCGCACACGCTGCAGACCGGATCGAGCAAATCTTCCGGGCTGAGCAAGCGCGTGCAGGCGTCGCACTGGTCGCCGCGTGCGTTTGCCCCGCAGCCGGGGCATCGTCCCAGGACATAGCGGTCCGGCAGGAAGCGATGGCAATCGGGGCATGCGGCCTGCAGGACCGTCCGCTCCTCGAGCAGCCCGTTGGCCAGCAGCCGGCTGAAAATGTCCTGGACGAGCCGGACGTGACGCGGGTCGTCGGTCCGGCCATAGTGGTCATAGGAAAAGCCAAGGCGGCGGAACACGTCGGCAAACGACGCGTGGTACCGGCCAGCCAGCGTAGCCGGATCGGTTTTCTCCCGTTCGGCCCGGACGGCGATGGGCGTACCGTGGCAGTCGGTGCCCGAGACATAGAGCACCGGACGGCCGTTCTGGCGGTGGTAACGCGCCAGGACATCGCCCGGCAGCAGTGCCGCGATCTGGCCGATGTGCAGCTGGCCGTTGGCGTATGGCCAGGCCCCTCCGATAAAAACAGGTTGCATGATCTTCGCCTCCCCAATCTGGATGGCGGCTGCAAAAAGCCCGCCGCCTGCTTCTGTTTGCAGGAGACGGGCTGAAAGTCCCGTGGTACCACTCCGCTTCACCGGCCCCTCGCGGGACAGGTCTTGACAGGTACGGCCGACGTGGAACGGCTTATACCCTGACGATGTAACGGTCGCCGGACCGGAACAGCCTCAGCCCGCCGGGCGGATTCAGCCATTCAGACTCCAGGGTCATGTTCAGCCGGTGATCGGGCGTTTCCTCGCAGCGCAGGCCATGGGCCATCCGGAAACTCTCTGGGGCGGGATCTTCTCGGCCTACTCTCCCCTTCTTCGTCTCGTTACGCCTATCTTATGCCGTACTATCTTCGCTGTCAAGCTCAGTGCTGGCACGATCCGCCGCAGCAGCCGCCAAGGCCGCAGCTGGGGGCTTCGCCGGAACAGGTATCGCAATGCTTGTCGCGGTATTTTAGGATGTTGACCTGGCGGTATACCGTCTCCAGCTCCGTCGACGCGCAGGACGGGCAGCGGATGCTTTTTTCCGTGCGCGCCTGGATGCTCGCCTTGACGGTGAAAGCAGTCTGGCAGCTGGCACAGCGCAAATCATAATACGGCATGGTCGTCACGCTCCTGGTCGGGTTTTCTCGTACTTTACCACGAGATGCGCAGCGTCTGCAAGCGGCGCGGCGCCAGTTGGATGCGAACAACCCGGCCGTCGATTAGCACCGGCAGATCGTCCGGCAGCGCTTCCTCGAGCAGATTTTGTGCGATGGCGCGAGCCGGCGCTTGCCAGAAGGTCAGCTCTGCGGTCTCGGGCTGATCGGACAAACTGGCAAGACGCACGATCAGGCCATCGCCATCCTCGGCCGATTTGAGGGCAACGAGCCGGATGGCGCTGCCGGAGAGCCGGAACAGGGACTGGCTGAGCGGCCAGGAGCCATGCTGCGCCTGGGCCAGCGGCAAGGCCTGCAGCACCTGGCAGAAGCGGTCGGCCGTCTGTCCAGGTTCGTCGCCGCTATCGCTTGTCACGGCGAGCCCTAAGCGGATCGTATGGTGTCCGATTTCCGGCCAGGGATCCGGGTCGATACTCGAGCGGATCAAGTTCAGGACCAGGCCGTCCGGCAGGCCGCGGAAACCGTGCTTGCTGTCCGAAACGAGCAGCAGGGCGCATCCGTTTGCGTCCGGAGCCAGGGCGTAACGGCTGGCCGGCACATCGTGCGGCAGCGGCGGGCGCTCGATTTCGCCCATCGGGATGTCATAGCGGAAGGAAGCGGGGTGATTGAGCGGCACGAACAGCTGCAGCTGGGGCAGGCCGTCTTCCCGGCTGCCGATTTCCTGCCAGCGCACATCGGCGTCCAGACGCAGCAGGCGTGCACCCTTGTCGAGCGACAAAGTGACTTGCAGCGTCGAGCCGGCGCCGAATTTTGTCTCCCAGCAGATGCTTCTACGCAGCGGGCCGGATTCCTGGCGGACAAAGCGCACGTTCTGGTGCAGCGAGGTGATCTGCTGCCAGGCGCCGACGACCCAGGCAGTCATCCCCCGTGAGGCGTCCTCGCGCACCAGGCGGAACAGGACCGACGGATTGGCCGGATCGGCGAGATCGCACCCGGTCTTTTTATCGAGCAGCGACACGACCGACGCGTCGACCTCCGACAGGACGACCTTCAGGTGCTCATTCTCTAGCACGCGTGGAGACGGCTTGATCTGGCGCGGATCCTTAAAGCTGACCGATACCGGTTCGGCCGGCGCTTCGTCGACGACCAGGGTGGCGTAACCCATGGCCGGGACGGTTACCTCGGCCAGGGCCGTGACATAACGGTGCCCCCAGTAGGGATGCCGGCCCTGTTCCAGAACCTGGCAGGCCAGCGGACGGCCGTCGCCGTCGCAAACGCTCAGGCGGCCGGAGTCGCCCGGCCAATCCCACAAGGTCAACTCGCACAGCTCGGTCCGGTCAAACGGCAGCGAGTTCCAGACCATGAACAGGCGGTGACGCCCGCTGTGGCGGGCGGTGCGCGGCAGTTGGCCCAGGCCGGTCGGGAAACCAACGCCGGCGCCTTCCGCGCGGGTCAGACGGATATCCTCTTCCCGGCTGATCCCGGTCGTGTCGATCCGGTCCGCCAGGCTGCGCAGCGCGTTCATGCGTCCTGTGTTGGCCAGGGCCAGGGCTTCCTGGTAGCCGGCCATGGCATATTCGCGCGTTTCGGCCGTGCCGGAACCGGGCAGGATATCGTGGAACTGGTTGAACAGCACCTTGCGCCAGGCCGGCTCGAACGCACCGTCGACCTGGGCCAGGGCCGCCGCGGCCTCAGATTCCAGCAGCGCTTGCTCGGACAGGCGGTTGCCACGCTTGATCCGCGTCTGGGTCGTGTAGCAGCCATCGAAGATGAAATTGCGCTCGCCGGTGGTCACGGGCAGCCGGTCCTGGATTTTTTCAGCCTCGCGGAAAAAGTCGTGGAACGTGCCGAAGCGGTAGTGCGGGAAGATCGGCCAGCGATCCATCGTCCGGATGCGCTCGAGATCGCGGCGGGTCGGCCCGCCGCCGTGGTCACCCACGCCGTAGACGCGCAGGGCTGACGTCAAACCGAGCGGCCGGCAGAAGGTCGGGACCATCAGGGCGCAGCGGCCGTCGATATCCCAGTTGTACCAGAGCGGTTCCTGGAAGACGAGCACGCTGCGGCCGGACGGCGCCTGCCAGCGGGTAAGGCCGAGGTTTTTGCTGCCCCGGCAGTGGTAGTAATAGCGCACGCCGGCGTCTGATAGGATTTCCGGCACGTTCTGGTGGTGGCCGAAGGTGTCCGGTTCAAAATCCAGATCCAGCGACTCCGGATCGATTCCGAGCAGGCCGGCCAGGTAGCGGCGGGTGTAGAGCAGGTGCCGGACCATGCTTTCGGCGTTGGGCAGGTTGCGGTCGGCTTCGACCCAGGTTGATGCGGTCACCTCCCAGCGGCCCTCCTGCACACGGTTGCGGATCCGCTCCAGCAGAGCCATGTCATGGCGGGCCACGATCTCGTAGACGGAAGCCTGGGACTGGGCGAACGTGTAATCCGGGTACTGGTCCATCAGGTCCAGCATCGTGCGGCAGGTGTCGAGCGTGATTGAGACGGTCTCGTCAAAAGACCACATCCAGTTCATGTCGATGTGCGCGTGTCCGATGCAGATCTGGGTGAAGGACTTGGCCCGTTCCGCCAGGCCGGCCAGCTGCGTCTCCAGCGCGAGGCAAGCCGTGCGGGTGATCGCGCCTTCTGCCTGGACAGCCTGCCAGAGCTGCCCGATCGCCTCGTCAACCAGATCGTCACTGTCGTGGTCGAAGGCCACGGACAGCTGGACGGCATACAGCAGTTCCAGGACAGCCCGCCGTCCCCACTCCGGTTCGGCACGCTCCTCCTTCTCGGGGGCGTCGCATCCGTACTGGCGCGCAAGCAGATCCAGTTTGTCCAGGTTCTTCATGGCTCATCCTCCTCGATTGGCTTTTTTCGATCTTCAGTCATTTTATCTGTAAGCTGAACACGGTAAAGCGGGCGGTATGCGAGCCGGCCATCCAGCCGGACACTTTCCATCAGGGAAACGCTGCCGATCCGGGAGCAGATGGGATCGGACGGCCAGGGCGGCAACGCCAGGCCAACAAGACGGGCCTCGCGAGCCACGGTCAGGTGGGGCTGCCAGGGACGGTCTTCGGCAGGAAAGCCTTGCGTCAGCAACTGCTGGCGCAGCTGCCAGACCAGGCGGGCCGGTTCGGAACCGCTCGTCACACCGACCCAGAGCAGGCCGCTGGCTGCGCGAAACGTGCCGAATCCGGAAAACGAGACCGCAAACGATCTTGCATCAGCAGCTGCCCGGTCCAGGGCCTCCGTCAGGCCAGGCACGGCGGCCGGCGGCTGCTCACCGAGAAACTGCAAGGTCAGATGCAGATTCTCCGGCTTTGTCCAGCGGGCAGGCACCTGCCTTTTGACAGGCAATAGCCTTGTCTGCAGCGCGTATCGGGTCGGCTCATCGAGCTCGAAGGCAAAAAACAGTCGCATAGCTTACCGAATCTCCCTGCTTTTCATGATATACTCTACGCCAGAAAATGCAACGGAGGTGCCCATTGTGCCTGACATGACTGCACCGGTTCCGCCTGAATGGCAGCTTCTGGCCGCACTCGACCGGCTGGATTTGCTCGATATCCCGCTCGAGAATGCCGCTCCGGCTTTTGGCTGCGACCAGGACTGGTACGGTGAGCACTGGCAGCGCCAGGCCGGCTGCGGCCCCTGCACGTCGGCGACGATCCTCTATTACCTAGCCTTGAGCCGTCCGGACCTGGCTTCGCTGTATACGCTGCCCGCCGGCAGTAAGGAGCCGTTCCGGCTTTTCATGGATCAGATCTGGCACTATGTCACTCCCGGCCGCATGGGGGTCAACGAAGCCGGCATGCTGGTCGACGGCGTCACGCGCTACGCCGGTACCCGGGGGATCGGGCTGGAGGCGGCTGTCTTTGGCATCCCGGGCCTGACCGGCAGCCGGCTGCCGCTGGATCAATTCCGGGATTTCATCGTCGCTGGTCTTAGCCGGCAAACGCCGGTCGCCTTCCTGAACTTGTCCAACGGCAAACTCGACAACCTGGACAGCTGGCACTGGGTCACGGTCACAGCGCTGTTTTGCGATCCGCAGGGGCAGCTGTTTGCCGAATTGTCCGACAGCGGCGAAAAAAAGCGCGTCAATTTGACGCTGTGGTATACGACCACGCGTCTGGGCGGCGCGGCCGTCTATTTCCTGCCCCAAAAAACACAGCCCGGCTGATCGGCCGGGCTGCCATGAGGCTGAATCGGGCTTCAATTAGTCACTGACCTGGTTGATGATTTTTACCAGCGGGGAGTCTGAACCCAGGATGATCGTCTTTTCGCCCTGCAGGGACTTTTTCATCGCCTCCAGTTCGCGGACGAACAGGTAGAACTCCGCCTTGGCCGGATCGTTGTAGAGCTCCTTGAGGATACGCATGTATTCCTCTTCCCCTTCGCCGCGCAGCCGCTGGGCGGCAGCTTCGGCCTGCCCGATGGTGATCTCGATCTCCTTGTCGGTCTCGTTGCGGATCTTGGCGGCTTCATATTCGCCTTCCGCCTTGTAGGAGGCGGCCATCTGCGAGCGTTCGGAAATCATGCGGGCATAGACGGCGGTCGTGTTGTCCTCGGGCAGGTCGAAGCGCTTGACCTCGACGGACAGGATCTCGACACCGTAGGGCATGAGGCTGGCCGCGACCTGCTCGGTGATCTGGTTGTTGAGCGAAGTCCGGCTGGCCTCGCCGTCGGAGATGATCTCGCTTTGCTCCAACTGGCCCATCAGGTTCTTGATCACGCTGTAGGTGCTGGCGTCGATGCGCTTTTGCATCTCGCCGATGTTGTTGACGGTGCGGATAAAGGTCGTTACGTCGACGATCTTCCAGATGGAATAGCTGTCGACGATCATGGCCTTCTTGTCGGCAGTCAGGACTTCGGACGAGTTGACGTTATAGATCATCTGCTTCTTAGTCAGCCGGTTGACATCCTGGATAAAGGGGATCTTGAAAGCCAGGCCGGCGTTCGGACGGATCGACACGAGGGCGCCGAACTGGGTGATGTAGGCGAATTCGCCCTCCTGGACCGTGTAGACCGAATTGCTGACGCCGATCAGGGCGAGCAGGACGACAACGGCGATGATAATCCATTTCTTCATGGTGTGATCCTCCTCAGTTTCCGGCACTGCCGGGCAGGACATTCGTGCTGTCAGATCCGTCCAGCGGCAAGAGCTTCAGGACGTTGCTGCCGTCGTCGATGTAGACACGGATGTTGGGCAGGATATCCTCGAGGGCTTCAAGATACATGCGGTCGCGCGTGATCTGCGGGAAGTTGGCGTATTCCTCGTACATGGACAGGAATCGGTCGCGCTCGCCCATGGCTTCGTTGATCTTGCTCTGCTTGAGGCCTTCTGCCGCGCGCACGATCTTGTCCGCCTGGGCGTTGGCTTCCGGCAGCTTGCTGTTCTTGTAGGCAATCGCCTCGTTGAGCGCCGTCTCTTTTTCCTGCTTGGCCGTTTCCACGTCGCGGAAGGCCTTGGCGACATCCTCCGTCGGCGGCTCCGAGTCGTTGACTTTGACATCCAGGATCATGACCCCGATGTCCTGGCTTTCGAGGTGCTGGCGCAGCATCTCCTTGACGTCCGCCTGGATCTGGATCTTGCCGGTCGTGAGCACATCGTCGATCTGCTTGGTACCGACCACCGAGCGCACGGTGCTCTGGAGCATGTTCTTGAGGATGACGTTCGGGCTGTCGGTCTCGAACAGGTAGCGGTACGGGTCAGAGATCTTCCATTCGACGAAAAAGTCGATGTTGACGATGTTGAGGTCGCCGGTGATCATCATGCTCTCCTCGGGGATGCTGTAGTACTGGTTGTTCCCGGAGCTGCCGTAGCCCAGCTCGATCTTCTGGGTCAGATTGACCGGCAGGATGGTGACCTGCTGGAACGGCCAGGGCAGCTTGCCGTGCAAGCCGGCGTCGACCGTCTTGGTGTACTTGCCAAACGTGGTCAGGACGGCCTGCTCGCTTTCGCTGACTGAGAAAAAGCTGGAGCGTCCCAGGGCGATCAGCAGGATGACCAGGACGATGAGCCCCACCAGCCTGATCATTTTGACGGTTTCTGTTTTCATCTTCGTTCCTCCTTGGCCTTCCGGCCAGGTTAACATATCGGGTCTTCGATGATATTCGCAACATCCCCTATTATCGCCGAAATCGCGGTGCTTGGCAAACCGCCTGCGCAGCAGCCGGGCCCAGTTCGCCTTTGCTTTTGTAATCACGAGTCCCTATAATGGTGCTGATCTGTCCGGAACGGGTCCGGCGCGATCGGGAGGACCAGATGACACCAGGCGGTATGGCAACCCAAGCCGACCAGACGGCGCAAAACAGCCGCCTGCTGCAGTTCGGCTGCATGGCTTTTTTCCTGGTCAACGGCGCTTTGGTGCTGCTGACCAGTTCCCTTTTGGTTTTCCTGATGCAAGACTACAACCTGACCTATGACCAGGGCGGATTACTGCTGACGATCCAGGCGGTCGGAAACATCGCGACCAGCTTTCTTTCCGGGCCTCTGGCGCTTAGGATCGGGCGTAAGCGGACCTTGATTCTGGCCGCGCTCGGTTTTTCGCTCAGCCTGGGGCTTGTCGCCCTGGCGCCGCCTTTATGGATCCTGCAACTGGCCCTGTTTCTGTCCGGCCTGGCCTGGGGAACGTGCAACAACCTGGTTAATTTCATCATCGTCCAGGTCAGCGGCGGCCATTCCGGGCGAATCAGCCGCGTCCACACGTCTTTTTCCATCGGCGCGTTTCTGGCGCCGCTGCTGGTTGCCCTGGCGGTCCGACTCGGGATCAGCTGGCGCTGGCCGGTTGCGCTGATAGCCGTCGCTGCAGCGGGTTTGGTGGTGCTGGCCGTCTTTCTGCCCATTCCCGAAACCGGCGCGGCAGGCGAAAGAAGCGGCGCCAAAAACAACTGGTATCTGCGGGATTGGCGCCTCTACCTCTACATGCTGCTGCTTTTCCTCTATGTCGGCATCGAGACCGGCTTCAGCGGCTGGCTGGTCACCTACTTGACCGGACATCGCCATCTGGACCCCTCAGCAGCCCAGTCGCTGCTGTCCGGGCTTTGGATCGCCATGATCGCCGGCCGCGTCCTCGTCTCCGTGTTCGGCCATCGGCTGAACAAGAGCCGTTTCCTGCTGCTCGAGGCCATCGGTGCCGTTTTGGCCGCCCTGCTGCTCATCCGGGCCAGCCAGCCTGTTTTTCTGGCGCTGGCCGTGTTCGGCCTGGGATTGTCTCTCTCGGCTTTCTACGGCATGGTGATCGTCAACGCCAGTCACCTGGTGGCCGAATCGCCGGTCGCCAGCGGCCTGATCATGGGCCTGGGCGGCCTCGGAGCCTCCCTGATGCCCCTGCTCGCCGGCGTTTTCGCAGCCAGCCAAGGCATTGTGGCCGGCCTCTGGGCTCTGTTCACGGCTGCGCTTTGCCTGCTGGCCCTGACGGTTGTGAACGCGCTTTTTCCGCATAGATGATCTTGCGGATGGCGTCTTCCGACAGGTGCAGCTGGTCGGCCAGGCAAGCCAAAGACTGGCCGCGGCGGTACGCCTGGCGGATCGACTGGTTGCGCTGCTGCAGCAACGACCGGCTGCCGCTTTGGCTGCCCCAGGGTTTGCGCGGGGCGGATTTCTTGGGGATATAGATCAGCTGCCCGTCCAGGTGCTGCTGGATCTGCTTGAGCAGTTCCGGCGGCAAAACCTCTCGGGCGTTGAGATAGGCCATTCATTTCTCCTTTTTCTTCTGCACAAAAAACACCGCCGGATCGCCCGCGGTGTTAAAACCAGGCCGTCAACAGCAAGTCAAAGCCTGCCCGGCCAAAATCGGGGGATGCGACTAAAGGATGCCGGACCCAAACCGCATAACGCGGTCCGGGCCCGGCACCTGCTGATTCAGGTGTCAGCCACCTCATCAATTTTAATCACACGATCGCCCCCTTTCAGAAGAAAAATAAGTCGCGACTGTGCTTTCATTATAGCGGCGGACAACCGCCCGATCAATGGAAAGAATAATTATAACGGTCCGACTGCCTGATCTGATCCTTTCGTCAGGTAATTCCGCTCAAAAATTCGATTTGACAAACACCTGGGTGCGTGCTATCATAATCGAGCGCACAACAAGAGCGTCCTGCTCGTGTGGCGGAACTGGCAGACGCAACGGACTTAAAATCCGTCGGACCAAAATCCGTGCCGGTTCGAGTCCGGCCACGAGCACCATCAAGGATACCAGGTCGTGGGAACTCGAAGTTGTGAAGCAAGTCGA